>Ga0180007_10000923_pt1 | contig 43463 bp, 41 predicted proteins | sample MM_PC_MetaG_FD_121122 | JGI IMG/M metagenome (GOLD analysis project Ga0180007, IMG submission 121122) | Groundwater microbial communities from the Aspo Hard Rock Laboratory (HRL) deep subsurface site, Sweden - MM_PC_MetaG | ecosystem: Environmental > Aquatic > Deep subsurface > Groundwater... | reverse complement strand
TTGGTAGAAAATTCGGAATTTCCGAATTTTTTCATAGTTTTGCCTAAAACAAGCTCTTTTTCATTATAAATATTTTGAATATGCTCATTTATCGTTGATTTTGATTTATCAAAAAGCTCCGCCATCTGGTCTTGCGTAAGCCAAACTGTCTCGTCCTGAAAATACACATTGACTTCCGCCTGTCCATCTTCGGTTTGATAAATAACTATTTTTGATTGTTGATTATTTTTCTTCATAACTATTAATTCTCTTCCACTATTTTTATCTCCTCCTCTGTCAAACCATACAGCTCATAAAACATCTAATTATTTTTAAAAATTATCTAGTCAGCTTCTTTAATCGTATTTTAGATTTCTAAACAACTTATAAACTTTTGGGTCAATTAATAAGTTTATCTGAATATTTATACCTTATCCCAAATCCAAAAATTTCCAATCCTTAAGATTGTTTGGATCATAAGAATACTTTTTACTATCGTTATATCGCCAACTATTTTTATCTTTTAAAACAATGCCGCCAAACAACTTTTTGCCTTTTTTGTTTTCCATCGCAATGTATTCTGCTAATCCTTCGGCGCGCTCTTTTGCGGTCCTGGCGTAAATACCGCCCTTTGTATCAAACAAGCTAATCCGTCCATCATTGAGCATCGCCACAAAATCAAGATAAAACGGCTTTTCTTGTCCATTTTCAACATACGGCACGGCAAAATACGAACCATCCTGTCGGCCATTCTTAAACCACCATTTTACTTGTTTAGCTTTTTCCAGATATTCAATAAACGCAATCTCGACAGCACTATCTTCTTCAAAAAGTGAGAGATTATTTGTGCCCTTTGTTTTGGCGTAATAAGGCTGAATAATTGACCGCTTATAATCTTTTTTAACAAAGGTCAGATTATAATTGATCGTTGGTGGCACGTTCCATGGCTCATCGTTCTGTATTACTTTATGCTTTCCCTTGCCAACAACTTCCTGATAAAGCTCTTTTGCCTGATTGATAACATCAATCATGGCTTGACGGTTTTCTTCAGCCAAAACAATAGCTTGAATTTCAGGCCATCGATCCTCGTCTCGCGCCGCGCCAAAAAATTTATAGATTGAATCGTTAATTCTTTTTATAGAACGTTTTTCCGGCGCAAATGGCGCAAGGTTTTCTCTTGCAAAAGAATCGAATGCGTTTTGCAGCTCAACTTCATTTTTTGGAATATCTAATGTGCCTTTCTTTTCAATGCTTTTCGTTTCTTTATCTACATCATAAATTTTGCCGCTTGCGATAAGTCTAGTATCCACAATGCTATGTTTGAGCGAAATCCGGTCTTTAAGTTTAAGTTCATCAGCCGCTTGAAAGAAAATCGGCACGAAATCCGATGACAAACGGGTTTCTTCGCGGAACCGTTTGGAGTGATATGAAGTTAGATTAATATCTTTGTAGTCCACGCATCGTTTTCCCTCAAAAACCGTTATGTATTCTTTGGCAATATCCTCGGCAATGCCGATATTGCTCAAACTGGTATAAACATAACCAAGATTTAATTCAGTATTTTTGTAATGTTCGTGTTCGGGCATACGCATAATGCGCCCAATTGTCTGAATGGAAAATATCATGCTTTTCCATTCGCGGAACAAAACTAAAATCGCAGCGCGCGGACAATCACAACCAACAGCAATGGCCTGTTTGAAAATCATTACTTCAACCTCGTTTTCATTTTTTTCAATGTTTTCAAGGTTGATTTTGCTATCTTTATCAGAAAGATAAATCGCCAGCCGTCCGTTTTCCGTGGTAATGCCGTATTTACCAAGCAACTGCACCACCGCGTCTTTTTTATCAATCATTCCCTGGCGCGTATCTGGTATTTGTATAAGCATGAGCGGATTCACATTTGACCCTACCGCCTCGTATAATTTGGCGAGTTCCGCGCGCTTTTTCAAACCTGCCTCTACCACAATTTCATCTGCCGTCTTATCCGCAAGTTTCTTGTCCAGTTTGTAACTTTCAAATCCGGGGTTGATAACAATTTCTTTCTTGATCATTCCCTCGTCTTTGACATCTTTCAGTTCTACTTCCACGCCGCGGAATACGCCTTTAAGTTGCGGCGTAGCAGAAACCTCTATTGTTATCTTTGGACCGATATCCTCAATCAGCTCTTTAGATTTTTCTGTTTCAGCATTGCGATGGCTTTCGTCAATAATGAGAATAATAATCCGGCCATCATCTTTTGTTCGGGCGACAATATTAGAAAGATTATTATCCCGCTCGTTCTCACGGACATAAATATTGCCTTTTTTGTTAATACTTGCCCAATTCAAAAACAAAATCTCATTTTCGCTGATTTTTCTTTCGTCTAAGTCCTCAAAATAGGAACACTTAAGGCCAACACCAAACTGGTCGTAATATTTTTTTAAACTATTACGGCTTTGGTCGTGCAGTTTATTAACGGCGATCCAGATAAACGAAAACTCTTTGCCGTCAATGCGTGAATCAATCAGCCGCTTCAAAAATTCCGCCATCATCAGCGTTTTGCCAGAGCCAGTCGGCGACTTGAAAATGCAGATTTTGTTTCCTTCCGCATCCAAAAAATCGTTGACTTCCTGCTTCAACTTCACAATGGCTTTTTCTTGATAATTTTTGAATTCAATCCACATATCACTTATTCTAGTTACATAAAAATCCCTTTTAAATAGATGTTTTTTAATTAAAACTATAACAAAATTCTCATAACGATTACATAAAGACTATGCCCAAAATGGCACATATTTTGCAAATTTTCGTGAATGTCTAGGCCCGGTATCTAAAAGTTTAATAAGAGAAGTCTCTATGGTATCTTTAATAATTTTTGAAGCTGCTGGATAATTACTATCTTTAATATTAAAACGTTTACGCAAACTTGAGTTATCCATGAAATTACTGGCAACATATTTTATGCAACAATGTTGATAACAAGCACGAATTTTATCTTTCTTACTCATTTTAGTTAATTTTCTTGGTGCATAGAGGATTGCCTTAGTGGATTTGTCGGCTACTATAAAATCTGGTGCTGGCAACTGATATACCTCAATGGAATTAATAACCTTATCGATACCGCTACCTCTTTGCTCGCAAATACCAATTCGGCGCATAAAAGATGCTGTCTTTTCATTTCGTGCCTGTGGAGCACTATCAATAAATCGATCGGTGCTAATTAGTGGAATACCCTTATTAGTAATCTCTAATCGATTCTTAAATACTTCAATCATTGGACCATTCCCATGTTCAAGAAAATCTTGATGAATCAACGCATTAGCGAGTAATTCTCGTATAGCAATTTCAGGATACATTTTCTTTTCGACCCTCAGTGCATCTTGAATCATCTCGTTAGACGGAAGCTTACTGTTAATATAAACAATAAGCTTTTGAAAAGCTGGCGCGTAACCCATATGTCCCTCTTGTTCCCTTATAGTTTGCGTTCTATCATCGCCAGCATATTCAATAACTCGCACCGAATTATTACGTAAAGTATCAAATTCCTGTAAATTTTTTGCAAAAAGCAAAGCGCCAAGATTTTTTATTGAATAAAGGCCTCCTTGTTCCTTTTCTATTAACTTATCTTGCTCCAATTTTTCCAAGATTACATCGCGGCTATTTGGTAAAGGTTGTTTAGTTAATTCAAAATATGAAGGATAATCTAATAAAACTAATACATTATCAGCAGTTGTCCGCAACATGGCAACTTCCCGCTCAAAAGAGCGATGTAGAGGATTATTCCAAATACGACGCTCCTTTTCAGGGTAACTTTTTAATGGTTTTGTATAACTACCAACGCGAATATAAGCTTTATTATCAAAAGTCACAGGGCGATCAAATGTCGCACATATTTCAAAAATAACAACCGGTTTTGTTTGATATTCAAATTCAAAAATAAAAAAATTAATTCGTGGCTCTAACTTATAAGATAACCATGATTCTAACTCTTCATTACCTTTCTTTGTCATCCTCGGTTTAAATGTCGTTCCAATAATATTATGAGTTTTATCATCAATGCCAAATATAATATAAGCACGCTCTTTCTCATGAAGAGCTGCGCCATTTGATAGCGCAGAAATATCACGTCCAATTTCATCAGGATTAAAATTGTTATGCTTGAATTCAACCCATTCAGTTTCATTGGGTAGTTTCGATAGTTCTTTTACCAATATTTCTAATTCTACTTGTTTCATAAATGAATTATATTATTTAAAAATCTCCCGATAAACTTTTAAAATTACTTCGGGAATGGCACAAAGCGTAACCTTACCTTTTACATCAGCAAATTGTTTTTCATGTGGATCGTCGCCAAGCGAAAAAACATAAGTGTTGAAATATCCTTTGATTTTTTTAATCGCTTTCTTAAAGTCGTTAATGGCTTCCTCATAATAAACAATACCGAGATATTTGTCACTGTTCTTAAAAATCTTAAAATCGCTTTCGTCCCGCACTAATTCAAAGGCGTTTTCGCGGATACAAAGCATTTCCGTTGATTCGCTTACAAGTTTGCGCTTATTCTTATCTGTCGGCTCGGCTTCCACAAAATCACAAACATAGTATTTTAGGCTGCCGCCAAGTCCGGCGACATTTTCACCCTTGGTGCTTTTATAGCCCTTGATAACTTTCTTGAGGCGCGGGTAGCAAACATCAGTACAGATGTTGTTTTCGTTATTGGTGCAAAGAATAAACTGCCGATTACCGTCGTCTTCTTTGTTGAGTGCTGAAACCGCATGGCCAGTTGTGCCAGAGCCAGCCATAAAATCTAAGACGATACCATTATTAGGGGAAGCAAGGATTACAAAATCCTTAATCAAATCAATTGGTTTCGGATTGTTGAATACTTTTTCGCCAAAAATTTCTTTTAGTTGAGCAGTGCCATTACCACTACTATATTCCGGCTTATAAAAAATCGTTTTGGGTTTCTTTGACGGCAAATCACCGAGAGCGGGGCGTTGCTTTTTGTAGATTGATATTGTCCCATTATTTTTTTCAATAATAAGATTGTTCTTTTCATTGCGAATTTTATCTTTGCTCCAACGCCATGACATTTCTTTGCTATCGGTTATTGGCAAAACCTTTATATCATCTTTGTTTTTGGCCTTATCATCATTCGTCACATAGAAATCACCATTTTTGATAAAGAAGATTGGGAAAAATAAATTTGGTCTTTTGTTTCGCGGAGCATTTACACCAGTTGCTTTGAGATTCGCACCTTTCTTAAAAAATCCTTCCTGATCTTCTTCCCAGAGTTCATCTATATCATCTTCGTTTAGTAAAAACTGGCCAATTTTTGCTTGTGTTATATCTTTGGCGTAAACCAATGTATATTCGTGTGTTCCGGCAAACCCAAATTGGTCTTGGTTGCCTTTCAAATTCATTATGGTGGGCAATGTTGCAACAAAATTCTTTTCTTCAAAAATCTCATCACAAAGTAGTCTTAATTGGGCAACTTCGTTGTCGTCAATGCTCATAAAAAGTAATCCAGTAGGCTTGAGTAACTTTTTTGCTAACTTCAAACGTTTTTCCATAAAGGCAAGCCATTTGCTATGTCTAAATGGGTCATCTTTCTGAACATAATTACTTTTAATCTTATCGTTGTAGGTAAAATCGTTATTTCCGGTGTTATATGGTGGATCAATGTAAATCAAATCAATTGCTTCTTCGTGCGTAAAATTCAAAACTGCAAGCGAGTGATAGTTGTCGCCTTCAATTAGTAAATTTACCGGTTTGTTTTTATCGCCGTTTATTTCTTTTCCTTTTGTTTCTTTTAAAATCGGAAATGGTTTGCCCTTCATTTCATTGGGAAACATTTCGCTTGGCGTGCGCGCGTCGGGATTGATGAGAATATCAATTTTTTCTTCCGGCAAATCCCTATGCCAAACAAGGCCGTATTTCGTTTCTTTGATACGGCGAAGCTCTTTTATCAATTCTTCTTTGGACCAGTTGTCGTAATTTATTTTTCTTGGCATAAAATCATATCAATTTTTTATATATCACTTTAACATAATAATGATTTTCTCTTTGGCTTTAAGTTTATTCATATTTTCGCTGACGACACTGACTTTCACTGACAAACCACTGACCGCTGACTTTAATTGTTAGTGGTTTCCTCCATAGGCGGGCAGGCGTGGTAAGTTTATGTTGGTTCGCGCCCGCCCTGAGCGAGCGAAGTGAGTCAAAGGGTCGTTCGTGTTTATTCGTGATTATTAATTAATTCTTTAAGCAAATCAGCCGCTTTATCATATCTTCCTTGCCTGGCCAGTTCTCTGATTTCTTGAGATTTTTCACTGTCACCATCAATTATACCGCTTATCTTCTCGGCGTTTGCCAACATCCATTCGTCCCGCTGTTCTTCGGTTGAATTATCGCCTAAAATTCTATTCATTAAAGCTATCTGTAAAAGATTGCGATATTTTGTTTCTAATCTATCTATTTCTGACGATTGTTCTTTATTCATAATAATTTTAGTTTTTATACCCCTTCGCTTTTATAATTCCGAATTTATCTAATTTATTAAAGTGAATTTTTTACTTTAATATCAGAGGATTTTTTAAAGTAAAGCTTCGGGGCATTATACGGAATTATTTAAGCACTTGAGTATAAAAGCTCCCGGCTAATTAATAATATCTTTAAGTTTCATTTTTTAGAAATTTTCTTGGTGGTTAAATCAAACACATCGCCGTCGGCTAAAGCGATTATTCTGACTTTGGTGTCTTTGGCCAGCTTTCTGGCCATTTTTTTTATGCCATACTCCAATGACTTTTTGACCCAGTGCCTAAGCAATACTAATTGGGGAGAAATTTCTTTAATAATTTTCTTGGTCTGTTGATAATAGTCGCCCGTTGGTTTCATGGCGTTTAAAATAATTAACTCTGATGCCAGGTCGGTAAATAATCCTTTTTTATAAAAAGTTTCGGGCAGATAAGTGAACCGGTATTTTTTACCGCTGACCTGATAGCCGAATTCATCAAGCTTATTTTTATAATAAGGTTTTTCAACTAATTTCTTGGTAGTCTTAATTTTAAGATGCTTTAAAAAATATTCTTGTTTGGGCTGAACCTTGATGATTTTCCCCGGCATCTTCTGATGATGTTTGGTGATATAACCTTCTTGATAAACATCAGCCGGCACTAATACTTGGTAATCCTTAAAATTCCAGCCGCCTCTGGTCATCTGATAATGCACCGCCTCGATTAAGGCATTTAAATCGGCTGTATGGTCAACATGCTTATGGGTAACCAGAATGCCCTGCAAATCATCCGGTATTAAACCATGTTGCCTGATATGCCAGACAGCGCCCGGGCCCGGGTCAAAATATAAATTAACTCCCTCAACATTGGCCCAAAAGCCGGCCGTAGAGCATTTTTGCAGACAGACCATGCTGCCGCCGCCGCCAGTGCCTAGAAATATAATTTTATTATTAATGCTTCTCATAAACTATGATGATAACCGTGTAAGCGACATTCCGGAATGTCGCCTGCCCGAGCTGAAAATTATAATCTATTTAGAATTTATAAACTCTTCAACATCGTTCCTTAGCCCATAAATCTCCAATTGATGATTAATCTCCTGCCTGCTGTAGCCAATTTCTTCTAAATGCTTAAGATGATTATTAACCTGCGCTCCCTTATAAAGCCCGCGGCAGCCCTGGCAGGGCATATTTGATTTTAAGCAAACAGCTTCACAGCCGCCCTGAATTATGGGCCCGAAGCACATCTGTCCTTTTTTGCCTGTTTTAGGGTCTGGCATTAAAACGCAATCATAACCCCTAAGCTGGCATTCTTCGCAGACCGGCCTCGGGCTAATTTTAAAATCAATGCTTTGCAATAAGCTGTAAACTAATTTTAAAAATTCAAGATTATTAATGGGGCAGCCGGGAATGGTGTAATCGACTTTAACGATTTTTTCTAAATCTAAAATTTCCGGGTTATCAATTTTATTGGAATGAAAATAGACTTCCTGAATCATTTTTTGGGGCTGATGATAATTTTTAATCTGATGAATGCCGCCCATGCTGGCGCAGTTGCCTAAAGCCACTAAAATATCTGACTGTTTTCTGATTTCTTTGATGATTTTTTGGTTTTCTTTGGTGACTACCGAGCCTTCCACAAAACAAATGTCCATTTTAGGGGTCACAAAAACTTCTTCTTCCATTAATCTGAACTGGACAATCTCAATATCTTTAAACAATTCCAAAAACCTGTTGCCTAAATCCATTATGGCAAACTGGCAGCCCTCGCACGAAGTCAGGCCCATAATCCCCGCCTTAAATTTTTTATTGCTCGTTGACATAAAAGATTCGCGACATATTAGAGATTATTAGCGATGATTCGCATTATATTAGCGATGTATTTGTGATATTTGCTGTTTTAATAAAACTGCTATCTGCTCTGGGTTGTCTGACGTAAAAAAATAGTCGCGGGGTTTTAGTTTTAATCTGACTCCCCGGCCGCCTCTGGCAATATAGCCGACAGATTTATCCCTGCCGAATCTAATGCCATAACCCAAATAAACAGACTTTTGGTAATCCTCTACCAAACAATCGCTAATATCCGTTAAAAGTATCTTCTTTTTGAATAGCCCGAAGCCGATCTGCAGATATTTATTGGTTAATTTGATGGTCAGCCGGAAAAACGACCAAAAAAGAATCAAGTCAACAACAGTCACCATTAATAAAGTTATTTTGGTGTGTTGAGGTAAAATGCTCTGCCCGAAGGTAGCCGGCGAAAAAACAATAAATAAAAGAAAAACAGCAACTAAAATAAACACTAAAACTACAATTAAATGGGTTTTTTGTTGTTCTTCGTAAATAATGTTTTCTAGTTCCATATCTATGATCTTTGTCGATTAACTATAAAACCAAACAAATATAATAATCCGAAAACAATCAAAGCCCCTATTATTCCAGCAAGCGCTGTAGCCAACTTTCCACTGGCAACACCTGGCATCGCATAATCAGGAATTAGACCTCCCCACCAACTTATAGCGGACTCCAAAAAATCCTTATCTTCAGCCACTTTTTCCAAGCCGTCGGGATAACTGGAAGCGAAAATAGAAAGCGCCCCGGAGATTAACAAAGAGATAATTAAAATAAATCTAACCTTCATACAATTTTAATCTTAACGCCTTAATAATCAAAACGGTAAGCAAAACCTCGCCCAGCCCGATTAATGAATGAATTTTGACCATGGCCGGTACCACCGCCGAAAAATTGATGGTTCCGGAAAGGCCTATTTCCAAAGCGCAAAATAAAGAGGCAGAAACCACGGTTAGCCAAGAAACAAAACCAATAATAACAAACTGGGGTAATTTACTAATTGATAATAATCTGTAAAGAAAATAACCCCCTAAACTAGCGATTACTCCCATATTAAAAATATTGGCGCCTAAAGCTAAAAGCCCGCCGTCGGCAAAAACTAAAGACTGAACAGCCAATACCATGCTGATAACTAACAAACCGGCCCACGGGCCCAAAGTTACAGCTAATAAAAAGCCACCAATCAAATGGCCGCTGGTGCCGTTAGTTACCGGAAAATTGATCATTTGCAGGGCAAAAATCAAAGCGCCCAGCATAGCCATTAATTCCATTCTCTCCTTTCCTTTTTTGGTTAACAACGATCGCTGATTTACCGGCGATTCAATTGCCGGCCCGTCAGCCAAGGCCAGTTTTGACGCCACCACTTTTTCAGTCAATGATTTTCTTAATTTGCTAAAACTGGCAATTAAAAAACCAACTGCCACCGCTATAAAACCGACTGATATTTGATTATTAATAATTCCGTCTGGTAAATGCATAAATTTTATGATTGAATAATTTTTGACACGTGATATATGCTACATACGATACAGGATACCCCTCGACTCGCTACGCTCGCTCGGGGCCTGTCGGCACGATATACGATATACGATACACGACGTTTAAAACAGCCCAAATAATTTGGCAATAAACAAAACATAGATGAGTAAATACATCATCCCTTCCCAGTTATGAATCTTTTTGGAAATGCCGGAAAAAATATACAGGATAGTGGCGCCGATGACAAAGGGCAGGCCAACCGCAAAAGTGGCTTCATCAACCTTTAAAGTTTTAAATAACGAAGGGATGCCGATAACCATCAAAATATTAAAAATATTAGAACCGAAAACATTGCCTAAAGCAAGTTCAAATTTACCTTTCCTGGCGGCTCCAACCGAAACTACAAGCTCCGGCAAAGAAGTGCCAATCGCCATGGCCGACATCACTATCAGACTGGAAGAAACGCCAATTAATTCCGCTATATTTACAATCGACCTGATTGTCCAATCGGCGCCAAAATAAATAAAGACAATGCTAAAAATTAAAACAAAAATCAGTTTTAAATTTAACTCCCGGTGTTTTTTTCGGAAGTGGTGGCGATGCTCTCTGGTCGCCGGAATATCTTCGCCCGGCACAATGCCTTCGGGCCGCTTTCTTTTTTCTTTATCATCTTTAATAGTGTAAGCCGCATAAACAATATAACCAAGAATAGCCACAATGCCTTCGCCCATAGTAACCTGCTTATCCCACAAAATAACCGCGATTAAAGCCGTGGCCGCGGCCAGTAAAGGCAGATCAATATCAATTAAGCTCCGCTTAACCACCAATTTGCCGGCCACCAAAGCGGCAATGCCGATAATCAGCAGAATATTGGCGATGTTTGAACCAATGGCATTGGCAGCCACAATCTCGGTTTGGTCCCTGATGACAGCGATAATAGAGGTGGCCAGTTCCGGCAAAGAAGTGCCAATGCTGATAATAGTAACGCCCACGATAAACGGCGAGATTTTTAAGACTAAACCGATTTTTTCGGCGCTTTCGGTAAAATAATCAGCCGCTTTGATTAAAATAAATAAGCTGGCGCAGAAAATAATTATCCAAAGAAATAACATAAAATCAATTTTTAAAATATATTAGGAATATTCTTTATTTCAGCATAATTGAAAACCGGTCCGTCTTTGCAGATATAGATCTCGCCACAGGCGCAGTGCTGGCAAATGCCAATGCCGCAGTCCATCTTTCTTTCTAATGAAAGATAAATATCCTGGTCGGCAAATTTTTTTTCTTTTAATTTTTTTAAAACAAATTTGAACATCACCGGCGGTCCGCACAAAAAAGCCGAAGCGTTTTTTATTATTTCAACCTCGTCAAAAAGTTTAGTCACCAGGCCATAACTGCAGGGAGCGCCGTAAACAGTTTTGTTTCTGGGCTTTTCTTCGCTGAAAATTACATTTAACTTTACCCCTTTTTTCTGCCAGTCTTTATAGCGGTTTTCAAACAAAAGCTCCTCGGTGTTGCGGCAGCCGTAAAAAACCTGCAACTGGCGTTCTGATGATAATTGCTCAGCCGCTTCTTCTATAACCGAACGCAAAGGCACAAAACCGCAGCCGCCGCCCACCACTAACAGGTTCTTTTTTGGCAATTTAAACAAAGAGGGCCAGCCCCGCCCAAACGGCCCTCTGATCCATAAAAGATCGCCTTTTTGCAATTGAACCAGGCGCGAAGTTAAACGGCCAACTTTTCTGATGGTAAATTCAATATATTCGGTGCTGCGGAGGGGGTTAGAGCAAATATCAAACGGCGCTTCGTCGTAGCCAGGTAGTCCGACCATAGCAAACTGGCCGTGCCAAAAATGAAAATTCTGCTGAATTTTTTTATTGACAAATCTTACTTTAAACCACTTGACGTTAGGCGCTTCCCGCACCACTTCAATAATTTTAGCTGCCTCTGGCAGATAAAAATTTTTCATTTTTATTTTTTTCGAGCTGGGCTCGATTTATCTAATTTTTTCAAAACTTCTATGATATTAATAGCCACCGGGCAGACTTTAAAGCACCTCATGCAACTCACGCAGCCGGGGACTTTATACTCTTTGGGAATCCTGACAAATTTATGTTCGTACCAAAAATGAATTTTCTTTTTGACGGTATCGGTAAAATCAAAGCCGCCCGCAATTTCCGTGAACTCCGGGTAAAAACAGTTGCCCCACTTTCTTAATCTTTTGACTTCATTTTTAGCCAAAACTTCGTCGCTGATATCGTAACAAAAGCAGGTCGGGCAGACAATTGAGCACTTGCCGCAGGCCAGACAAATTTTATCAAGCTCATCCCAAACCTTATTATTAAAACTTTTTTTCATTTTTTGCTGAAGCTCCAGCATTCTTTTATCCGGGCCTTCTTCCTGGATTAAGCCGGCAAACTGGATATTTTCATAATCTCTGATTTTATTTTTTTCCAAAATTCTTTGGCCTTTCTGCGAACCGCTGTAAATCAGGAATTTTCCGTCTTTCATTTTTTCTAAAAAAATATCAAAAGGAACATGCTCTAAAACATTTTCTTCCAGATTCAGGCTGAAAATTTTAAAATCCTCAAAATTCTCCCGGCTGGGAGCGCCCGCAGAAAGACCGACTGCCAAAGTATTTTGCCGGCGCTTTTGATAGTAAGGGTCGTCTTCAAAAACTAAATCTAAAAGACCTAAGGCCTTTAAATCCAAAACATTCATGCCCCAGGCGCAAATTTTTGGATAATTGACTTTTGGCTCTTTAAAATTTTCATTCAGCAATATTTCTTGAGTCGGAAAAAATAAAAATTTCCAGGAATCAAAAGGAATTGCGCCTGAATAATCAACTGTTTTGCCGTTTTCTATCTTCTCGATGAAACTCGCCCCTTTTTTTCTAATAGGGGCAAAAACTTGATACTCTTTTTTAATTTTTTGTAATAAACTGTCAATGTCTTTTTGAATCATAAGTTTAGTATATTATACTAAAAAATCGACTTTAAGTAAATAAAAACCGATTACTTGCGAGTAATCGGTTGGATTTGGAACAGTTGATTGGTTAACAGATACCAGCCGGAAACTTCATCAGCCAGCCCATATTGCTTAAGGGCAAAGCAGGGATCTCGTTGTTATCTTTCATTGACTCATCAACTTTTTTTTCAATCAATTGAGTGAAGTCAAAGATTGATTTTCCGAGTTGGTTAAAATTCTGAGAATTAAGCTGACCCAAGCATGATTCAAGCCATTCCTTGTCCATAAAGGGAGCGACAAGTCTTACGCTTAACTCTCCCAACTGATTTTTGACGGCATGGAGTTGGCTTAATTTTGAGCTGATGATTTCAGCTGAATCAGAAAAAGCCGGAATGCTTTCGTAGGACAAATTAACCCCCAAACGCCTAACGTACATCCAGATGATATATTTAGGCAACTTGAGTTTGGAGCACATTTTGTCCAGAATTCTATTCCAGGCTGCTTCGGTATTTGGGGCAAGGTTGGCCCTAAAGTTATTTTTCTTGGCCAGTAATGCCTGTTCTGCAGCAACTAACGGGGTTACCCATGGGCTATACGCCATGTACCGTTCGTACTGAATTGGATTTTTAACCCGCCATCTTCTACCATCAAACTGACAAAAAATCTGCAGAGCTTGGGACAGAAAGTAGTTAAAATCCAGGTCAGTCCATACGTCCATTAGCCCAAACACCGGCGGTGCATAGTTGGCTGGGAACTGCTTGGCAATTGCCCGAAGGTAAGCATTGCGAGTCTGATTTGTCTTAACTTCTGAACTGAAACGGGGTTCTTGGCAGGCACCAATGATGATGTCAATGAATTCCTTGGCTGCCTTATCCGGATTTTTTGAAGAAAGGTTTATTCCCCTCTCTTCAAGCAAATTAACAACCCAGTATAAACCAGCGTCCATTATAGCAAATTGGATTGGCTGCAGTTCTCTTGATTGGTCTTCAACTACTTGCCTCATTAGGGCAAAAAGGTCCAGGATAACCAGCCATTCGCTACGTATTCCACGATTAAAGGTTTCCGGGTTAAAGCTGGCACCCTTGTAAATTGGTGGTAGTAAAGGCACTTGAAGTCCACCAGATTCATTCTGGTTGATTGACCAATTTTCTAGCATGCTCTCAACAATGCGTCGCAAATCATTGGCCGTTAGAGTTAGTCCAACTGTACTTGCAGACTGCTTAAAGTTCTCGATTGCATCCAGAACTTCAGGAGCTGCTCTGTCGATATTAACGTTACAATAACTAAAGATACTCTTTAGAGTACCTCTGGTACAACCTGCTGGTGAAACTCCGCCAACTACCGGCAGAGAATCTGCCAGCGCATTAAGTAGATTTCTTTCTTGGCTTATGAGCTTTTCCATTTTTCTTCTCCTTTTGTTTTTGACCTTCGCTTGGTTTTGATTGATTTTTAGAGGTTTTAATCTGGACTTCTGGCGCGCCCACGCCTTCGGTAATATGATATTGACCATTACCGATCTGCTCTTTTTGATTTTCTGATAATTCCATATTCCACCTATTTAGTTTTTCAAAGAACATAAAAACACCCTTAACTAATTTAAAAATCTCTCCGGGTGTATAAGAGAGATTCGTCAGACGGGGTGTTTATTAATGCGTGATATGTGTGATTAAAAACGCCAAACCAACCTCTCTTACGGAGAGTTGGTGTGATGATGTGATTGTTGTTTTGTTATATACATAAATTCACTTGGTCTTTAGTCTTTAGTCTTAAGTTTTTAGTTTTAAGTCTTAAATCTCAAATCTTAAATTATATGACTGAAAACTGAAGACTAAAAACTTTATGATATTTCTTATTTTTTCAGACCGATCCTTTTCAACGCCAGCCGATAGCCGCCTTTGCCGTGATTAAGCCAATGAGCTACTCTGGCCACGGTAGTGGTACTCATTTTAAGACTTTTGGCTATCTCGCGATAAGGACGATCCAGACTAATTTTTCTAACTGCCTGCCACCTATCGGCCATGGCAATGATTTCTTCTAAAGTGCAAAGGTCTCTGAAAAACTTTTTACACTCTGACTTATTTTTAAGAGTCAAAACAGCTTCCCACAGATCGTTGCATTTTTTTTGGCTTAAGTTATGAGCATGATGCATAAATTTACCTGTTTTAACGTATTAACACATAGTAACAACATCTTAACAATAAAAAAATAGCTTGTCAAGCCGGGGTGTGGATAAGTGAAAATCACCTATATTTAATAATGTTTTGTGAAATAATTATTCAAAACGGATTCGGCCAACAGGCATTTTTGAAAATTATCATATTCCGGAGTATTTTCATCCGGAGCGGCGCCGCCGCAACCTTCACGCCAGAGCAATCTATCGGGGTAAGCTTTTAACGGTGAATTGCCGATGCAACAAACAGCGGTCGGATCGTTGCTGAAAGAAAGAAATTTTTTATTAGACCAATTTAAATAATTGGGTGTGATATATAACGGCAACTCGCCGTTCAGCATCAGCTTTTTAACGCTGCCTTCCTTTGCTTTAGAATTAAAATCAAGATATTCTTTGTTGGCGGTGCATTCATAGCAGGCAAAATTCTTTTCCCAAGTTTCGGCGACTTCCTGATAAAGATCCCAGTTTTCGATTGATAAGGTCAATTTTTCCAAGGTCTGTTTGTCTAAAACAAAATCGATTGGCAGAATATATTTCAGACGATTTCGACCATCGGGATTATCGTAACCAAAACTTAAATTATCATACCAAGCCGGATTGAATTTTTTCTCCTTGGCTTTAGCAATGCCGATTTCCCAGCTATTAAAAAAACTGTAAACAGACAGCTGGATCAGCGGATTGATAAAATTATTGATGTAACCGGACTCGGCGCCTATAATATAACTATAGGCCAAAACGCCGCTATTCGGGTTAAGCGAATAATCATTCAAATAAATCGGATGTGTAAATTGCTGAAATTTGTTGACTTTATTCGACTCGGCATTGATTCTAAAAAAATCCGGAATTGTCATAAGCGACGTTCCTCCCCAAAGATATTGGCTGTCCGCTGACCAGCCGATCAATTCCGTTGTCTCGCCCAATTCGTCAAAACTCACCTCATTATGGGCATAAGTGTCAATTGCTCCCGTTTTAACGTTTAATATTTTCAAGTAGGTGCCACCGATGTTTATGGCTATAAAACGCTCATCGGGCGAGACTTTAATAGAATAAATTTGACCGCTGAAAATTTTTATTTTTTGGCCATCGCGATTTTTAACCCAAAGTTCATCATTATCATAGCCATCCTTAATTAAGTATTGATTACCGGCAATACATTCTCCCAATCTGTAACTGCCGGTCATTACGTTTTTATAAAAATTGATTATAAAAATAAAAATTAAGGCCATCGCAATAAATCCCGCTGTTAAACCGATTGTAAATGCTTTTTTCATAAACTATAATTTCATGCTAGCAATTATTCTTTCTATTTCATCAATTGATTTATTGTAAACATCATTACTTCTGTTCAAAATCGATTCCGCTTCTGTTTGGCAAATATGGTATATTTCATTCTGCGTCAAATTCTTGTTTAGCCGATTATAAATTTCCGGAAAATTTTGTAATATTAACAAACCGGAGTAACCGTCGTTATCGGTCAATTTAATGGAATAAAGATGAAATAAAATGTAAGTGCCTTCGGCAGTCAGATATTGGGTTTGTTCAAGAACTTGATGATCACCAATTTTCTTTATAACACAGCCGTTGCCTAGATTATCAATTTCGCTGGTCCCGCATAATTCATCAAAATTTTTGACACCGGAATAAAAATCATCCAAAAACGGTTTGTAATCCATGCTGGCCCGGTTTACGTAAACGTTTAAATTATCACTGAAAGTGATGGAAGCGGCTTGGCCGGCCATAACCGATCCCGAGGAGTTGGCAACTGTTTTTATTTTTTCATTAACGTTGCCGTAAGAAGCAGGATATTCTAAAAATAATCTGCCTGAAGAACTTTGAAAATTTAATAATACAGCTGTATTATTGTTTAAGTTGTTGTTATCCTGTCCTTTTTTGTTTGTTGCTAAAACACTAATAATTATTATTACAATAATTACAAATATTGTTATTATTACATTCTTGTTTTTCATAGTGTTATGTGGCGTTGTTGCATAAAGAATAGACTAATCTTAGCGAAAAAAATGCTTAAATTTTTTTAAAAATCGTTAAATTTAACATTTTTTAGGCCATTAAAGGTAAATTTTTAGCTAATATTAGCAAAAATGTTTATGCAACAAAGCCGTATTATGTTGTTATTATGTAATCATTCTTAATTAATTATAATCTTTGTGAATAAAATAGAAAATAGGGGGAGTCGGAAGCCGACTCCCCAAACGCTGATTTCCCAAAAAGGGAAACCTTACCTGTAAGCGATGAAAGAAGTGGGGTTGAACCACCCGTTGGTAGAACTTGAGTAACCCTTGCACCAGCTTGGATAGGTACCTGTTTGCGTGCCATACGGTCCATAGTGGATTCCGAGATGTAGGTGGGGTGTTGTCTGACCGCTCTGTTGCGTACTGCCCACCGTACCGAGACACTGGTCCGTGGTTACCCAATTGCCTTGGCTTGGCGGCATGTTGCTACCGAGATGCCCATAAACCGTGCAAAACGGGAGGTTGTTAATCATGCTCTCCACGATCATGATATAGCCCCAATTGCCGGTCCCGCCATGATAACCTTTGTACTTTACCGTCCCCTGGTAGATTGCGCAGATTGGCGTTCCGGGATTCCTAACGCAATCATCGCCAAGATGAACTCCTCGGCTAGTAACATTCCCGAAAGTATTGCTGGTGCCCAGCGGCAACCAGGGGTTGATCGGATAATTGACATAACCCCAATCATCGGTAAAGGCTTCGCCATTCTTACTGCCGGCGGCTGAATCTGATAAAGTTGATTCTGCGCCGGTAATCGTACCCTGGTTGTCCGAAGTCTGACAACCCGCGATCGCCATCGCTATTAAAGCGATGACTGTGAGCATTAACCACTTTTTCATGACTCTCTCCTTTGTTGTATGAAGTTTTTGCCGGTCCTTTTATCCCGCCGGCTTTGGGATATTATTAAAATGAACAAAAAAGGCCACTTGCCTAAGTTATAGACAAAATGACCCTATATTTTATTATAAATTAATCTTAAACAATTATTAAAATATGGTCAAGCCGAAGGTGTGGATAAGTGGATTTGGGGCTTTGTTTTATAGGTTAAAAATAAGTGCCCGCTTCCCAAACTTGTTAAAAAAATGCCTGTTTTCTAAAAAAATGAAAAAGGTGATAAAATAAAGAAACTAAATATTAACCACAAAATATATTAAATACAAATCAAAAAAATTTAATATTCAATATTCTGCTCAATTTGATTCTAAGATTAATAATAATCAACTAAAGCTATGGCTTGCTAAACCACCTAATAACGATTATCAAAAAATAACGAATTTTTCTGTTTCATATAAACCAAAAAGAAATTACACGGATAAACAGGGAAATCAAATTTTTTATTTTGATTTTAAAGATTTTCAACGATTTAATTTTAAAGTAAATATTTCAGCTGAATTGTATCAGAGTAAAATGAATTTGAAGAATAAAATTCTTTTTTTACCAAAAAACAATTTGCTACCGAGGTTTTTAAGTAGTGAAAAATTTCTTGAGCAAACAAATGATATAAAAAAATTATCACTAAGAATTACTAAAAATAAAAAGTCGCTCTATGATAAGATGGAAACCATTTTTCATTTCGTTACTAATAATTTTAAATACTGCTATCCGGTAAAAAATAGAGGTGTTAAAAATCTAAAATTAGATAAGCTGATTGGTGATTGTGGAGAATATTCAAGCCTGTTAATAACAATGTTAAGATGTTTAGGTTTGCCCAGTAGGAATCAAACTGGATTTGTTATCGATCCTAAAAGTAAAAAGATTGTGGAACATGGTTGGGCCAGTGCTTATATAAAACCATATGGTTGGATGGACTTAGACGCCCAATATGCTTCGATAGATAAAGAAAATTGGAGAAATTATTTTTTCCAACGAAGTGGTTATAGAATAAATTTTGTTAATGGTTTTAACATACCAATTAAACCAAGGTTATCTCCAAAATTTATGTCAGATAACCAGAAAAAAATTGATACACCATTTTCTTATAATTCAATTCAGACTCTACAACCAATTTTTTTTGTTTTTAAAGAGAGAATAAAATTTAAGGAGAATTTTACGTTTTCATCTGCTCTCCTTTTTTGATTTGTCCCCGATTCAGTCGAGGATTGGTTGTTAAAAAAACAAAAAAGGCCACCTGCCTAAATTATAGACAAAATGACCCTATATTTTATTATAGATGATTATGAAAATTGTGTCAAACAGGCCAAATTACAAAATCAACTACGTCGCAGCAAGCTGACGAGGTATAGTAAAGAATATTATTTTAATTGAGAAACCATTATTTTTTCAAACTCTTCCTTACAACACTTAATCCAGTCGGCCGTTTTTTTGGCTGTTTGATTTTGGCTATTTTTAGAGCAGAGCTCCCAAGGAAATTTATCTAATTATTAATACTGCTCTATCTATTAAATTTTTAAAATTTTTATCCTTCAGCCAAATATTTCTAAGCTTTTTCCTTAATTGTATATGCTCCGGATATCCAAAATCATTTGATAAAATTATTTCTTCAAACTCCTGTTCATTTAATAAAAAAGTTAAGGCCTCTTTTAAATCCTCAATTTGATTATCTTTTAACCCCTCCTTTTTCAAATAATTTTGGTAATAATGTAAAAATTGAAGATGCATAATTTCATGGCAAATTGTGGTAATTGAAAACGGCGCGCTGTGCCAGAATGATACCATAAACCAATTTTCCTTTTGATTATAGGGGCACATAAATCCTGTGGTCCAAAAACAACCAAAATTATCCGAAAAGATTGACTTTTGCATAACAGCCGCAAGTATTTTAAAGTATTTATTTTCAATAGTTCGCCATAATTTTTGTAAGGAATTAATTTCTTCTTTTATGATTAATTTCTTATACCTTTTTTTAGATTCATTTTTTATATATTCTTCGGTTATTTTTACTGCATGCGAAAAATTAGATTTTAAAATTTTAGATAAAAGGTCTGTTGGTATGTGGGCAATTTCATTTTCCCAATCTAACCCCCAAATATTTTTATCTTTGGCAATTACCACCCAGCTCCAGGCATCTTTATGTACATTATAATCAAATTTTATTTTAGCCATGCGTTTATATTATCATAATTATATATAAAATGGATAAGTGGATTTTGAACTTTATTTATCCCGCACCTTTCCCAAATACTCCACAGAAAGGTGCGGGATTTATTAGTGTTTTGTTTAAAATATATCTTTTGCCCGCTTCGCCTCTCGACTTCGCCTCTCGACTTCGCTCGAGGCGAGCATTATAAATTCAATTCGCCTGCTTAAAAAATAACCTTGCTAACTTAAGCGTGTCATAAGAATATTCTTCTTTCAGATATTCATAAACCGGCTTAAGCTTTTCATCGCCGCGATTCATAAAGCCATCTTTAATTTTTTCAAAATCTTTCTGGCCGGGCTTAAGGTATAAAATGTCAATATCTTCTCCGGATTCCAGGAGCCGGTCAAGGTGATTTATGATTGTGCCTTCGACCAAGCCCTGCTCTTTGGCAATTTCTGACAAAGAAAATTTTTCTAAAATCATTTTTTTAGTCTTTTCGTAAACAGGCGCGCGCCTAGACGCCAGACCAATTTTTTTGCGGCGGCGATAAGGAACTTCTGAAGAGACAAGATTATTTTCTTTAAGATGACTAGTTATGACTTTCAAAAACTCATCGCCAAAATTTTCTAACTTTTGAGCTCCCACTCCCTGAATTCTTGAAAAATTATCTTTATCCGCTGGCAAATAATAAGCCATTTCTTGAAGCGATACATCGCTAAAAATTACAAAAGGCGGAACTTTATTTATATCGGCAAGCTGCTTTCTTAAAGCTCTTAATTTTTCAAACAAAGCCAGGTCATATTCCAGCTGATATTGCGAAATATCTTTTCTTTCCTGATCTAAAACATCTTCTTTTATTTTGGGTAAAACAAGCGGCTCTTTTTGTTTAAGCCACTTAAAGCCCTTTTGGGCAACTGAAAGCGTTGGGTATTTGTCTTGAGCGCTTTGCAATAAACCAAGATTTAAAAGAGATTTGATGATGTGTTTAAGCTCCTCTTTTGAATAATCCTGAACAATGCCATAAACAGAAATCTGATGATGGTTATTATCCATAATCTGCTGTTTGCCGCTGCCTTTAAGCACATCAATGATGTAATTTTTGCCGAATCTGCCGCCTGTTTTAATAATGCCGGAAATAATTTTTTGCGCAACTTCTGCGGCCTCAAAAGTATCTTTAGGGGCCAGGCAAGAATCGCAGGCGCCGCAATTATCTTTTTTATATTCTTCTCCAAAATAGGCCAGTAAATGCTTTCGGCGGCAGCTGATTTGTTCGCAATATCTTACAACCTGATTCATTTTTTCTCTGGCGTTTTCCTGCTCGGCCTTATCTTCTATTTTATCAATAAAATATTCATGTTTCATAAAGTCGCCGTAAGAATAAAAAGTAACGCATTCGCTGGGCAGGCCATCGCGCCCGGCCCGGCCAATTTCCTGATAATACCCTTCCAGAGTTTTAGGGAATACCCAGTGAACCACCAGGCGGACATCGGGCTTATCTATGCCCATGCCAAAAGCAATAGTGGCAACCATAATCCGGACTTCGTCCTTAGTAAATAGTTCTTGATTCTGTTTTCTGATGGCAGGATCAAGGCCGGCATGGTACGGCAAGGCCTTAAAACCTTCCTGCCTTAAATCCTCGGCAATTTCTTCTGTTTCTTTTCTGGAAAAACAGTAAATAATGGCTGATTCGTCTTTATGCTTTTTTAATAACTGAACCAGCTTATCAAAAGCATTTGTTTTTCTTAAAATTAAAAAGTGAAGATTTTTTCTGTCAAAACTGGAAATATACATTTTTGCTTTATTTAATGAAAGCTGTTTAGCAATATCCTGCTGAACCTTTGGCGTGGCGGTGGCCGTTAGAGCGATAATAGGAACCTCCGGAAAAGTTATTTTAAAAAATTTAAGATTGCGGTAATCCGGCCTAAAATCGTGCCCCCATTCAGAAATACAATGAGCTTCGTCGATGGCAATAAAACTGACTGTAAGAGTCTTTAAAAAATTTTGAAATGACTCCATAGCCAGTCTTTCGGGCGCCAAATAGAGAATTTTTAAATCCCCTGTTTGAGCACGATTTTGAATTCTGGAAATCTCCTGATAACTAAGAGAGGAGTTTAGGAATTCGGCCGCAATACCGTTAGCTTTTAATGCGTCGACCTGATCCTTCATTAAAGCGATTAACGGAGAAATTACCAAAGTAATGCCTTCAAATTTTAATGCCGGCAATTGATAGCAAAGCGATTTCCCCCCGCCGGTAGGCATAATTACTAAAGTATCATTTTTGGCTAAAACATTGCCTATCACCTTTTCCTGGAAAGGCCTGAATTCTTCAAAACCGAAATATTTTTTTAATAAATCTTTCATATTTGCTTATTTTGTTACATTTTCATAAAAAAAGGCCACTCGCCTAATCCCCGATTCCCCCGACTTCCCCGATTGAATCGGGGATCGGGGGCGGGGAAGACATAATGACCCTTGTATTTACAATTTTATTTTAGATGATTCTAAAGATTGTGTCAAATTTAAAAGAACCGAACAGCTAAAAGGCTATTTGACTCTGATGTTTTTATAATTACACGTCTAGTTGTCCCATCAAAACTTCCTTATAAATAAATTATTTAACAATTAAAAATCCACCCGGGCGGTGGATTTATTGATCGATGTAGCATCAAACAGACAACGTGTCTCTACTAAAGATTGATTCTGCGTTCGAAGGCCGCAGTATTTTTTTTATTATTATCCTACTTTCCTTTTTACCTATCACTAGCACTTTTTCTTCTCCCTCTTTTGCTCCAAGCAACAATTTACCCAAAGGACTGTAAATTGAAACGCGCTTTTCGTCGGCTTCAAGCAAATAGCCTTCTAGGATAAATCTTTTTTCAGCACCGTTAAGTGTGATAATAAGACCATTGCCGATCCCTGCCACATCATCTGTTTCGATTATATCGGCCATGTAGGTTTGTCGTAAAATACCTTGCAGTTCCCCGATCCTTCTACTCCATGTGAGTTCTTCGCTCACTCCCTGCTTAAAGCCTTCATCATGCCAACCATCCTGACTGGATCCCGAGTCGGCTTTCATTGAAATTGCGCTATCGATGTTTGTCTGTGCCGTTGCTATGGCTTTTCTAATCTTATCCAAGCCATATTTTGTGCATGCGTATAAAGGCATGGTTGTCCTCCGATTTTTATGAAAAAACTAATTTATAATGAATAATTATTCATACCTAAATTTTAATATTTGCCAAGGCCGCTCATGCTTCAATGCCTGATTTTATAAACAAATCGCGGTATGGTTCATTTACTATCCGATTTTCGGTTAAACCAAATTTTTTTGCGAAAGCAATATTTTCTTCTATTGCTGATTCCCTTTCCCAAGTACTGTTAACAATTTCCTCTATCTCCAAAAAATATCCTAAATTTTCAATTTTATCCAAAGTTATGGTTTTTTTATCGAATAAAAATTTTTTACGAATTTTGCGGAAATCAGCAACTTTTTTAAAATCCAATAATTCCAACAAATATTCCATCTTATCTATGGAAGTATTGATTAAAATATCAATTTCTGATTTCCAATATTGTTCTTTAGTTAACATTTCATCGGTTGAAGGTCCTTTATATGTTAGTTCCAATTGACCGTTTCTTTCTCTTATTCGCAAACATTCTTTCGTAGCAATAAAATCTCTATGAGGAGCGGTAAAATAAATGTCATGTTCACAAATTTCTTCTTTAAAAACTGCTCCATAGTCATATAATATTTTTATAATATTTTCGACTTCATCGTCATTTATTCTTAATTTTATTTCAACTTCTTCTCCCTTCTTTTCTTCATGCACCGAGGAATAATAATATCTGCCCTTAATGGTATTAATGACACCAAAATCAATTTTTTTGATTTTTATATTCTTTTCTATCAATTTTTTAAATTCATCAAATTTAACAAAATTATTTCCCTGATCACCAAGAAAATTAATATAGTATAGATGCCATATCTTTGATAAAAAAGTTGAATGGTTTGGGTCTTCTATATCTATAATTATCAATTGTTTGCTGGTTTCGGACAGCCAACTAATAAGTCTAGATTGCTCTTCCTCTGGTATGTGATGAAGCGAATTTTTAAAAATAACCAGATCAAATTTTTTCTTAAAAGGAAAATCTAAAATGTTATGATTGGTAAAAATTACATTGCTGTTGCAGTGTTTATTTGTTAAAAGTGATAAAATTTTCAAAGAAATATCGTTGGCTACACATAGCTTTGACTGAAATTTTTTTTTCAGAGAAAAAATCAAAGTATCATCGCCCGAGCATACATCAAGGATTGATTCAGGTTTGCCATTGGTTAATTCATATATCTTTTTTCTTATTCTATAAGAAGATATCCTACCAATAAATTTGACAATATATTTATTAATAATATATGATAGAAAATATTTTCTAGCGCTGTCTATTTCATAATAAGGAAATCTAGGATCGCTGTTAACAACAATTTTTTTGGAGAGTTCTAAAATTTTTTTATTTTGATATAACATCTTTTCTGGAACATCGTTTGTATATATAAACTTTATATTATCAACTTGCGGAGTAACTTTTTCTCTTGATAATACAATAAAGGCAACTCCTCTATGAAGGATTATATGATTATTAAATTTAAAATGATTATTGATAATTGCTACCGGCCGTAAGCCGTCGACTGTAATTCCTGTTTCTTTTAAAGCTATGCGATTTGCGGCATCTATAATATTTTCACCGTTTTTCAAATAACCCCCGACCAGCTCCCAGCCGATATTTTTATTAAGATCCCTTAATAAAATAAATTCTCTTCTTTCATTATAAATACTGATAATTACGAAATTATAACTGCTTTTACATAATCTAAAGAAATCAAAGCTTACCTCTTCTTCGTAGTTTAACTCTGGAAGGTTATAGATATCCTTGTATATTTCGATAATTTCGCTATTTGTAAATTTTTTCATAACCTTATTAAAAATCGTTTATAAAGGGTTAATTTTTCTCATAATATCTCTAGTTTAATAAAATAATAAAAGGCCACTCGCCTAATCCCCGATTCCCCCGACTGGATCGGGGGCGGGGAAGGCGCAATGACCCTTATTTATTGTACAGTTATTTTAAACTATCTTCAAAATTCTGTCAAATTTAAATCGCTAATATAATGCTAATTATCGCTAATAATCTCCCGCCTACGCCGAGGCTTCCTCCTCCGCTAAAGCTACGGCGGACAGGCCGGCGGGCAGGCACTAATAAGTCGCGAATTCCCATATAATATGTTATTAGCGAATTAGCGACATATTCGTGAATATTCGCGATGATTCGCATTCTATCGGCGATATGGCATGGTGAAGATGAAGGCCGAGCCCTTGCCTTTGCCTTAACTTTTAGCTTTATCACTTTTTCGTTTTCTAACTAATTTAAACATTAGAATGATACCAATAATTATAATGATTCCGATACCTGTATAAATTAACAAAGGAATAAAATATACACTATTAGGACAAAATGCTGGTGGTTGATAGCAAGCAGTAGAAAATGAACAACTATCTTTATATGTATGGATGTAAACAGTCCAATCACCTGTTCTATCTTTGGATATAAATTGACTACAAGAGCATATTTTAGAATTTATTACTTCTGTTTCTTTTAAAAAACTTGAGTACTCATCTGCTGATTGCTTGTTAATATAAATATAGTTGGGTAAATCAGTCTGATATTGTTTTATAAATCTTAAAACTATCTCTTTATCCTCGTCCGACAATTTCAGATCGGGGCAAACCTCATCAATCGTTGTTCTATTTACTGATTCAATATCAATCGAATGTTCACGGTATGGTTGTGAATAATTTTTATAAACATTGCACTCGTCTTCTCCAACACTAATTTGGATGGATGGACGAGCCATTTTACAGGCATAAAGTTTATCTACATTTATTAATAATAAAAAAGGAATAATTAATAATATAAAAATTGTTTTTTTTATATATTTCTTTGTATAATTCATAATTAAAATATAAAACTAAAAGTTAACATCTCTGCTAGGAATCCATATATTTTATCCCTTTTGAAATACTTTTCACCATCAACGAAATTTGCTTTCATATAATTTTTAATATAATCTGTTAAACCATACTCATCAACATTGGGATTTAAATCAAACCACCAATCAGCAACATCATTGGCCCAATGACCTAGCTCATGAATTAAAGTGCTAGCAACCGCCTGAACACCGTCAATAATAGTTTCAAAATTTATCAATACATTATTTGTTAATGAATTATAAGCGCCATATAAATCATTTCCTTCACTGTCCTTCATTTCTTTTTTAAAAAACACATCCGGACCTTGATTATTATCTTCCAACACTGTTACAATGTCCACATCAAACTTATTAAAATAATCTATAACTTCTTGATTATCTTTAACAGTGTTCTGTAAATTAGTTAAAGCCTCTAAAAACTGCTGTTTCTGCTCCTCGGTCATATCATTATTAAAATGAATCTGAAACTCGCCCGTTGGGTCAATGTAGATTACAGGATTATTTCTAGTATAACTATACGGATTTAGGTTTTGAGGATTAGAAAGAAATTGCTCTAAATTCTGCCCAGTCTGTTGTTTTAGTTTTTGAGGATTGGCAAGATTATTAAGAACCGGGTCTGGTTGAATAAACTGGCCAGCGCTGGGGCTATACTGACGAGCATCAAAATTATACAGGCCTGACTCAAAGTCTTTTTCCTGGTCGGTGAAACGATAAGAGGGATCAAGAGCAAAAACAATGTTAGTTGAAAAGAACAAAATGATTAGTGATAAAATTAACACTTTTCTCATATAATTATGCCTTAATTTGTTAAATAATAAAAGGCCACTCGCCTAAAATTAGACGTAATGACCCTTGTTTATTGTATAGTTATCTTAAACTATCCTCAAAATTCTGTCAAATCATTAAACGCTGACAAACACGGACCGCGCTGACTTTCACGAACCGCTGACAAAAATATTGGTGTTATTAGTGAATTCGTGACATATTAGTGAGTATATTAGTGAATTATTAGCGATATATTAGTGTATAGGCAGAGTGAAGATGAAGGCCGAGCCCTTGCCCTTGCCTGCTGATTCGGCCCAGATTTTGCCGCCGTGGGCCTCAATAATATTTTTAGCAATATACAAGCCCAGGCCTGAACCGCCGGTATGAATCTGGGCAATGCCTTCGCCGCGGACAAATTTTTTAAACAAACTATTTACCTCCCCTTCCTTGATGCCCACGCCGGTATCTTTAACCATCACTTTAACCTGATTTTCACCGGCTTCCACAAATACATCTATCCGGCCTTCGGGCGTATATTTAATGGAATTGTCTATCATGTTAACAACAACGTCCTTGATTTTATCCCTGTCTAAAGAAATATGGGGCAGTAATTTAGCCGGCAGATGCAAATGCAATTCTAAATTTTTCTTATCGGCATCCGGCTTGAATTCGGTTATGACTTCTTCCAATAATTTTATCAGGTCTATTTCTTGAATTACCAGCTCAAACCTTCCGGATTCAATTCTGGAAACATTCAGGAAGATATTGACCAGCCGGGTCAGCCGGTCGGTGTTTTGCGAAAGATTTTCTATAATAGTTTTTAAACCGGACGGCACCGGGCCATAATCGCCTTCTAAAATCATGGAAAGATAACCCTTGATGCCGGTTAAAGGCGTGCGCAATTGATGAGAAGCAATGGATAAAAACTCCGACTTGGCTTTATCCAGCTGCTGCAGCCGGACATTGGCCTCTTTAAGTTCGATATTGGCCTGTTGAATTTTTTGATACAAAGTTAAATTGCGGAAAACAATCCCCACCTGATTGGCTAAAGACTTCATCATTTCTTTTTCCACTTTGGTGACTTCAACGGCCGGCTTGGCTAAAACAAAATCAATCACGCCGATTATATTTTCTTCTGTATAAACCGGCACGGCTAAAACCGCTTTAGCCCCCAACGCTTCCTGTATTTTCTCTGATAGCTGTTCGGGTATGGCCGGCTTAAAAAAGTCATGCATCCTTTCGCCCGAAATAATTTCCTTTTTAACAATAGCTTGCATGGCTAAATTGCCCGGCTCGGCTAAAGAAACTGAATATTTTTTAACGTCTTGAGGCACCAGGGCAATTACTTTTTGTATTTGCGGCGTGTTAGAAATGGCGCCAATGCTAACGGTATTAGTTTTAGGATTTACAAAATTTAAAATGCCTCCTATATAGCCCAGTTCGGTATTAATTCCGTCGGCAATGGTCTGCATAACTTTTTGAAAATCCAGCGAACGGGTAATAACGTTGATAAGCCCCTGCAAAGCCACCAGATAGCGGTTGCGCTCCTCTAAATCGGCGGTGCGCTGTTTTACCAAATATTCCAGATTCAGCTTGGCGGTCTGGACTTCTTCAAAAAGTTTTGATTTTTCCAGGGCCGTGGCGATTTGCGGCGCTAAAATTTCAAAAAAGTCAATTTCGTCCTGCATAAAAGGACTGCCGGAAAGCTTTTGACCGATGCACAACACTGCCGTTACTTTGTTTTTGGCCATAATCGGCATTACCAGACCCAGCTTTTGTTCGTCCAGTTTATTTTGAAGCTGGTCAATTTCTTCTTTTTCTTCTTCTGTTTTTAATTCCGCCTTTTGGCGCCCCAACTCCTCGGTGATAATCATCTCTTTTTTTTCCAGCAACCGCTTAATCACCAAATCCTCATTAAAAAACTTTTCTTTCCCGTCAGTCCGGCAAAAGTATTGCTCGCCATGATTAATGCAAAGATACAACCTGGCCTGCCTGACCTTTATTTCTTTCTGCAAACTATCCTCCATTCGTTCTGTCAATTTATGCAAATCCAGTTCACTGGCAATAATCCCGCCGATATCTCGTAAAACCTCCTGATAGTCAATCTTGCCCCTGTAAAAAAAGCTGTCTGATAATCTGGCCAGCAGTTTTTTTAAAGGATCCAAACCGACAACTATTATCAAAGAAACCAACAAAGTAACAAACACCTCTCCCCTGCCTTCTAAAAGCTGACCGGTGGTAAAGGTGATAAAAGTAAAAGTAAGAGCGACTATGAGAATTAAGAGAAAATACAAAATGCTTCGGGAAATGACTAAGCGGATGTCCATGAGACGGTATTTTGCAATTGCATATGTTATTGCAACTACATAAAAAATTACAAAAAAATTACCAAAAGGGTATGTATTTATCAATTGCGGGAAAAAATTTGTTGTACCACCGCCAAAACCAAATAATGCTGTTAATAATATATATATTACTTGTTGCTTTTTTAAACCAGTTAAAGATTTATATTTCTTTAACATTAAATAAACCGAAAATATGACTGAAATAGAAAAAAATAGTGGAAAAATTAAATATAAAGGACCTGGATCAATCCAAAAATTAAAATTAAATTTCGGAGATACTCCTCCTTTAAATAATGGGGTAAAACTTAAAATTGCTAAAACAAAACCAAAAAGGAAAAAGGTTTTAAAAATGTTCTTTTTAATTTTATACAAATCTAGTAAAACTAATGTAAAAAGAAGAAAAAATATTGGAATAAAAATTCCACTAACATCTAATAAATATTGAAATTTTAATGCAACACTTTCATCACTAGATTCAACAACTCCTAATAAACCCAGGGCCCATAAAGATGCGCATATACTCACAAAAAACCAACTTCTATTCAATAAAGATTTTGGATTTTCCCAGATTACAAAAATTCCTATAATCAAACTAAGAATTAAAGTCACTAACGATGATAAACCAAAAATAGACATATTATTTATGAAATATTTTAACCATCCATCCTTTTTGTTTTGCAATATTAAATAATTTTTTATTGGGATTCACTACAATCGGATTATCTGCCAATTCAAATAAATCATAATCTGAAATGTGATCTGAATAAGCGAAACTACCCTTTAAAGATATTTTTTTTTCTTTTAAAAATTCTTTTATAAGATTTTTTTTATTCTCGCCATAAACAACTGAGCCAAAAATTTCACCTGTAAAAATACCATTTTCAGACTTTAAATCTGTTGCAATTGCATAATCAAAACTAAAATATTTTCTTATAATCTCAACTAAAGGTAATAATGATGCAGAAACTAAAATAATTTTTCCATCTTTTTCTTTATGTAAATTAATTTCATTAATCGCATCTTTATAAAATTTTGATTTGATATCTTTAAAAAAATCATTTAATAAATCTATCGTATATAGCACGTTCCACCCCCTACAAATTCTAAAAGATATTTCTCTGATTTTTATTACATCTTTTACTAAATTTAATTTATATAAAATAAACCAAAAATAAATCATCATCAAAAAAAATACACTAACTTTTTTTCTTTGAAAAAGGTATTTTACTAATAATTTCTGTGATTGTCCTTTTAATAAGGTATCATCAAGATCAAAAAAAACTACATATGACATAAACCACTAAAATTCATATTCCTCTCCACAAAGTAAACCAATTTTTTTCATTAAGTCTCTAGTCAATGATGCAACTTTATCCCTATCACCAATAATTTGTTTGTTATAATTATAATAAATTAATTGACCAAAATTGAGCTCACACTTTTTAAATTTAGGATACTTGTCGTGCCTAGACATAATTTCAAATGTACCCTTAATACCAACTGGAATAATTGGGACTTTTGCATAAATTGCCAATTTTACTGCACCATTATAAGCTTTCCGTAGTTCACCATCCTTCGATCTTGTTCCTTCTGGGAATATGCCAATTACTTTACCGTTCTTTAAATAATTTAAAGCTTGGTTTACTGATTCGGATTTATCTTCTGCGCTTCTGTCAACTTTTATCTGCTTTGTCAATTTTACCAGCCAAGCCCACTGCCATTTCCTAAAAAATACCTCACCAGCTAAAAAATAAATTCTTCTTGGGGTTACTGTATATAAAGTTATAAAGTCAAAATAACTTTCATGATTAGAGGCGATTATAAAACTATCTTTCTTAGGAATATTCTCTAAGCCTTCTATATTTTTTACCCAAATTAATTTAATAATTGGTAATATAAATATTTTTAAAAATAAATAAAACATCAAATTTTTTTCTAATAAATAAAAATTATTTACAACCTTACTCTTACTTCCGGCAAAAATATCCCATAAGTAATTAAAATTGGATAAAGAAAAACAAAAATTTGACCGATCGGATACAGGCCGGTTAAAGCCATCACAAAATTGGTAATGCCGCCGCCAAAACCAATAATAACGGCTATGGCAATAAACAAAATTTGTTTTTTCTTAAAACCATTGGCTCTAGAATAATTTTTTAACAAAAGAAAAATTGAAAACACAGTATAAAATAAAAAGTAGGTTAAATATAAATAAAATACAGGCATATTTACTTCTTCAAAATAGCCAAAATTTTCTAAATAGCGGAAACCTGTAATTAAATGATTGGTAAAAAGGTTCAGATACAGCAAAATCAACGCTAAACTATAACCGACAATTAATAATGCTTTTCCCTCTTTCAACAAAAACTTTATGGTAAAATGAAAAAATAAAATGGGAATAAGGGTAGCGCCGGTGTATACAATCATTAAAGCAGTCATCACCGAGTTAGAATTATCTGTCATTATCGCCCATAAATAGCCAACAGACCAGGTAGTTGCTGCTAAACATATTAAAAACCATAACCAATAAATAATTGATTTATGGTTTCGGCTTATAGTATAAATTCCTAAAGCCAAAGAAAAAACTAAAGTTAAAATAGTAGATACTTTTATTATAATTGACAGCATAATAAAATGCTTTTAAGGATTGGATATTTAACTTTCTCTCTTTTAAGTTTCTTAAGTATTTCTCTACTAAATTGTATAACAAATCAGCTGAAAAGACAATCGGTCGTATATCGTGTATCGCGAATCGTGTATCGTGTATCGTGCCGGCCAGCCTTTGGCTGATATCAAAATAAAAAAGCGGCTCGGTTCTTAATGAACAGAGCCACTGTGTAATCGTGTGATTGGCGCTATTTTATCAGCGCCATTTTGCCGTTGGCGTTGAAATCGCCGGCCTGCAGGCGATAGATGTAGGTGCCTGAAGCCAGATTTGAACCGTCAAAGGTTACTTCGTGAGTACCGGCTGTGCGCCAGCCGTTGACCAGCTCCGCCACCTGACAACCCAGTAGATCGTAAACCGTCAGCTTGACGATACCCGCCTTTACTAGATCAAAGGCGATGGTCGTGGTTGGGTTGAAGGGGTTGGGGTAGTTCTGGGAGAGGGAGTAGACTGTGGGGGGAACCTGCGAAGTTGGCGAAATGCCTAACGAGTTGTTATAGACAGTTATCACTGGTCCATAACACCTAACGGGACTGTATGGTTCTCCTTCATAGTAGAAGAAGAAGTCAGTTTGTACATTCAAACTGCACACAGCCACGTTGGAGGAATTTACTCCGGCCAATAACTGAAAATCTATCCCTCCTCCGTCCGGCACCATTAGGTTTAATTCAATGCCACAGGAACCAGAGCTTAGTTCCACCACACTACTGGAAACCTGACCATCAATCAGAACGGAAAATCCACTAAGGTAAGTAGGATCGTTGAATGGGATTGTTCCATAATGCGTGCCGCTAGGAAAGGTGTTTATATTCGCGATCTCTCCCATATTTGCGAGCCTAAGCTCCAAATCTATCCCAGTATTATTTAGGATATAGAGATTACCACTTATACAAGCGGAGTCAGCAGGAATCTCTATGCTAAAATTATCCGACTGGAGCGTAACGGTTGGCGACTGTCCTAAAACCAAACCAGTACTAGCCATCATAACTACAATGGCTATTAGAAGACCTAAGGTCTTTTCCATCTCCTCCTCCTTGGCACATATTGTGCCGATGATTTATTTTTTCTTCTTTTTTCTATAATTTTTTTAGATTTTTTAGAGAGCTTTTCTTACTTATATATTATCCTGATTTTTTAAATTTTGTCAAGTTGATAAATTGTTGATAAGAAATGTATGAATGACTAAAAGACGTTATATAATTATTGAAAATGTTGAAGTTCAGAAACACAGCCAATCATATATAAATTGCCGTTGCTGTCAATGTAGGAAACAATATCGCTAAAACTATTTTCTATGATAAAATTGCCATCTACTAGTGGAACTAATATCCCGTTTTGATATTCATGAATGCTTCTTACAAACAATCTATAACCCTCCCCCAAATAGTTACCAATAAAAGCAATTAAAACATTGTCTTGATTGTATATAGGGAATGTATTGCCTTGAGTAAAACCAAAATAAGCACCAACGTAATTACCAACATCAGAAATGCCAGTAATACCCATCGTTGTTAAAATCTGCCCGGCATCGGTAAAAGCAAAAACAGTGTTGCCACTAGAGTCTTCAATGTATAAGGCATGGTTGTAATCATTATCAGTTATGTAGCAATGGTCAGGTTGTTGAGGCGGAGGACCGCCACTAGTATAAGAATAACATTGATAGCAATTTAACCACGGGCCATAATTAAAAGGAGGACCAATATCATAAGCAAATCTCACCTGGCAAACACCACTATTACAGGCTCGTAATAATGATGTTACGGTGGGAACACTTTCGCCACAAGGACTACAATCATCTATAATAGTACAACTCTTATAACCGTAGCCGTAGCCACATATTCCAGTTTGTCCTGAGCCGGGATTCCAATACGGCGGATTGCATTCAGGATGAGTAATACAAGCAGTGCCCTCGCCGCCTACTTCAGCATAAATCTCTTTGGTGTTAATTAGAGAAAAATAAAGAAAGCCGGCTGTTATCAATATAATGCTGATTAAACTTGCTAATAATATCTTTGTTTTGTGTTTTTTCATAAATTTACTACTAATTTACGAATCGGTTACTAATATACTAATCAAGATTGTAATTGGCAACATACTAAAGTGCTTTTAATGATTAAAAACTTAACCTCCTCTTTTAAGTTTCTTAAAAATTAAACTCATAACATAGAAAATTGTAATTAAAGAAAAGTAAGGGCCCACCCAGATTAATCTATAATTCCCCAAAAGTGGCACAATTAAATCAAAGGTAAAAGCAATAATAAATGAGATGGCAGTAATTATGATTAATTGTAATAAAATAAAACGTATAACTCCTTCACTCTTTTTAAATTTAGTTATCAGCATCTTATAAGCCAAAATTAAAAAACTGAAAAAATAAATGATATAAAGAACGTGGCCTAATAACTTCACATTAGCATCGTTCCCCCAAAAATAATGAGTTGCTTTTTCAACTAACAAAGTGGGGTGAAAAATTACAAAAGTAATTGTTAATAGAGGAAGAGTAATCAAAAGTAATTTATTTTCACTCACTGCAAACGACTTATAAGGAAAGTGGTTAGCAAAAAATAAAAAGGCAAATATTATTATCGCGCCGCCAAAATAATACAACCTTGCCCAAGCTATGGCTGTTTCCATATCTAAAGTCTTATTAAACATAGCTATGCCAAAGCTCCAAACAGCCACTCCAAAGGTGACTAAACTAAAAGAAACATTAATGGGGCTTTTTGCATTTTTCACTAACAAGGTTACACCTAAAAAGATATTGATTAAGGCCACAGCTATCAAAATAATATTTTTGATGTCCATATAGTTTTAATAACAAAAGCTAAATGCTAATATTTTATTTATACAAATCAAATATATATTTAATAATAAAAATATAAAAGATCACTGAAGTGATAACTGCCAAACTAATAGCAATATACATTAATATTTTTTGTCTTTTTTTAAATTTAACTATATCTTGCTCGGTATTTTGATAATTAAGTTTCTGCCAAACCATAGCCCTGCCATAAAGAACTAAATAAACAATAAAAGCCAAATAAAAAATATAAAATAAAGGATATAACACAGTTAAAACAGGATGATTGATTTTATCTGATGAATAATACGTCAAAAAAATGAAGGAGTATAATCCTAAATAAATAAAGGTAGCTGGCCATAATTTATTGCCAATGGTAAAAACCGGGGTGACAAAAAAAGCCAAGAGCGACCAGTGCTGGACTATTTTGGGCAATTGCTGTTTATTGATTTTGAAAGAAGATAGTTTCATAAAATTAATATGTAGTAATTATATTATATATTGCCTTCATAGCATTAACGGCTGTCATGCCCCAATTCGTATTGTAAACTCCGAATCGCCAATGCCAAACTGCATCAATCATACTTGATTCATTGCCTTTTAAATAAACCACTAAGCCATTTTTTAAATCCTTATATATATCAGCAATATCTATGGATAAAGTGGAACCGACCATTTTGCCACCTTTTACAGAATCATATATAAACCAATAATAATTATATTTCCCAAAAATATTAGCGATTTCCTTTTGAATTTTTATATAATAATCCTGACTTATTGCTACCTTTAAGGGTTGCTCACCAACAGAGGAAATATTAGGCAATAAAAATCCGTAGTGAATCAAATCCATTAATAATTCTAGACTTTTATGCAAAAAGTTCAGTTGATTGACACTTTGATTATTTTCAACTAGATCACAAAAAATTTTAACAGTTTCAATGAATTTTTTAATATTATCATCTTTAATTAATTTTTTATCATCTGACATATTATTAACTTCTACTTTTAAAAATATCCCCAATTATATTTAACTGTTCCTGATTTCTTAATAAATCATTTTTCCAATGCTCAATCAGACCTTTTTGATATTCTTTAGAAAAGTCGGCAAAATTTTCCGCACCTCTAAAAGGATTTTGTAATTTTTCTATATGACTTCTAACATTCTCTTCTAAACTTTTTATTGCTTTTTGCAGTTCATTATCGCTTTTTAAACTATAATCCTTAAGAAATTTTGTATGTTTTAATCCTCCTTGGGCCGACTCATATGCATTTTCAGCACTCTTGATTATCGAATTTATTTCATTCCAACTGACTTTGAAAGCTTTAATAATCCTGTTCATTTTATACATTCCAATCAAATTAGCTGTTGACTTCACAAATCTCTTAAACAAACCTCCAGTGCCAGCAGGCAGTATTGGCAAAAGCCCGATGGTATCAGCAGCCAGCGCTGCGGCGTTGCCCCAAGATGAATTCTTTTGATAGTCAGTTAAACTTTCATTAAAGAAAAAAATGTCTGTTGTTACATCGGTTACTATCGGAGCTGCAAACTCCCCCGTCGGATCAACATAATTAACAGGATTATTTTTGGTATAACTGTAAGGATTCAAATTCTGCGGGTCCATCAAGAACTGTTCTAAATCCTGTCCAGTTTGCTGTTTTAGTTTTTGAGGGTCAGTTAAGTTATTAAGCACCGGGTCTGGTTGAATGAATTGACCCGTGTTAGGGCTATACTGACGAGCATCAAAATTATACAGACCCGACTCAAAGTCTTTTTCCTGGTCGGTGAAACGGTAACTTGGATTAAAGGCCAAAACAGTGTTAGTTGTAAAAAACAAAAGAACGATTGATAGAATTAACGCTTTTCTCATAGTATTATGGATTAATGTTATAAGATTGCTTGTCTCATATAATTATGCCTTATTTTGTTAAATAATAAAAGGCCACTCGCCTGATCCCCAATTCCCCCGACTGGATCGGGCGTGGGGAAGGCGCAATGACCCTTATATTTATAATTTTATTGTAGATAATTCTGAAAATTGTGTCAAACCATTAAACGCTGACCAACGCAGATCGCGCTAACATTCGCAAACCGCTGACAAAAATATTGGTGTTATTAGTGAATTAGCGACATATTCGTGCCTGTCCGCCGAAGCTTTGGCGTAGGCGGAAGTATATTAGCGATTATTCGCATTATATTAGCGTCCTATAATTATCCAGTATCTTCTCCCTTCTTAACTTTAACGTCGGGGTCAGCTCTTCTCTTTCTTCACTAAATTCTTTATCAAGTATAACAAACTTTTTGACCTGCTCGTTGTCTGGAAAATCTTTTAATTGATTATTAATTTCTTTTTGAATTAAATCTGAAATCGGCTGATATTTCAAAAGTTCAAACAGCTCCAGTTTGATGTTATTAGCTTGAGCATATATTTTCAGCTCGGCAAAATCCGGCACCAGCAAAGCGCTTAGATATTTCTGCCTTTCGCCTACCACCATAGCTTGGCTGATGTATTTGCTTTCCTGCAAAGCATTTTCTAAAACCACTGGGTTGATGTTTTTGCCGGTAGAAGTTACAATCATCTCTTTTTTTCTGCCGATGATGGTTAAATAACCTTCTTGGTCAAGATAGCCCAGATCGCCGGTTTTAAACGAACCTTCCCGGGTAAAGCTATCTTGAGTAAGAGCAGGGTTATTATAATAACCTTTCATAACACTTGGGCCCCTAACTAAAATTTCTTTATCATCGGCAATTTTAACTTCTACGCCGGGAATAACTTTGCCGACAGTGCCGAATTTATAATCATTAACCGGATTAACCGAAATAATGGGCGAGGTTTCGGTTAAGCCGTAGCCCTCTAAAATTTTTATGCCCAGGGCTTCAAAAAACTTGGCTACCGATGGATTTAAACTGGCGCCGCCGGAAATAGTATATTTTAAACGGCCGCCTAATTTATTTCTGACTTTGCGCAAAACAGCTTTATCGGCCAAATAGTAATTGATCTTGAAGATAGGCTTTAAAAATGAATCCTGATTTTTAGCGGAAATATATTGACGCGCAATCTTTAAAGAATTAAAAAATAATTTTTGTTTGAAGTCCGGCTCCTGCCTGACCTTATCCATGACTTTATCATGAACCCTTTCAAAAATTCTGGGCACGCTCACCAGCACGGTGGGCTTGACTTTTTTAATATCTTCGGCTAGCGTTTGACGGTCGGAAAAATAAATAGCGCCGCCAAAAAACAAAACCGCGTAATAGCCGCCGGTCCGCTCTAAAACATGGGATAAGGGCAAAAACGATAAAAACACATCCTGGGAAGTGTAAGGAACATATTCTGTAGCCGCCTCGATGTTGGCAATAAAGTTTTGATTGCTAAGCATTGCGCCCTTAGGATTTCCGGTAGTGCCCGAAGTATATATAATAGTGCAAAACTCTGATTCAATCGGCTCCGAAGTGTCCGGCTCTTCTTTGAATAAATCGCCAAAATATACCAAATCTTCCTGCCATTCAATCCGCTGAAAGGTAATAACCTTCTTTAAATTAAGCTGGTCTTTAACGGCTAAATATTTAGAAAATAAATCGCCAATGGCCAGATAATCGGCGCCGCAATCACTTAAAGTATAACTGATTAGTTTTGGCGATAAGGTAGTATGAATTGGCACAGTTATGGCTCCAATTTTATTTAAAGCCAAGTCCAATTTTACCCAGGCCGGCCTATTCTGGGAAAAAATCGCCACTTTATCGCCCCGCTTAATACCCAGCTTTTTTAAACCGGCAACGCACCTGTTAACCTCTGCCAATAATTTTTTATAAGAAATAGTTTGGTAAGAACCGTCTGCTTTCCAGCCTAAAGCTATGTTTTGCGGATACAACAAAGCCGCCTCCTCGAACCTGCCAAAGATAGTAGCAGAGTTAAGCATAGTGACCCTTCTTTTAAATTTTACCATGAATTGCTGTTTAGGGGAATAAAAAACAGAGTTTTAGCTCCGTCTATTTCTCTTTTCTATAACGACCCCAAAAATTCTTCAACTTTGGCAAAAATCAAACTTTTTCTTTGCGACATAGCCGGATTATGGTTTATGTCGTCTAGAATAATCAGTTCTTTTCTGGGCGAACTGATTCTTTGATAAACAAATTCGGAACTTTTAGGATGAGTAATGGCATCGGCCCGGGAATGAATAATTAAAGAAGGGGCGGTTACTTTATGAAGTTCTTTTTTGGTATAAGAGTTGACAAAGTTATAAAAATCATAAACGCTTTTGGTGGGCATATAAACATAGCCGCCGGCTTCGGCATATTCTTTAAGATATTTCTTTTTGATATAAGTTTTTTTATATCTCTTTAGAAAAAAATGAAAAAACGGCAACAGCGTTTTAATAAGATATTCTCTTTTTAAATAAACAGAAATGCCCAAAGAAACCACTCCCTTAACAATATCGGGATATCTGGCCGCCATATCAAAAGCTAAATTGGCGCCGAAAGAATAGCCGATAATAAAGATTTTTTTGTATCTGGCAGAAGCGTTTTTAACTTCGTCGTCAACAGCCTTCCACCAATCATAGTAAGAGGTGTTTTCCAAATCCTGCCAGTCGGCCGAGCCATGCCCGGCCAGCCGAACGGCTTTAGCCGAATACCCCTTGACGGCTAAAAACTTGGCTAGTTCCCTCATATCGTCGGGAGTGCCGGTAAAACCATGGACTAAAATAGCCAGCTTGTCACTGGATTCGTATAAATAGGGTTGGGCTTTTTCTTTTATTTCAGCCATAACTTATCTAAAGTTAGCTGAAAATATTTGTTTTGTCAAACTTCCCTTAAAGCATGTGGCGCCCAATTAATCACGGCTTTGAGCATCGTTTTTCGGCTTCCGCAAAAAGCTCTGATACAGCTCATCGCCGGCGATTTGCCCGTCAATTAATTTGCGGAGATAGTCGGCTTTGCTGATTTTTTTCTGCTTGGCTTTCCAGTTAATATAACGGCTGGAGCGGGGCGTAAATCTTAAAGTGAATTTGATGGTCGGCACTTCTCTTCGTAATTCGCCGGTTTCAATCAAATCGATAAAATCAATTAGAAAACTATTTAAAGTTCTTTCGCTGTAATACCTTAATAAAAATAGTTTATGAAGTTTTTTATTGTCCTTTAACGATCTAAGCTGGTCGGGCAGAATTGCCCCCTTGGGCAGTAAATACAAAATCGGCTTTTGCTGGGCCAGAGCCAAAGCCACTAAATAACCGACTTCCTGAACCGAGCCCCTGCCCTCAACCACCAGGCCGTTCATGTCTTCAAACGAAAGATGCTCTTGCTGGTGAGTGCGGTGGGTTAAATTGGAAATCAAATCAACGCCGTTTTCCTTAAAAAACTGAATGATGCGCTCATGGGTTTGAGTTATTTTTTCGTCGTTATCTTCGTTTTTGGTGTAAAAGTAAACTTTCATAAAAACTCGAATATATCTCTAATAAATCACGAATATCCTCTCGAATGTTTCTCGAATTCTCGAATAATCGCGAATCGACTCTTTAACTAATCATTGTTTTTTGCATTAATAACTCTTTTATAATCTAACTTACCCTTTCGGGTCGCATTTATAATAATGCCTAATTTTATTCCTGCAACTTCAATATATCTCTTAATCTGTCGGATATCTTCTAAAGTAATATACTTTGACCTTTTTAGCTCGACAATTATTTCGTTTGGTGGCTCAAAAACTATCAAGTCTGCATAGAAATCGCCTACTTTCCCATCTGAAATATTAAATTTTATCTCTGACTGGCTTTTAAAAGGAATTTTATGCTGTTTTAATTTTAATTCTACTGCTTTTTGAAAATGCTTTTCCTGATAACTTACCGGTCCTAATTCGTTGTAAGCCTCAAATAAAATTCCCATTAATTGATAACTCTCCTCTGGTAAGATTAATTCTGCCATATAAAATCGCCTTTCTACTGACCGTTAACGGTCATTAATTGTAATATATGATATTAGTGAATTCGTGTGATATTAGCGATGTTTATTAGTGAATTATTAGGGATATATTAGTGGTGTATAAATTCGTTGCAGAGCTCGTGCTTCATTAATATGCCAACGTTCCCGCCCTGGCCCAACGCCCACATGAATTTAACCACGGCTGTTTCCCATGTTAAATCATCAACAACTATAATATTATCCGATGCTGTTTTTGTGCCGTGCATAAAAGGGCTGTAGACCAGAATCGGCGAACTGCGCTGATTAACATCCAGCAGCCGCAAATTAGGCAGGTCTCTGATAATTATTCCTTTGGCCTGATTATCCATGGCTTCATTAAAATCAATTCCGGGCAGATAATTGATAATCTGGATTTTATCCTGAAATTTATCGTTAAGTTCAACTCTCTGGTTTTTAATCGGCAACTTTTCGGTCAAGCTGATGCCAAAATCGATCTTGCCCAAATAACTGCCGTCCGCGCTTTCAAAAAGATTTAAACCAAAACGCTGAATCCTTTTAGCTTTGACCGGCCTGATGATGCGGTTGCCGAACATTAAAGCCGCCGCCGGCAGGCCTAAATTTACCGTTTGGACGCTGTTGATTAAATTGGCCTTTACGCCCAAACCGCCATACGATTTTTTCTTTTTTTCCTGCCAGTCCGAAAGTTCAATTACTTCCCGGGAAATCTGCGAACTGGTTAAAATTATGGCTTTATTTAAATTTCGCAGAGCAAAGGAAAGAGCAATGCCTAAATTTAAAATCGCCTCCAAACCGGCGACAATCACAAAGCCGTCGGCCTTATCTGCTTTTTCGTAAATTAACCGGCTGATTTTTTGCCACAACTCTATGCCTTTTAATTTATTTTCTTCGCCGCAAATAAAAACCGGCTCGATTTCGGCCATTAAGCTTATTTCCGCAATTTGATTTAACCACGACTGAATATCTTTCTCCTGATGCACGGAGCTTCCCCCTATATCTTGTTCATTTAAAGTTGTCCCGCCGGCCAACAATAAGACAATTTTTTTGTTTTTGGATTTCATTATTATTTTACTTTGCGAGGATGTAAAAAAATCAAATAACCCGCAACCACAAAATGAATTAACATAAATATAGCGCCTAACCAATCATAAGTAAAGTTATTAAATAATAGAAGTATAATGCTCACAATTCCAGTGGTTATAAAAGTTGCAAAGGTGGCTATAATTAAATATTTAATCTGACTTTTGTAAATACCAATAGTAATGGTAAAATATTTTTTTAGAATAGATTTTAATTTTATATGGAAAATTATATGCCAATAATAAATATGCGAGCGGCGCTAATATACCAAAAAAATAAATTAACTTGGTTATTAAAATATCATGTAAATGTGTGTTTAATACAGTCAGCTGAAAAAACTTCACTACACCCCACGAACCACCAAATAAACATAAGAAAAAATATGAGATGTTACTTGGACTTTTATAATTCTTTTTAAAAATTAAAATGCCTAGCAATATATTTAGCATGCTTACAATTAAAACAATGATAGCTTTTAATACCATATATTTTCAATATTAGATTTATAAAACCACTAAAATCAAATTTTATGCCATAAATTTTTATTAAATTTTCTCAATGAGACGGCGCGAAACAAAGCGACGGCTCTATGTTAAAACTATACTTTTCTTAATTTTTTGTCAAACATTAAACCAAAAACAGGGCCCCAAGCCCTGTTTATCAAATTCTAAGTAACTATTTTAACCCCCGCAATCCCCGCCGGAACTGGAACCGCCGGCGCCGTAGCCAAAGCCCGCTGACGGTACGGTAGAAGATAACTGCTGGCTGCATTCGGCCGGAGGATTATCAAAGCCGGAGCAAATAAGCGTCAGCAAGCTCTGCGGATCTCTGGCCGGCTGAACCGAACCTTGATTAATAACCAAAGTGGGGGAGCCCTGAACGCTGTATTTTTGATTATCGGCCGCGTAAACATCAAAGGACGGGTAATTGCCTTTCCAATTGGTTTTAGCATTATAATTTTCTGTAACTTGATACTGGCTGTCGGTTTCTGCAACACAGCTGTTTAACATTGAAACATTGATGCCTGCCTGGGCAATACAGCTGGCGCCGTCGCCGGCTTCTAAAAAACAACCCAAATAACTTAATAATTTTTGAGGCTCTTGTTTTTGAATGCAGTACTGGCTTAGCTGTTCATCCAGCTCTTTTTTGTCGTGCATGGCATAATCGCAAAACTTGAGCTCAAAATCTATTTTATCTCCCAAAAGTCCCAGAACAGGCAGAAGGCCTTTTTCTATTTGAGTGCCGTAAGGGCAGTGGCTCATGACAAAAAGTTCTACCTGGGGCTTGTCGCTTTTGGCCGCCTGTTGATTAGCAGGGGCAGAATTGCTGTTTTGCTGATTGTCTGCGGCCGCTGGCGGCTCCACCTCAATAACCTGCGGAAAAAACCTTTTGCCGTCTAAGCTTAAGTAAGAATTAATCTCCTGGCCGTCTGGAAAAGCAAAAACCAGTTTATAAACGCCATTTTCCTCGGTGATTTCCTTGACCGAAACTTCGGTTCCCGGCTGAACCAGATTTTCCTTAACAAACTCCAAAGCCATGGCTTTGGCCTCTTCCGGCTTTAGAACGCTTCTGCTCTTCAATAAACTGCAACCGGTTAAGGTTAGAGCTAAAAGCAAGCTGATAATAATGATTTTCTTCATAAATATAGCTTATTAGTTAATTAATTTGGCCGCTCTATTTTACTCTATCTGAAAAATTAATGCAAATTTCTGTATTAGTCCAGCACATATTGGACATTAAGTTATTTTTTAATAAATAATCCACAGGAGAGGTTAAATTTAGACTCCAATGATAACGTTCGGTATTATACCATATCAGCCAATCAACAAGCTT
>Ga0180007_10000922_pt1 | contig 43466 bp, 30 predicted proteins | sample MM_PC_MetaG_FD_121122 | JGI IMG/M metagenome (GOLD analysis project Ga0180007, IMG submission 121122) | Groundwater microbial communities from the Aspo Hard Rock Laboratory (HRL) deep subsurface site, Sweden - MM_PC_MetaG | ecosystem: Environmental > Aquatic > Deep subsurface > Groundwater... | reverse complement strand
TTGAGCTGAATGAAATCATCGTCAGGCGCGGAAAAGGCCAAAAAGACAGGGTGACTGTATTTCCTGATGAAATAAAAGGCACCCTGGAAGCACATCTTCGTTATGTAAAAATGCTTCATAAAATTGATTATGCTGAAAAAAATATCGTCTTTTGAAACTGAAATGTTTATATAAATATACTTATTGTTTATAAACGATGGTTGACCTGTTCTATTTCACCCAAGCCATCATCTCGTGCCCTGGCAAGACTTATTATTATCTGGGGGTCGGGGCAGTATAGACGCCACGGCTGAAGCACTGGGCGGCGACATCCTGATCAAGTTTGTAGAAAGGGAGAGGGCACAGCATATGCTGGCCCATCAATCGGCGGTCAAGGTCTGTTTGCGGGGTGTAATGCGCCGTTCCGATCCGGATGAGCGCATCGGGCGCTTGAGTGGGTTCATAATCATGAATGGAAACCGTAATCGCCGTATTGCTCCATGCCGGGCCTGCCGGACGGTTTGTGCATTCGGCCTTAAGGTGGGCGATTTCGTGAAACGCGATATTTGCCAGATGGCGTGCCTGATTTTGATAGCAATTCTGTGCATCGTAATTCACATAAGCATCATGATATACTTCCGCAACAAGCGGAGCGGTCAGAATGTTGCCCGAGGGTTGTGTGCCGCTTGAAAATGCGGTTGAAAGCCCTCCCTGTGCCTCGCTGTGGCGTGGTCTGCTCAGGCCGGAGAATTCCCTATAGCCACGGGAAATGGCATCATATAAAACATCGGAAGGCCTTCGATCAACCGGCTGCGGAGGGCGGGGCGGGTTATGATTCACAATATACACGATGGGATCGTGCATCTGTATGGTGCCCACCGAACTGAAATTAGGGACGCCGGGAGATGTGGCAGGAATTTCATGGACACTTACGTTTATACTCCTGGAGCTTTGTTGAGGGATATGCTGCGTGCAGGCTGAAAACAGGGTTTGCAGATTTTCTGCGAACATGCGCCTGAACTCCGCACGGATTTGAACCACCTGTTCGGCGCTTATATCTATGCGGGTCGGGGTACCCGTGGTGCCGACAAATACCGGTGTCGGTGTCGGTTTTACGATAAAATAATAGATGTTGAATCCAGGCATAAGCTTATCTTTCCAGGCTGGGGTAGTATACCCTGAATCTGCCGGGAGGCAGATCCTCTATTCTGGCCTTTCCGTCTGCGTCCAATTGTCCGTTTTGCTCGGTTCCGTCTGCAAGATAAATAGTATACTCGGCGTTTGCGGCAGGCAAGCCGTCATCGCCTGCAAGGTCCAGGTCTATCCAGTCTTTGAATGTCAACAGTCCTGGTCTTTCTTCATTTCCGAAGCGCTCCTTTCCTATGCCGATCATCCAGAAATATTCCGGCGGATTATAATGATTGCCGTATTCCTGGAGTTCTTCCTCTGTGGGGATTTCATCGGTGTCTTCGTGATATTCATATTCCCATTCCACTTCTATTTTCTTCTTTTTAACCGTGGTGGGGAATCTGGCGATCAGGTCATGGGCACCGTCGCGATCGAACTCAAAAATAAAAATTTTGACTGCCGTATCTTCCGGAACATTTTCGATATCGGCTGAAAGTGTAAGGACATCTCCCCTTCTTGCTTGCATCTGGCTCCATTTCTGGTTTTTCACTTCCACAGGCGGAATCACTTTTGCCGTGTTTGACTCTTTTTCAATACCGTGCCTGGGAAGTTTGGCAGTAAAGGTAACTTCCTCTTTTGTTTTTTTGGGAATGGTCACCGTGCCGGCATAATAGTTACCAAAGACCTTACCGTCCGTCTTTGTCACGGTCTTTCCGTTTTTGTCTTTGACCTTGATCTCTATTTTAGAACTGTTTCCCACAAACTCCGTAAAAACTTCGAAATCGATCTCTTTTTCTTCCATGACCATCTGCTGGCGCCACAGTGCCTGGACAATTTTGGATGTCAGGGTAATGGTTTCGACTGTATCTGATTTTTTCTTGTGGTCTGCCATCATTCATTTCCAATTACCGTTGAGCAACCGGTCGTTGAAGCAGCATATTTTGTCTGGTGGCCGGTAATACGACAATTTCAGGACCGATGGGGAGAAAATGAACCGTAGGCGTCATGGCCCTCATGAATTCGTACCTGCCGCCGGAACGCATACCAGTGCCTCTTTCTGCGGACGTTTCAGCATCCTGTCTTGGCTGCGGGGTGACCATTTCCCAACCGGTTGCTGCAAAACCTTCATTTCTGAGTTCAGCCAAAAGCTCGTATGACTCCCATGCATCGTGCTTCCAGACAAGTGGGTGATCCAGGGTGCAATCATCTTCCTGAAATTCATCCCAATGGGTCAATAAAACCCGCTTGGGCCTGGTCGCATTAACAACTTGATTGTAATATCTTCTCCTGGCCCCTATGGGATAGAGATAGCTGGAATTAAAACCGGCGATTCCCGGCATCAACACGTCCGGGAACGGAAATCTGCCTTCGGGGCCAAAGATATCAAGGTAATATCCGTCAACATAGTTGGCGCTCCCCTGATTGAGGATACTGCCATGTGCCGAGTGCTTGATTAAAATACTGAAAATTTCGCCCTGTTTATACTGGTTAACCCTTGCAGGCGGCACCACAGGTTCCTCGATATGACCGGCCATTACAGCATCAGTCCAGAGAGGCAGGTTAATATGGCTGCCCCTTAATATAGTGATCGTAAAATCCCCGATAGGGATACTGTCATCTTCTGCGACCGGCATAAAGGAATCAGCGATATTTGGCAGTCCTCCGGTGTCGCCATCCGCCTGCCATTTCTGGTATCCGCCTATAGCGATCTGACGGATGGAGTTGTCGCCATAGATGGTACCGCCATCCCCATTGTTATTCTCTGCAAAATATCGCCACACCTCAGCAACATCCAATGCATGGTCCCAGTGGGCATGGGTAAAAAACATGGCATCGAGTTTCTGGATGCCTGTTTGGGAAAGCACATTTTGGATCGCCTGCCGGTTGGGTGGCACTCTCATGAGTCCCCCGAAAATCAGGTTGCTGACTCTGACCGGCATTCTTGAGAAGAAGGGATCGATCATGAGATGGGTGGCACCATCCGTGATATAGATGCTGTTAACGCCTAAAAACTGAACCCGGACTGCGTTTGACGGCGCACTGCCCTCGCCGGGCCGGGCAAAAAATTGGGTATGCTCGTAGGTGACAGGCTGACCGTTTGCAATCGTTGTCGTAAGGGGCATAAATCATTCCTCGTCCGGATAATGAAACCTCACCGAAGACCTGCCGGGCGGGATATCCTCGTCGCTGAACTCGCCGTTTCCGTCCAGGCGGCCGGTCCGCTCCGAACCGTCTGCAAGGGTTACCGTATATTCCATATCGGCCAGCGGCATGCCGGTCTCATCCACCAGATTGATATCCATCCAGTCCTTGAATTTAAGGAGTCCGGGTGCTTCTTCATTGCCGAACCGCTCTTTCCCGATGCCGATCATCCAGAAATATTCCGGCGGATTGTAATGGTTGCCGTATTCCTGAAGTTCTTCCTCTGTGGGGATTTCATCGGTGTCTTCATGATATTCATATTCCCACTCCACTTCTATTTTTTTCTTTTTAACCGTGGTGGGAAATTTGGTGATCAGATCATGGGCGCCGTCGCGATCGAATTCAAAAATAAAAATCTTGACCGCCGTATCTTCTTCAACATTTTCGATATCGGCCGTAAGTGTCAGGACATCGCCCCGTTTTGCTTCCATCTGGCTCCATTTCTGGTTCTTCACTTCCACAAGCGGTATCACTTTTGCCGTGTTTGATTTTTTTTCAATACCGTGTTTGGGCAGTTTGGCGGTAAAGGTGACTTCCTCTTTGGTCTTTTTGGGAATGGTCACCGTGCCGGCAAAATAGTTTCCAAAGACCTTGCCGTCCGTTTTTGTCACGGTTTTTCCGTTTTTGTCCTTGACCTTGATCTCTATCTTGGCGCTGTTTCCCACAAACTCGGTATAAACCTCGAAATCAATATTTTTTTGTTCCATGACCATCTTCTGGCACCACAGGGCCTGAACGATTTTGGAGGTCAGCGTAATCGTCTCTACAGAATCTGTTTTTTTCTTGTGTTCGGCCATAATCTATTTATAGCACCTGACGCCTTCCATACCGGCAACAAAAAGGTTTCCTTTGTCATCTGCAACCGGACGGCACGTTACCTCAAACGGTGCGAGTATTTCCGCCAGGGTGTCTCCCTTTTGGGAAAAATGCCTGACGCTGTTAATGCCTGCAACAATCACACTGCCGTCACTGAACACGGTCAGCATCAAGCCGTATTCTTCAAGTCTTCGCATGTCTTTTTGCCAAAGGATGTTTCCATCCTTGATACAGTAGAGCATTTTATCCGGCGAGCAATATACCACATTGTCTGAGGAACAGGCTGCCGGATGGACAATTTGTCCAAATTCAGACAGGGGCGTGTCCCACTTTTTCTTACCGTCAGCACCTGCACAGAGAAGAACCTCCTTTTTGTTTTTGTCTTTGTCATTGATTCTCATGATGAGGAGATTCCCCTGATAATCCATGGAAAGGGACCTGGCGCCGGTAATATTGAGCGTTTCAAGTGCACTGTCCGTTTTGGCGCTTGTTGTGGTTTTGTAAACCTGTTTCGGGGTTGCCACAAAAAGATCTCCTGTATCGGGAACAACGGCAAATCCGGCGGCAAGTTCGCCATCATGCTCCTTGTACCATTCGATATCGTCATTCTTTCGGGCATAGTTCGTCAGGATAAAGCCCTGGGGCTGGGGTTTGTCAAAACGGGCAGGGTAGCGATTCAGAAACAAAAACATCCGGTCGTCACTCAATGACATATAGAACAGCCGGAACATTTTCACCAGAATCGGAATCCTGAACCGTTCGATGCTGTTTCCGTTCAGGTCAATGTGCGCCAGGAAATGGTTGGCATCCACAATCCTTAGATACTGATCATTAATAAATGGATCGGCATAACTGATAAATGCTTTCCCCCACAATACCTTTCCGGCAGCTATATCAACGGCATACGCGCCTCCCTGGCAGAAAACAAAAAGGGTTTGATCCTTTACCGCAAGCATTCTGGGATCTCCCAAATTCATGCGGGAAGGCGGAGAAATCGTCCACACATCTTTTCCTGAAATATTCACGGAGACGGGGAGACTGGCGTTCTGAGATGAATTTGCATACGGCATGCCGTTTATGATTGTCGTCTGGTTCATGGGACCATTCCTTTTATCTTTCGCGCCACCAGGGATTGCCAGCAGGAGAATACAACCGAGGATAATAGCGGCATATACTTTTCCCGAACAGGTTTTATGTTTCTTATTGGATTCGTCATTCGGCATTCTATATGGCTTCTAATGTAAAATTGTCACTCAGTCTGGTATTTACCCACTGTCTTAAAAAGTCAAGATGGTTCACCATGGCTGCCGTATTGTTCAAATCCCCCTTGTTGGCAATATCCAGCACATAGGCGACCACATCCTCTCCATCTGCGTTGCTTCGCACGGTGATCTCGTCACTGGTCGATCCGGAAGGGACAATTCGGCCGGAACCAAGACTATGCCACGAGAAATCCACATGATAATTGCGGGTTGCCGTTTCATTATCATGGGAGAATCCGGTCAGAAAATGGATGACGACGTTTTCTATGGCGCCACTGCCATTCACCAGCCGATAACGACACGACAAATCCGACCAGGCATCCTCTAATGACGATATCTTGTTGGCGCGATTCGCATTGGATGTCAACCAGCTGAAATCCGTGCTCAGCATCAGCCGAACCATCAATACAGCCTGATACTCTATTGCCTGATCATCATGAAAATTTCTGGAGGACGACTGATCCTGGGATACATAGTAGAGAGCCAGATAAAGGGTTTTCCTGGGATTACTCGCCCTGACCTGGAATTTGCCCTCATGATGCATGGCATCCCGTGGGTTCATGGGTACAGGGAGACCTGCCTGACGTCTTGTATATATATAAGTGCCGTCATCGCATTCATATTTTCCGACAAAATATTTTCCCGTATGCCATCCTTTGGTATGAAGCCTTCCGCTTTGTATCTCCCTGTTCAGCTTATTCAATGCATACACAAGGTGATGGGTTCGCGGAGCGCCATTCAAATACATAAGGGAGGACCGGTTCTTCAGCATGGTATAACATTCAAAAAACTGGGAGAATGAATTGTACTCGTTTGATCCGATCGCATAATCGTCTGTCAGGTATTCATCCGCATTCCCGATGGCATGCCCCAGTTCATGGGCAAACGTGAACACCCGATATCGGGCGTGGTCTTCATCAAACGGAAAAACACCGGAAAACGGCCCTGTAACAGCATGGTAAGCGGATTCATTCAGATGAAAGAGGGAGTATGATACATCCGGTGTTTCATTTCTGATGGCCCACTGGTAGGCGGCGCCATAGTTGGACCCTGGCGGATCGTCCGCGCAGATCAGGGCCAGAAATTTCGATTTCCCGCCATAGGCATCCTCACAGGCTTGCTGGACAGCCGCGTCGCTCAACAAATCCGGGACTTCATCTCTGTCATCAAAATCGATATCCGTAGGCCTTGACGCGTCATTGACCTGGAATGTCTCTCTTTCGTCAAAAAAGCAGTATGGCCGGATCTGATCTGTTCCGTCTCCTTCCGTTTCTTCATCAAAGTAGAATTTTCTGTTGTTATAGCGATTCATGGCATTATACACGCCTAAATTTATAAACTGGTTTACGGCATTTTGGGCTGGCACGTCATGATCTGGATCTCCATCTTCATATCTTGAATCCCGCATAAATGATATAGATACGTAAATGACAAGATATGAAACAGGATGGTTGCCCACCACACCCAGTTGATGAAAATAGCAGAGATCATAATCACCGGTATACCCCAATTCCGTTCTATGCTCCTGCATTTCCCACCTGAGACAGCAGTCGCTATCCTCCTGAACGGCGGCACGGGCACCAACAATGTAACCGTTTGCCACCCAGCCGGGTTCCTTTGACGTGCGCTTATGAAGCACAGGATAGAACTTGTCCTTGAAAAAAACGATTTTCACATCCCTTGCATCTTCGCTGATTCGGTTGACCGGAAAAGGAAACCGCGAGGTGTTATCGGCAGCGCCGGTTTTGAAGAGCACCAGTTCGCCTGTATCCGGGTCTGCACAGAACAGTTTAATCCGGGACTTGCTGCCATCCAGATCCACGGGTGCCCCCAGATGGTTTTCATCCTGGATACCTTGAGTTCCGGCGGTTCTGTCCAGCAGGACCAGGGTGTCCAGATTGAATACAATCGGTGCGCCTTCCGAAGTCCGCGTGCCCATGTGGGTGGAAAATTGATCACGGGTGCCGCTGACCTTGCAGGGCCAGTTCAGGCTGTCCCATAGTGCAGGCAGGTCATAATACTTGTATTTGTCCACCGGAGTCATGTTGGCAAAACAGACGTGTCCGTCCCGTTGTGCGGTTGTCATGGCATTCCATGTGGCCTCATCCACGGCGTCGACCATGACAGGCGGCACAGATGCATCGTCGGTTTCAGAAAATAACCAGGCATCTCTGGTTTCAAAAGTAAAATGGATGCCATTTGCCTGGCTGTTGGCATCGGCTTCCGTCGGAAACTGCACCACCACCGTGTACACGCCCTCATTATAAATCGACCGGCAACGGATTTCAGTCCCGTCCGTCTGAAACGATTTAAAAGTAAGCCCCTGGGGCACGGCGGTCATCTGCTTCTTGATACGGTCATAGTATTCAAATTTAAGATGGTAAGCCACGCCATAAAGATCGTTGGGGTCCAGATATTCCCGATGGATAAAGTCAGCAATCCGCAACGGGCATTCCGCTTCGGTATGCGCCCTGCTCTTTGTTGCCGGGCATTGGATAACAACCGTATCCGAGCTGTCAAAGAAAAGGATTTCCACCCGGCGGTTCAGCTGGGACTTGTAATTGGTCTTTTCCGCATCATCTACGGGAAACGATTCGCCGCAGGCGACAAAGGGAGTCTCATCATCCAAAAAGCGGACGAATCCACGGCGTTCCACCATCCTTAATGGCGTGATGCCCAGTATTTCGGCAAGCTCCTCATTATATAAATCATATACGATCTCCCATGCCCGCTCATGCCATCTTTTCTGCGGGTCATGGCGGATTCTGTTCACTATTTGTTCGGACTCTTCCGGGACAGCCTCCTGAAAAAAAACCTCTGTTGCGTTGGAGGTATGGTCACCCCAGTCATCGTCAATATCTCCCGGATCGCATGCCCAGCCACGCTTGCCACTGAAATACTTCATGATCTGCTGGTAGTCTTCCACCTTGTGACGGGATGCGGAATTTTCAGCCCAGAGATCTTTTTCGCCGGTCAGAAGATACAGCACACATTTTGCCCGAAGTTCGGAAAGGTCATAATTGAATTCAAACCCTCCGGACGTGTCGGTATGTCCTGCTATCAGAATGCGATACTGGGAATTGAACTCAAGCTCCCGGAACACAAGGGCAAGGGCACCCAGACCGGTCATCTGCTGCTGGCCGGCCTGGATGATTAAATCTCCGGGATCTGTGCTGTCATCTTCACGCCCCTGGCTTGAACTTTCTCCTTGCGGCGCCTTTGGCATCATCACAGCGCTGTTCAAGTGAAAGAGAACATCCTCCATCTCCAGAATCAGCATGGTGATCGGTTCCACGGTCAATATCGAGGTATGGCCGGTGGATATGGTATAGCGCCTTCCCAGGTCAAAGAAAGAAATTGTTTTTTCTATTTCACCCATTTTTAAAATCTTGTCCTGCCGCCTGATCCGGCATTATCTGGTATCAGGAACCGAAAAGCTCTTGAGAATTTTGTCAACTCCGGGTCCAAACGTTTTCCAGGTTTTTTTTGAAAATGTGGCAGTGAGAATATATCCGGTTTGATTGATCAGGATATAGACCACGCGTTGATACACTTTTCTGTTTTCAACCGGGCACCACTGATATACCAGTTCAAAAGACCGAACGCCGCTGTCAAGAGATACAGGGCCGCGTTTCAGCTCCTGATATCCCTGAAGTGATTTTTCGAGGGCATGGATATTTTTTTTTGCATAGTCTTCGATGTCCACGTCTTCGACATTGTTTTCGATATTCACAAATATGTTATGCTGAATACCGTCCTTTTCCGGCCCCTGATATCTGTAGATCGACTGATCTTCCCAGTCTTCCGGAAATTTCATCTGAAACCGGTTGTTCAGAACGGTTGCTTCGCTGTTTTTTCCCGTGATCGGGTTTTTCTTTTTTAAAAACATATGATCCCGTTATAATAATGGATGATAAATAATTATAGGGGGTTTACAAAGCTGATATCGCATTTTCCGGGCGGAATGTCTTCCTCCCTTGCCTCTCCATTTTTGTTCAGCTTCCCTTTTCTGAGTTCGCCATTGGGAAGAATAAGCCGATACTCTCTGTCAGGTATGGGTTTTCCCTCCTTGTCCTGGAGTTTAAACTCGATAAAATGCTTGAATTCAAGCAGGCCTGACCGGGCGATCTGATCTTCCACTTTTACCAGAAAATAATACTCCGGTGCGGAATACCCTCTTTCCTTATCTTCCGCCACGATATCGTCATCATCTTCCGTATACTTGTATTCCCAGTCTGTCTTGACTTTACCGCCGTCAACCGTTGTCTCTATTTTTTCCATGAGATCATCGGCACTGCCAATGTCCTGCTCCCAGATTTCGATGATGGCATCGGTGCCGTCGTCAAAACCGTCGACATCTGCAGAAAGGCTAACCGTATCCCCTATTTTGGCGCTGTCTTTCGACCATTTGGCATTGTAAACCGCAAACAGTTTGACGGTGTAGTCATTGCCGCTCTCAAAGCCGCCCCGTTTGATCACGCCGTCCTGGGTGAGCGTTCCCTTTGACAGGTTGCCGTCCGGGTCTTCCAGTTCATAATCGATTTCCGTGATAGGCATTCCCGCAGAATCGACCACCCTGCCCTCTATCCAGTGCGTGCCTTCGGTCTCCGGCCCCGGTTCTCCGGAAAGGGCAGAATAGGCACCTGCGATTGCCGAAGCCACGCCACCGCCACCACCGCCACCACCGCCACCACCCATTTCTCCAATCAGCACGGTCGGGCAGCCACTCGCGATACTATCTGGCGGGCCTATACACACAGCCATATCCCCCATCCTGGCGGCTGGCTGGCCGCCGATCATGACACCCGTACTTCCCAGACTGATGGGCCCGCCAATATGAGGAATAGGAGGAACCCCCGGTGTGACCTGAGGACATACATGCAGGTCTCCCAGTCTGGCGGCCGGCATACCGCCAATAATGACAGTAGGACAACCCAATACAATTATTCCGCCATGTGCAGTCATGTCCCCAATTCTGGCTGCAGGTTTACCCATATTGTATCTCCTTAATAAACCATCATCCCAACATTAAAGACGACACTAGTTAATCATCACAACACCGCCAGCAATTTTTGTCATTGCACCACCCTTGACTTCACACATCGCGCCTTCCATCTTTGCCTGGACACCACCTTTGGCATTCAAAGTCATGCCACCTTCCATTTTCAGTTCCATGCCGGCATTGATGTCTATTTTGGTATCTGCTTTGATCATTATCTCCATGGCTTCAAGGGCAATTTTCCCTTTGGGGGCCTTGATGTTGATGTCTCCGCCGGATTCGACGGTGATGGTGCTTCCGGCTTCAAGCGTTATTTTATTTCCCTTGGCATCTTCAACGACGATGGCATCTCCGTCATCATCTAACGTCACATGATGACCGGTGGCGGACTTGATGCTGATTTTTTTGTTGTCGTCATCGACGATGGCCTTGTGCCCCCCCACGGTGAGCAGTTCGATCTTGTTCTTGTCATCGTCAAACTCGAACTTGTGGCCTTTTTTGGTTTTTGTGGTGATTTTTTGTTTGTCGTCATCCACTTCCATGGTATGCCCTTCCTTTGACTTAAGGGCGATTTTTTTGTTCTTGTCATCAAACAGAAGCGAATGCTTATTCGTGGTTTCTATCTTGAGATTTTGATTCTTGTCATCCAAAGCGATGGTGTGTTTGTCCCTGGTTTCAAGGGTGGTGGTCTGCGTTTTTTCATCCTGAATGATCTTGTGGCCGTAGGCGCTCGATAACACAACCCGTGTTTCACCGGATTTGTCTTCCATCATCAGTTCGTTGTTGCTTCCCCCACCCAGACTTGTTTCCGATCTGACGAGGCTTTTGGTCTTGTTGTCCGGCAATGCATAAGGCGGCAGGTTTTCACCATGGTATACCCGGCCCGTGATCAGGGGTTTATCCGGATTGCCTTCCTCAAAATCCACGATCACTTCCTGACCGATTCTGGGGATGTGCATGGCGCCCCATCCGGCACCTGCCCAGACCTGGCTCACCCGAATCCAGCAGGAACTGTTTTCGTTTTTTTCCCCCAGCCGGTCCCAATGAAACTGGACTTTCACCCGGCCATGCTCATCCGTGTATATTTCTTCGCCTTTGGGGCCGACGACGATGGCCGTCTGGACCCCTTCGATAACAGGGAGAGGTGACGTCCGTTCAGGGCGCAAGGTAACGGTTGAGGGAATGCAAAAAAACTCATTGTGATAGCTGAACCCCTTTGAAATGGCCGCACCGCCCTCGGTCTGTTTTTGTGATCCCAAATGAACCACTTCCGTGAGCAAATACTCCTGATTCAGCATATCCACGTGATGATCGGTCAATTTGAACGTAAATCCCGGCACAAAGGCCTGGCATTCGCTTTTACCTTCGGCATGGTCCAGGAAGACCCTTCTTTCCTCCAGTCTGATTTTGGCGAGATCCTTCCCCTTTTTGTCTTCACTGTAAATCCCCGGATAATCATACACCTCCAGCTGTTGAAACGTATCCGAAGATTCATCCACTTTCAGGTTCACAGACGGTTTTTGGAAATTGAAGTCATTCAATGTCATTTTCCCGGACCGGATTTGACGCTGAAGGAAAACTTCATAAACCGTTTCTTCGCCATGGCCCATGGTATCCGGTGAGTGGAATTTGATCTCATTTGAACCGGTGCCGCCCACGTCTACAGGCAGGTAATTCACCTTGCTGTCTCCGAATATCATGGTATGCTGCTTTTTATCATGTTCAAAAAAGTAGAAGATCCCTTCTTCTTCAAGGAGGCGGGAAATAAAATTGAGATCTGTTTCCCGGTACTGTACGCAATACTCTTTTTTGTCATATGAGCCTTTGAGCCTGAAATCAAACTTGTCGGCGGTAATGCCGCCGTCTTTCAGCACCTCGGAGACAATTTCCTTTACATCCATTTTCTGGAATATCCGGCAGTCCTTTTCCAGGGACAGAAGCCATGCAAAAGGCACCAGGGTCACCCGGTAGTGGAGTAAATTTTCAAAGCTGCCCACGTGCACGAACCTGCTGATGATGCCGTGGAAATACCGGTCGGCCGGTCCGCCTGAAAGGGTCAGCAGTGCCTCTTTCCCGATGACATCATCGAACTTGATTTCTTCTTTGGAACCGCAGGAAATATCGATTTCAAACGGGTGGGACACTTTTTCCCTGACCGTAAAGGTGGTGACATGAAAACTTACCCCCGAAATTTCAAATATAAAATCTCTTTCAATTATTGTCGGCATTTTCCTCTCCAAAATCTATCTTAAAGGAACCATCTTCCAGAATCCCCATCCGGACTTCCGAAGGCATGTCGCCTTCACTCATCCGGGCGAGTATTTCCTGAGACATCATGGGGAGTATGGTGCCGTTCATGATATGGTCAATGTTTCGGGCACCAGTTTCAACCTCGATGCAGCGCTTGGCGATCTGTTCCACAATCTCGGATGAATAGGTCAGTTTCATTTTATGCGTGTCTAAAAGGCGTTTCACCAGCTTATCAAGCTTTAAGGCAACAATATCTTTCATGATGTTTTTATTGAGGATGACATAAGGTGCAATGTGCATGCGGGCCAGAAGCGCGGGTTTGAAATGATTGCTCAATATGGGTCTTATCGCCTGCGAAATGGTCTCAAGGGGCATCTCATCTTCGCCCGAGCAAAGTTCGGTAATCACGTCAGTGGCCAGGTTGCTGGTCAACAGAATCAGCGTGTTTTTGAAATCGATGATCCTCCCCTCGCCATCTGACAGCACGCCTTTATCAAACACCTGATAAAACAGATTCATCACTTCCGGATGGCTTTTCTCCACTTCATCCAGGAGAACGACAGAATATGGCCGTTGCCGGACAGCTTCAGTGAGAACGCCGCCTTCCCCATACCCCACATAACCGGGAGGAGATCCGATCAACCGGCTGACGGTATGTTTTTCCTGGAACTCGCTCATGTTGATGCTGACCATGAACCGTTCACCGCCGAACATGAGATCAGCCAGTGCAAGGCCGGTCTCGGTTTTGCCCACACCGCTGGGGCCCACAAGAAGAAAAACGCCAAGCGGTTGGTTGGGGTCTTTCACACCTGCTTTGGCACTCTTTATCACCTGAACGATACTCTTTATCGCATGGGCTTGCCCCTTAATCCTTTCCTGGAGGCTGGCTTCCAGGTTAAGGATGTTCTGGGCCTGATCCCGCATGACATTTCCCAGAGGAATGCCTGTCCAGTCCGATACGACCTTGGCCACCACATCCGGGTCCACCTCAATTTTCACCATCGGCGAATCCCCCTGAAGCGCACTCAAAGCTTTCAACCCTTTTTCAACCTGTGTTTCCAGTTCTTTTATTTTAGCTTCAGATTGATCGGATTCGCTTCCTTTCAGCTCGAACAATTCTTTTCTTGCAGCAATAACCTGGTTGGCCAGATCCTGCTCTTTCAGCCATCGGTCTTTAAGCGTATTGAGGTCTTTTGTCAAAGCGTCAAGGGCCTGGTCAATTTCCACAAGGCGGCTCTCATCGACACTGATGCCGTGAAGTTTGTCCCGTGAAATGGCGCCCTTTTCCCTTTCCAGTGCCTGAATGTGCCGTTCCTTGTCTTCGATGGAATCGGGTTTTGCCGTTAAAAGGATCTTGACCCTGGCCGCACTGGTATCCAGCAGATCCACGGCCTTATCGGGCAGCTGGCGCCCGGAAATATAGCGGCTGGAAAGCTCTGCCGCGGCGACCACCGCATCATCCCGAACCACGACGCCGTGGGTCTCTTCATACTTTTCTTTCAATCCTCTTAAAATAAGGACGGCCATCTCGCAAGACGGTTCATCGAGCTGCACGAGCTGAAAACGGCGGGCCATGGCCGCGTCTTTTTCAAAATACTTCTTATACTCTGCCCATGTGGTGGCGGCAACCGTTCTCAATTCGCCTCTGGCCAGTGCGGGTTTCAAAAGATTGGCCGCATCACTTCCACCGGCAGAGCCGCCTGCGCCGATCAATGTGTGCGCTTCATCGATAAAAAGAATAATCGGTTTGACAGATGCCTTGACCTCATTTATGACCGATTTCAGACGGTTTTCAAATTCACCCTTCATACCGGCGCCTGCCTGAAGAAGCCCCATATCGAGACCGAGGAGCGTCACATCTTTTATGATATCCGGCACATCGCCCTCAACAATTCTCAGGGCAAGCCCTTCAACCACGGCAGTTTTTCCCACACCGGGTTCACCCACGGCAATGGGGTTGTTCTTTCGCCTTCTCGCAAGAATATCTATCATCTGGCGGATTTCCCGATCCCTTCCAAAAACCGGATCAATTTTTCCTTCTCTGGCCTGCTCTGTAAAATCGATGCAAAATCGTCCCAGGGCCGTCGCATCCCTGGGCACATCTTCAGCAGCAGCGGTTCTGTCTCCGGGTTCCGGCTGTTCGGAAGAGCCTTTGACAATCCGTCCCATCTCTTTTAAAAGCGCATCCTGGCTGATCGCAGCTAAAATATCCGTATAGCTCCCGGAAGAAAATCTCACCGGATTCTTCAATAGTGCCAGAAGGAGAACACCCGACCGGATACGATTCAGATCAAGATCAACCGAGCCCAAGAGCCATGCCTCCTGAAACCATTCGATAAGCATGGGGGAGAAAACCGGTTTTCCGGAATTGCCGGTTTTAAATCCGTCTATCGTCTGATCGATCGCTTTGCCAAGCTTGCCGGGGTCAATCTCAAAATGTCTTAGAATAAGCTGAATATCTGCCTGAGGGTCTTCCACGAGCTTGATCAAAAGATGTTCGACCGTAACCTCGTAATGAGCGCGGGATACACAATGACCGGCTGCGGTCTCCATGCACCGGGTGCAAAATGAATTCATGCGGCTCAACAACGATTTTATGTCAACTGTAATCATGGCTTGGCTCCTTGTTTTTTAATTATCCGGATAAACAATACTTCTTGATTCCCACTGATCTTTACCTGAAAATATCCATGTGTTCATGCCCAGGGCCGACCATTTGGGATCACCCAGAGAGGCCGTTTCTTTCTCACCTTTCTTAAGGATAAGCAGAATGTCATATTCCAACGGGTCGGTCATGTATAGCTTTGTCAATAAAACGATCTTTTCATACCCTTTATTTCCCGGAAAACAGTTCTGGAAATTGCTGATATCGGTCGGGCCGATTGTGATACGGAACTTGCCGCCCCTGTCCTCAATTTCCTCGCCCAGAAAACTGTCCTTCCCCAGTATTCCGCCATGGACGCCCATGCATATCCGCTGATCCTCGGGAATTTTCACTTGTCTTTCCATGCAGGGGAGAATGTCAACAGGGGGGTCGGTCAATGCATCCTGAAGCACCGTCCTAAGCCCTGTTGCAGATCGGGGGTGTTGGGTAAAAAGGCCGATATAACGAAGAAGAGATTGGGGTTCCGGGATACCCGCTCTCAGTCTTTTTTCTGAAAGGCCCACCAGGCTGAAAAGACGCTGGATATGACTTTCGTCATCCTCTTCAGCCACTTGAATATACTGACGGTATTTAATCAAACATCGGAAAAAAAGTTCATAGATACGATGATTGATGATATCGATAAAATCCCTTGAAACCGATTTGTCTTCAGATGCTTCTTCTAAAAGGTCTTCTGTGTAGAACGTGGGCAGTGGTGAAGAAACGCCATAGAGTCCGAGGAAATTGGCGGTCATTTGAAAAAAAGACTGGTGTTCACTGTCCTTTTTTTCAATTTGATCCACATCCGCCGGCGGAAAGGACAGCGAAAGGTTGGGTTTTACGTGAACATTACCTTTTTTCGCATAATCCGGGTCTGAAAACGTATTGTCCGAATGCCCTAAAAAACGAAGAAGCCGCATTGCCTGAAAGAAGGAAAACGACGCGCTGTTTTTCAGTAATTCTTTTTCCAGACCGCTTTCGATACATGCGCCTTTATCCTGGTTTATATCAGAGGATGATCTCCCAATCTCTCCGGCCATTGATACGTATCTCCCTTAATCACATCTTTAATGACTATCCTTGTAAATGTATTGATGGATGCGTAAAGACCCAGAAAATAATCGAGCATGCATCCAAAAAGGTATAGATCGCCCGGACCGGAAAAATGATCACTCCTTAAATTGATCCTTATTTCTCTTCCTTTTCTGATCACGCCTGAAATAAGCCTGTCCACGGATATGGATTCAACTTTCTCTATGCCGGCTATCCGTTTTTTATGGGATAGAACAGATGCCTTGTCCTGGCTGCCTTCAAAAACATACAGACCCAGAATGGCCTGCAAATTTTTTGCATTGGCTATGGACGTAAAGTTCAGGGAAAGATGAGATAACAGCCGCCACAGGATGTTGCCTTCCAATGGTGGCAGTATATTCACTGTGGTGTGCCGGATATTTGAAAATTCGACCAGTTCGGGACTGCTGCTTGTGGGAACGGAGATGTCACCCACCTGAAGATTTTCCGGCAGAGTGCCATTGGTGCAAAGCATTTCAATCGACAGGGTTTCAGAAACGGATAATTTTGAGCCTTTTCCATGGGCGATCGACAGGAGAACGTCAAATCCGGTCCGGACAGGAGAATTCCGCCGGGCAATATGATAGACCGAATCCGATTTTGAACGGGCAGCAAAATAGTCAAACGGCACGTAGGGTCTTTCCACTGCCGTCCCCTGGGCGAACCCGACGACCTTTTCCAGGGAATATACCTGATAATGAAACCGGTCCGCGCCGGCAGGGCTGACCGCATATTCTGTTTTTCGATGATCGAGACGGATAGGATCAGCCTCGTGCGGAAAAATATTTATGACAGGTGTTGCAAACAGAACGAAATCTTCAGTTTTTACACGTGGTGACGGAAACGGGAATTCATTCAGCTCAAAGTGGATTTCGAACTGCCTTTCTTCCCCTCTGCCTGTCCACGCTTCCCATCCTGTCAAGTCCAGAAACAAAAACTTTTCCGGCAGAAAAAAATACTCCTGAATGATCCGGTATCCGGGGAAGGAATTCGAAGGGTATGGAATAAGATTTTCATTGTCTGAAAAACCCGCAGGTTTCAGATGTTCCGGTGAAAGGATGCAGGTGGTGCCGCCATTTAAAGGCTTTAGGGTAATCTGCCTTAAATAGGTCCTTAACAGCAGATAAAGATCCGTTGCATGAGAAAAACTTCCTGAAAGAAAAAGCCGTAAACTGCCGGGCTTCCATTCTGAAAGATTCAGGTCACGAAGCTCCAGGACAAGCCTGATGGCAGGTGCTTTTCCGGCAGGCTCGATAAAAAATGCACTGGTCAGGGTTAGCGGATGAACATGCACATCTGAAGTGGTTCGAAAAAAACAGGTGGTGCCGTCCACAGGTATTGAGGCGACCTCAACACCTGCAGACACTTTTACAGGCTGTTTTAACGCCGGTTTTGGTTTAAACGCCACAATGGTCGCACAAGGCAGCGGTCTTAAATAATGTGGCCATATCAACTGGATAAGCTCATGAACGATTTCCGGAAATTCATCGTCAAGCTTCTGGCGAAGGAGACCGGTTAAAAAGGCCACGCCTTCAAGAAGACGTTCCACATCCGGATCGGCAGACGTCCCGCTCAACATGGGCGCCACTGCCGGATGAGCCCTGGAAAATTCCTCCCCAAGCTCCTTTAAATACGAGAGTTCCTGTTGAAAATAACGGTTAAACATTACCCTTTGATCTTCACTCTCCCGTTCGTATCCATCTGACTTTCGAACAGAACAGGTATTTTTTCATTTTCATTATCGATTTCAGCAGTGATCTGGAAGTCCAGCGCCAGTCTTGCATCTTCCTGAGGGACAAATCTGACGCGCACCAAACGGAGCCTGGGTTCGTATTTCTGAATCATTACCTGGATAGACCGCTCAAGACCTCTGACGGCCTCAGGATAATTATAAATTAAATCGGTAAAATCAGGCAGACCGAAATCATCAGCAATCTGGACATTTCCCATCTTCGTATTCAATACACGCTGAAGATGGGACAGGACAGAATTGATGATTCTGCCGGAATCCTCCCGCGTCCGTCTGCCTGGTTCATTTTCCCACGATTTAAGACGCTCCAGTAACCGTTGTTCACGCATCAGTTATCACAATCATGCAGTAGGTGTTTCCCAATCGTCTTCAGCCGAAATACCGCCATCCTCAAATGTCCAGATTACTTTTTGATAACAAAAAGAAATATGTTCGCGTTCTTTATGCTGCATATTTTCAGGGTATTTGTTATTCAGCATTTCTGTTCTGATACTGGCAATGGAGGCATTGACCAGTTGAACAGTATAAAATTGAAATTCCTTCCCTGATGCAGATGGTTGCCAGAACCGCAATTCCCATTCCGTAATGTTTTCGTTACTGGTAAGAACCTGAAAAAGGAGTGGTGTTGCCTTATCAATTTCTTTTGTAATAACGATGGGTTTATGTTGACGCTTGCCTGTGGGCAGCCCGGAGGCCGCATCTCGCGGAGAGAGGACTTCATGGTTGAAAGCGATAACCATGATGGAGTCTTCCCGTCCGGCCTGGGTCACAGAACCTTTTATTTCGCCTTGTGTTTCACCTTTAAGTCTTAGATACGCATTTAATGCCATTGTTTTTCTCCTTTTTTCTTAATTATTTTTTATCCAGTTTTCCAACAAGGGAAAGGGTAAAAAAAGCGCCCATATATTTAAAGTGGGGCCTGACCTGAAGGCCAACCCTGTACCAGCCCGGCTCACCCTCAACATCTTCCACACTGACCTTTGCCTCTCGAAGCGGACGTCTGCTTCTTACGCCGGGAGAAGGGCTTTCCATCTCTGTGACATACTGGCCGATCCATTTGTTTAACTCATTCTGCAGGTCTGTCTTTTCTTTCCAGGTACCGATATTTTCCCGCTGTATCACTTTTAAATAATGGGCCAGCCGGTTGATAATAAACATGTAGGGCAGTTGTGTCCCCAGCTTGTAATTGAGCTCGGCGTCTTTCCCTTCCTTGCTGATCCCGAAAAATTTGGGTTTCTGAGCTGAATTCGCAGAGAAGAAAGCGGCATTGTCACTTCCTTTTCTCATGGTCAGCGCCATAAACCCTTCCTCGGCCAGTTCAAACTCCCTTCTTTCCGAAATAAGCACTTCCGTGGGTATTTTTGTCTGAATGGCCCCCATGGCTTCAAACTGATGAAGCTCCAAATCTTCTATCGCACCGCCACCCTGTGGCCCGATAATATTGGCGCACCACCTGTATTTTGCAAAACTTTTTGCCAGATTCGATGCAAAGGTGAAGGCGGTATTTCCCCACAGATAATCTTCATGTGACCCGGAGACATTCTCTTCATAGTTAAACGTTTTGACAGGCTTTGTGGTCTCTCCATATGGCAGACGGAGAACAAAACGCGGCACCGTCAGGCCCACATATCGGGCATCTTCGGATTCCCTGAACGATTGCCATTTTGTATATTGCGGGCCTTCGAAAATGGATTTCAAATCCTTGAGCTGGGGGAGTTCGTTAAAATCATCCACACCGAAAAAACTGGGACCGGCTGCTGAAATAAACGGTGCGTGCGACATGGCCGCCACGCTGGCAATATTCTGCAGGAGTTTCATATCCTGGGGGCCGGGCCCGAATTCATAATTGCCGATCATGACCGAGTAAGGCTGACCGCCGAACTGGCCATACTCTGCGGTATAGGCTGTTTTATACAGACCGGATTTGGGTATTTCAGGTGCATCCTCAAAATCCGTCAGAAGATCTTCCTTGCTTACGTTCAGAATTTCAATTTTTATGTTTTCCCTGAAATCGGTCCGGTCAACGAGAAATTTAAGAGATCTCCAGGCAGATTCTACCTTTTGAACTTCCGGATGATGAAGAATGGCATCGACCTGAAGGCTCAGTTTTTTATCTAACTCGGCAATCATCTCATCCACAATTGCCTTGGTAACTTTATCAACGACCTTGCCGGGTTCCACTAATTGGCTGATAAGCGATTCCAGCCCTTTTCTCGCAAGAGAGTATCCCTCATCAGAGGGTTTGAGCTTGGTCGCCTGAATAATGTCATCCAGCAACGAAGTTGACACTTCGGTTTTCTCTTCAGCTGACGGTGCAGCCTGTTCTTGATTTTCTGCCATATTATATTCCCCTTCGTATTATTCCATCCCAAGTTCTTTAAGAAGCGTTGCACGCGATTTCTCATCTTTTACGAGTTCCTGAATCTTCTTCCGAAAATCAGGAATATTGCTAAGAGGCCCTTTCAATGCGGTAAGCGCTTCCCTGAGCTCCAGAAGTTTATTCAATTCAGGGGTATTTTTTGCGATTTCTTCCGGAGAAAAATCCTTCATGGAACTGAACTTCAAGGAAACCGCCATGTCCCCTTCTTCCCCTTTTTCCGAAATCTTGTTGGGAACGTTGATATCCATCTTGATATTCTGAGCGTTCAATACGTCATCAAAATTATCCTTATCCACATTGATCGGCTCACGATCCTCAAGGATCCTGTCATCCTGTGCATTAGTAAAGTCTCCCATCACGAGCATCTTAAGTGGAAGCTCTACATCTTCCTTTGCATCACCTGTGGCCGGACGATAGACAATGTTTACCCTTTCCTTTGGGGCAACTGATGATTCTTTGGCCATGATCTCCCCCTTTTTTAATTAGTGGTTGCTAAATTTTCGCAGTAAAATTTAAACAAAAGTATATCAATATTTATATGCAAGATTCAGGGAAAATAGTTTACGGTTCTTACACCATGGTTACAAGCTCATGGGGTGACCATACATTTTCTCCCGTATATTTCTATTACAGGTTATTACACAAGGGATTAATTGCCTTTAGTTACCTAAATTTAAAGCCGATATTGCATCCAGTCTTGCAATTCGCCTGAGGATTTCCTCCGAACGTTCCTTTGCGCTTTGATCCGGGTGCATTTTAAAACCGCTCAATGCTGTTTTCAATCCGTTTAAAGCAAGATCCGGGTCCCATTGTTCCAATTGATATTTTTCAATATCCCAAAGGATCTGTTCAAGATGGGGTATTGCGACATTCACCTTCTTGAACTGCATCAACAACTGCGATAAAGCAGTACGCCATACCAGGGCTTCGCGTTTTGAATAGCATTTTCTCAAGTTTTGCTGAAGCAGCTCAACGGCTTCGTTGAGTTTTTTCTTTTTTGCCAGATCTGTGGCAAGGGCCATTTCCCTGGCCATCAGATTCATTATCGTGTTATCGGAATCTGTCTGCGAAACCGGTAAACCCGATTCACTCTCCGGCATGCTGCCAAAACCGATGGTCCTTGCCCATGCTTTTGTCTCAGTATTGGCAAAAGGGGTGTTGTCTGCAAATAAAAACGTCAAAAGTTCCGGAAAGAGATGAAGAAAAAATGCCGTTTCCTGACAAACCGCATCTCTTGCTTTCTCAAATGGCGCACCAAGGCCCGTAAGCGCCCTGACAATATAATGATGCAAATCGAGCCAGAAAATATAATCAGAAACCCTCTCCTCCGCCACCTCCAGCAGGTTTTTATAATCCGCTTTTGCCATCAGATCCTTCAATGTATTTGAAAACTGCAAATCCGGCGGCGGAATAATCGTTTTTGTGCCATCACTGGTAACAGGAAGCGCCTCAACCGGTCCCCAGGCAGCCATTCGCATATATTGATATCCCAGAGGGTTTGTCGGTTCGGTCTTGAGATAGAATAGAGCTGCCCTGCCAATGGCCCTGAAACCCGACGACAGAACCTTTTGAGCATCGCCGGAAGAAGCGATATCCACCGGGGCTGTCTGATCTGCCGGTGCAGAACGGGTTGCCGATTCGATTTTAGAAGCGTCCGGCTTTTCAGCAACCGGTTTTTCCGGTGAGATGGTCTTAAATTTATCCAGGGCTCTTTCAATTGGCCTTACAGAGATGGGCTCAGGCAGTTGACCATTTAAAAATTTTTCAATGCCGTTTAAATGATCGTGTATTTCCTTTTTTGTCTCCTGGGCCACCGGGCTTGCTTTGATCCTTGAGAGCGCGTTTTCCGTTTTTTCGATCCACCACGTCACTGCATTGATTCTGCCTTTGAGCCGTTTTTTGGGTGGATACAGATCCTCCCAAAATGTCTCAATCAGATCGTGGTAGACCGTTAATCCAACAGCCAGGCCGGTTATCTGGTTCAAATAAATCTGGGATACGGCAAAATAACCGGCGACCAGGATGTCCTTTGATTTTTCTGCCAAAATGGCTGATGAAAGCTGAGACACTTTTTTCCAGTCTGCGCTTTCTGTGGCAGCCGGATTTGAAAGCTTGTCAATTTCAGCTTGCAGCTCTTCAAATTCAGGTTCGTATTTTACGTCCAAACCCGCTCTCTGATCAGCGCTCACAGGCTCTTTGCCAAGTAATAAAAAATTCATCATCTGAAATTGTATAATACGTTTAAAATTGTTGAATTCTTATAAGTAAATGGTAAATGAGTTCATGTTTGAAGTGTCAAATTTGACGTAACGGAATCAGCCATTCTTGAATGGCCTGCCATTAAATCTTTGGATCACTTCATTTGGGGAACCTTCAGGCGGTTCCCCTAAAAGTCAGTGTTCGGAAAGTGAGTCTTAACAGCTTAACAGAAAAAATGCCAAAAAATAATTTCATTTCAATTATTTTTTTAAAGCAGGATTAAAACAGTTACAATCGCGTCTCCAATTATTTTTATATTCCCTTTTTTTTCAAGGATGTATAAAAAATTTGATTGTGTGTCAAGAAGATTCCCGTTTCGAATATTTCACAGATGATTATTGACAGCAGGTTATTTTAAGTCTAATTTTACCGGTATCTGGCCATAACAAACCGGAATCCAACGAAGAGCTAAATCAAAAATGAAATACTATCCAAATATACTGTTCATAACCATTTTCTCAGTCGCGTGTGTACTAGCGGCCGGTGGCGGGGATATTCAAATCACATGTGAACCTGACATCAGAATCTGGGTGAATGACAATTTCAAAGGAAAAACCACAGCCGACGACGGCGGCATGTTCATTGAGTCTTTAACCCCAGGTAATTATAAAATAAAGGCCGTAAAATCCGGATTTGAGCCTGTCATAAAGGACATTTATGTGCCCCGGGGCGAAACAGTTGAAGTTAAAATTAAAATTACCACACCTTCAATGAAAATTGAAAATCTGATTACCGGAAACACCGGAAATGACTATGCCACGGTCGGTACCATCATATTTCGCAGCGTTCCTTTACACGCAGACATATTTCTGGATGGCAACAAAATTGGCACAACCGATACCAAAGCAAGCGACATCGCTACCGGAAACCACCACATCCGATTTGTTTACAAAAGCCAGATTCTTGAGAACGATTATACCCTCAACGCCAATCAGACGTTAAAATTGAAAGCACATTTTAAAAAAGGGGAAATTATAAATGAGCATGAAGAATATTTTGTAAATTCAATGGGCATGAAATTTGTTAAAATCATGCCCGGCGTATTTCAGAAAAGCGATTCGACAGGCAAGGAAACAAGAATTAATGAATTCTTTATGCAAAACACAGAAGTGACCCAGAAGCAGTGGGTGATGCTCATGCAGAAGAATCCATCAAATTATAAAAAAAACAGCAATGATTATCCGGTGGAAAATGTATCACTGAATGATGTGCAGGAATTTATCCGAAGACTCAACCAGCGGGAAGAAACGGACAAATACAGGCTCCCTACACAAGCTGAATGGGAGTATGCCTGCCGGACAGGAAAAAATTCGAAATACTGTTTTGGGGATAACCCGGATAAAATAGACGACTATGCGTGGTATGAAAAAAACTCCCACAATCATCCTCATATGGTTGGGCGGAAAACACCCAATTTATGGGGCCTTTATGATATGCACGGAAACGTGCTGGAATTTTGCCTGGACCTGTATTCCGGCATGTATCCTGTTGCCCGTGGGGGAGATTATCTTGACAAGCCGGACTATCTGGAATGTTCTGTCCAGGAAATTGTTACAGAAGATTCCGGTAATCCCACGATAGGCTTTCGACTGGTGAAAATGCCCTGACATCTTCTCTCTGTTTTTAAACGCGCCTAAAGAAAACAGTACTGATTTTCTAAAAATGGTTTAATGTGGATCAAAAAAAAAACACAAATTATCTGCCAGTTTTATTGGTCCTGAATATTCTTCTGGTCATAGCGCCAGCTCTCCTGCAAGCGACAGAGGGACCAGGCCAGCCATTAATTTTTCCGCTGCCCGCCAATGAATTGAAAGACGTTATCGTCAAGTGGTTTGAAAAATCAGGCTATCAGGTCGAGTCCTCTCTGGCGGGCATGGGATGTGTCAAAATATCTGCATTAAACGGCGACGATAGGTTTGATATTTATTTAATGCCGGATTCTCCGCTTGCTGTTCATTTAAGATTCGAAAAGACGGGAGCCCTGAATACAAAAAACGCTTTATTACAGGATATTCATAAATATGCAAATGGCGCGTCACAAACGCCTGATGAAAAGTCCAACCCTTTATCTGAACCGGTTCCGGACATTATATCCGAAAAAATGAAATCGATAGTCTGCATCAAATCCACCAGGAACGATAAGGATGAAGAAGATCAGTTTTCCGGTTTTATCATTGATACGGAAGGATTGATCCTGTCAACGGCCCATGGACTTGAAAATGTCTCGAACGTTACCGTCATTTTTTATGATGGCCGGGAAGCAACGGGGGAAATAATACGATCGGATTTTTCAAGTGATTTAGCCCTGATTCACACAGATCAGCGAACCCCCCATTTTGTTCCCCTGTCAAATGGCCGGGGCCTGCCTGAAATGGGAGAAAAATTGTATGCGGCAGGGTGCCCGGACAATCATGGGGTGGCTGTTTATTCCGGGGTAATAGATGGACCGCCTGTCAAAGTAAACGGTTTACCGCTGTTTCAGGTGAATATGCCCACCTATCCGGGAAGCAGTGGCAGCCCTGTTTTTGACAAAAACGGGCATTTTGTCTCTATCGTTAAAGCAAGATTCAGGGGAACCGACTCCATTGGATTCCTCATTCCCCTTTCAACATTAAAAGCTTTTCTGGAACCCGCACGAGAATGAAGACATTTGGCCGATATGAAATCGTAGAAAAAATTGGCCAGGGCGCCATGGGAATTGTTTATAAAGGGTTTGATCCTCAGATCAAACGCGAAATCGCTTTGAAAGTCCTTCGCGAAGATCAGCTGGGTAACACATATTTTGTAGAACGATTCGTCAAGGAAGCCATGGCCATTGGCCGCCTTTCCCATCCGAATATTGTTACTGTTTATGATGTGGGCGAGGATCATCATACGATTTACATTGTCATGGAGCTGCTGGAGGGAAAACCGTTAAATGAAATCATCAAGGACAACCTGCTTCCTCTCCCTATTCTCCTTGATATCGGAATAAAGTCGGCCGAGGCCCTGGATTATGCGCATAAAAAAGGGATTGTTCACCGGGATGTGAAAACAACAAATATCCTTATTTCAGGTGACAACCATGTCAAGCTGACGGATTTTGGCATCGCTCATTTTGATGACCCCCAGTTGGCCATGCAGACCCAGGCAGGAGAGGTTCTGGGCACACCGGCATTTATGTCTCCGGAACAGGTTCTTGGAAAACCGGTTGATGGCCGTTCGGATCTTTTTTCATTGGGTGTGATTTTATATGAGATGACAACCGGTAACAAGCCGTTTTCCGGAAATCATCTTCCTGCTATTTTCGAAGCCATCATCAAAAAAGAGCCTGATTACCCGGTGCATCCGGATAGGCCCATTCCCCAGGAACTTTCCCAGGTCATACTGAAAAGCCTGAAAAAAAATCCGGAAGAGCGATATCAATCCGGAAATGAAATGGCGCAAGCCCTTTCCAGATGCATTTCACGTCTTGATGCCAAAGAAACGCGTCAAGTTATAGCACATCCGGAACCTGCCAAAACCGTGTCACGCAAAAATACACATGAAGACGAATTCCTTTCCCAAGAAAAGAGCAAGATGCCTGGCGGGGAAAGCCTGTTTTCAACCGGGGATAATCCCTTGCCAACTATGTATTACGATCCGAGGAGCAAAACGGACACGCCCGGGACAAAAATCAGGACACCTGAAAAGAGCAGCATTGAATGGAAAAAATACTGGATCGTTTTCGCCCTTGTGTTTATCATGGCAGGCACGGGCATCGGGTATTATTATTTCAAAAACCAACCGCAAGTGACGAAAGAAGAATCAAACACCGTTGAAAAAGCAGGCCCTGCGGAAACATCATTTTTAACTGTTTCAACAGAACCGGAAGGCGCTTTTATATATATGGATGGGGACTCTAATGGACAGACACCCATCCGGATCAAGGCGGAATATGGCAGTCATGAAATTCGCATTACGCTTGAAGGATATTTCGATCAGGAATTCCAGTTAAACGTCGATCAGCCGGAGATTAATCTGTCCAGACGAATGATATCCATTGAATAACAGTCGAATCATATGCGTGTGACAAAAACCATAGAAACGAAATCAAGACGTTATTTTATTTTAAAAAGGGGGAAAAATGACATGAAAAGACACATCAAACGATCCATCATTTATTTTATATTCACGATCCTTTTGGCCCATGTGGCCTTTGCAGCGCCAAATCCCGGAGAGCCGGCGCCTTTGTTTTCATTGAAAGGTGTAAACGCAAAGGTCTTTGATTTGAAAAAAATGGAAACCCAACCCATGGTTGTTCTCTATTTTTTCGACGCCGATTCCCGGCCAAGCCTGGATGGGCTGGTTATGCTGGACGGGCTTGCAAAAAAATACAAAAATGCGAACTTAAATGTATGGGGGATTACGCTGTCGAAACAAGCGTCCATTGATATATTTATCAAAAATAACAAACCCGTTTTCCCCATATTGATGGATGATGCTTCCCGGGCAAGTGATTTATATGATGCCAAAATGATTCTGCCCACCGTATGCATCATCGGTCCTGAACTTAAGATCATCGATTATATGCAAGGCGGCGGGAAATCAACGGAAATCATGCTTTCAAGACTTGCCGAACGAAAACTGATGCAGAAGGAAACAGCCATTGCAGCTGCAATCAGCCAGTCGGTTGAAAAAATGGATCCGGACAACTATGACAATAAAGCCATTAAAGGGTATGCAGCCTTAAAAGAAGGGAATATAGAGGACGCGACCACCATTTTTTCCAGTCTGTCAAAAGGGAAAGGAAGAGTCATCGGCCTTGAAGGCCTGGCTGCTGTCTATACGGAAACAGGCAATACAAAAAAGGCTTTGGAACTGATCAATGAAGTTGAGAAAATAGCGCCGGACAGATCGTATGTAAACGTCCTTAAGGGGAATATATTATACAGCCAAAACAAAAAAGAAGAAGCAACTGCACAATTTCAAAAAGCAACGACCAAAAAAGAAGGGGCAACATATCAAAAGTCAGTGGCATTAAACCAGTTGGGAAGGGTTTATGCCAACAGGGCTGAATATGAAAAAGCCAGAAAATTATATGACCAGGCCATTGAACTGGATCCCTATTACGTTGAAGCCACGTCCAACAAAGGCGTTACCTATGAAAAAGAAGGAAAATGGGACAGCGCCCTTGATATTTACAAGAAAGCCCAAATGCTCAATAAATCCGATGTGATCGCAAGCGTTCTGGCCAAAAAGGCCGAAGAAATGCTGACCTTCCAGAAAGATATGGAAAACAGAAAACGGGTGGATGCACTGGTCAAAGACCTGGCTGAGCGATTCAGAAAACAGAAAAAAGAAAAATCAAAAAACGATGATGAATGGACGTCCCGTCCATTGATTCTGACATTTGTCGATCTGCAGGAAAAAGGCGGTCTTGCTGAGGCTGATGGCTATGCCATGGTGATTTTAAGCAAACTTTCCGAGTTGCTCAATTCATCAGGAAGGGTTCAGGTGGTCGAGCGCATGGTGATGAACAGGCTGCTTGAAGAACTGAACATAGGTTCTTCAGAACTTTCCGATCAGGATACGGCCTTAAAGATAGGCAACGTGCTTGCCGCAAAACTCATCGGCACAGGATCACTTCTTCAAATGCCGAAAGGAGCCCTTTTAAACATGCGGCTCATCGACACGGAAACCACGGCTCTGGCCAAAGTGATTACAGAAGAAATCGCCGCCAGGACTCCTCTGGAAAAGGATTTGAATCGTCTGAACCGCGATATCCTGAAATCCGTGATTGATCTTTATCCGATAAAGGGGTTTGTGGTCCAGGCCGATGAAAGCAGAATCATGATCAATGTCGGCGAAAAACAGGGCGTGGTATTGGGAACGACATTTAACGCCCTAGAAGAGAAACCCCCTGTGGAATACAAAGGAAAACTGCTGAAAAGTGCGCCTTTGGAGATTGCGGAAATAAAAGTGGTTCAGGTCGAGCCGGATTTCAGCTATGCAGAGGTGGTAAACAAAAAAAGAGCATTAAAACAGGATGATAAGGTACAAGAAAAACGAATGGTCAACTAAAATGAATCGGGTAAAATATGTCTATATAGGATGGTGTCTTTTTTTCCTGGGAATCTCCGGTTGCGTGAGCAAGACTGTTGCGCCCAAAGTGAATCAAACCATTGCTGTCTGGGATTTGTCCGATTATTCGGCATCTCAGGACTCCCGGACACACATGGAAGAAGTCCTCACGGCGAAATTCATACAGGCCTTGCAAACCATCCCGGATATCACGGTTGTGGAACGTCAGAAACTGGCACTCGCATTAGATGAATTGAACATCGGCACCACAGCGGTAACAGATGAATCGACCCGGCTGAAAATAGGGAAAATTCTGGGGGCAACCCAGATGGTCTTTGGCGGGTATCAGGTGTTCGGTGACATGATGCGTCTCGATATCCGCCTGGTTGATGTTGAAACAGGAAAAATCATAAAAGCGATTGAAAAGACCGTTCCCGGCACCGGGATGACCGAATGGCTGGCCGCTGCTGAAGCTGCGGCCAGGGAACTGGTTGAATGACAGAGTTGCTTGGGTTTGTTGGGTTTATTGGTTGAATAGTGGAGCGGTTGAATGGTTTAATACAAAAACCCAAACAGCCATAAAGGTATTTTATTGGCCACACCTGTCTCAATATCGCCCAGTGCAAGATAAGACTCAGGTATGTCTTTTATTTGGGTGAAGGATTTGCCTTTGCCACCGACTTCAAACACATACCTTTCATTTACCCTGAAATCACCTTTTAGCGGTATGGTGACACGATTCCCTTCCATTAATATATTGGAAAAGAAGATTTCTCTGATAGTGCCGATGTTGGCATTCTGTTCCGGACAAATCGCATAGGCCTGGTTTGTGTTGTTCAGATATATCTTTGCAGGTTTTTCGAGGCTCTTTAGTCCTTTACCGCTTTTATAGAGACACGAAATAACTTTCGCGTCTTCCAGATATTTAAGATAATTTTTAAGTGTCCTTTCATCACCCACTTCAATGATATTCTTCAATCTTTTCATATCCGGTATCATTGGCGCGGATTCGGCAATTATCGAAAAAAGCTTTTTCAACTTATTTATACTGGCACCCGTTAGCCCGGGATAAATGGAGAGCAGATCACTTTCTATGGTAGTATGAAGACCTTGCTCAAGCGCAATAAAATAAATAGACTCGGACTGATATTCCTGAATAAAAGGGAAATAACCATGTTTTAGATAATCCCGAAATTCAGGAAGGATTTTTTTCCCTTTTGCGCTGAGCTGATCAATGACCTGAAATGCCAATTTTTCATGATGGTTTAAAATGGAAGCCAAACTCAATTCAGGCAATTCAATGCCATGCGATAGTTCCAGAAACTCTCTAAATGACAACCCTGCCATCCTATAAACAATTGCCCGCCTGCTAAGGTCATGACTCCCTTTTTCAATTTCCATTGCAGAACTGCCGGAGGCAATTATTTTCAAATTTGTAAAGGAATCATATATGCTTTTTAACTCTTTTGACCAGGCCGGATATTTATGAATCTCATCAAAACACAATAATTCTCCGCCATACTGATAAAATGCTTCTGCAATTTCAAAAAGGGAACGTTGTGCCACTATAAAATGGTCAACAGGAATGTATAAAATCCTTTCTGATAGAAGATCATTTGCCACCCTGGAAATCATATATTGAATTATTGCGGTTGACTTACCCACGCCTCGCTGTCCTGTGATAATTGAAAATCGGTTTTCAAGAGAATTCCGTTTTAAAAAGTATCGTACATACGGGCGGTGGTATGTTTTCAGAAAATGCCGACTTAGATTAAACAGGTCATCTATTACCATTTTTGCTCTCTCAAGAATATTTCGTATTACGAAACGATTATATTTTATAAATAATAGGATTGCAATACTAAAATTTTAAAATTTATTGGTAATGAGCTCTGGATTTGAGATTTTCCTGTTACAGGCGGTGAAAATGATAATCAAATAAATATTCTTTGGCAAAAATCCGAAATTTTTTCTCTGAGCGTCCGGGTCATCTATAAAGATTGATATCCGATCCCCATACGCATGTATAGGTCGCGTCAGGACCGGAATATGTTATAGTGGTCGTAGCCGTTCCACTGGCAGTTGACGAACTTGTCACGCCAAAGGAAATTGACGTTGTCATATGTGTATTATCATTGATCTGCTGTGAGTAGGAGCCGGAATAATTCGTTCCACTGACCCTGCCGGTGTAGGTAATGCCGGTATCCATTGTCAACGCAAAACTGCTTCCGGACTGCTCAATCGTCAACGTTCCTTTAGTTGTATCCTGTGCCGAGCAGGATGGCCAGTCGCCTTCAGCCCAGGTATTTGAGGTGTAGTAATTCCATGACCCATTCATGTCGATTGATTGCGGGTTTACGGTAATCTGAACCGAAGCGGCTCCTGTCGCTCCCTTGCTGTCTGTGACCGTTAATATAATCGTATGGGTGCCTGCGGACAATGTACTTAAAGAAAAGTTGCTGCCTGTTCCCAGACTGCCATCCATGCTGGATGTCCATGAAAGTGATCCTGAAGCAAGTGGACCGTCTTCATTATCATAGCCTGACCCGGAAAATGAGATTGAATTCCCTTCTGTAAACGTAGACCCGGAACCGGGTTGGCTAATGGATGCTGTGGGACTGTATTGATTATAATCTGTGGCTGAACAGTTATGATGACTGTATCCTGTCCGGTTAGACCATCACTGTCGGTTACTGTCAGTGTTATGTGATGTGTACCTATTGACAAATTGTTTTTATAAAAAGTGATACCATTGCTGAGGAATCCGTCAATATCGGAACGCCAGGATAAAGATGTGCCGGCCAAAGCCCCGTCCTCAAAATCTGTTCCGATGCCACTGAAATACACATCATTTCCTTTGTAAACATAGGAATCATCATAAGGAGATTTGATTTCGCCATTCGGAGGCTGGTTAAGGTTTGCCGTTATTGTAATCGAAATATCTGTTGTTTGCGATGCACCCTCACTGTCTGTTGCTTTCAGTCTTATTGTGTGATTGCCTACAGATAATGAACTGATCTCAACTGAATTCCCGGTACCGATCTCACCATCTATGTCAGATGTCCAGACAAGTGCATTCCCGGACAATGAACCATCCTCCGAATCGGTTGCCGAACCTTGAAAAAGGACAAGGTGGCCTTCCTCAAAGGATGTTGCTGAAAGAGGTTCTATAAAGACAACCGGTAGATTATTTTCAATGGTCGAATCAGGAATCATCGTCGTAAAATGCCAGACAGCAGATCCGGCGCTCATATTCCCATGTTCATCTATCGCATAAACTTCCCAGTAATATGGTGTATCTGTTACCAAACTGTTTTCATCTTCACTTCCGGTGATGGTGCAAGGCGGTTTTGAAAATACCTGGTTAACAACGATTGCACCTGAAAAATTTGCTGAAGTGGAAACCCTGACCTGGTATTCCTGAGCAGATGCAATCTCTTCCCAAACAAGACTTACCGAAGATATGTCCACAGAAGAACCGGTCGCAGGACTTTCAAGTATGGGAACAAAATTATCAGTAATAATAACCCCTGCATCTGCCACCTGATCTGCTTCAAGGGCAATATCAAGACTTTCACCCCGATAATGCATATGATCTTCTTCATCATGGCAGATAATAACAACACGCGCGGTTTGAGCGGAAGGCACACCCTCGATGATCCCCTCACCCAATTCACAATCCCAGGGGCCACCGGTTTTTAAAAGTTCATTGGTCGAGCTGTATACCCATGCGGAAACCGAAACAATACCAAGTTCAGCGCAATCCATTGCTGCTGCGCGGGTTTCCGAACCTGGGGGTGCAATACGAAATACGATACTGCTGTTTCCTTCAGATGTTCCATTATCTGATCCGCTCTGATCTCCACATGACAAGAAAAAAAACAAAACGGAAACAACGCATAAAACGATAATCGATTGATAGATGAAATTTTTCATACAGCTCATTTCCCGACGATGGTATTATAACAGTGACTGAAATTAATAGCCACATCACGATGGCAGCTTTTTGATGTGGGAAAAAGCATAGACCAACATTATTTTTCCTTCAACAGTTAATTTTCCTGTTTTTTTTCTGTAGCAAAAAGTCATATATATCGTATAACAATTATATACCTTTCGAATAGCAACTATTTACAAGTTTCAATTGCGTACCTTTTCCTCAACTCGATTCTATTTGACGCAACCGAAAAACAGATAAAAACCCATCCTTCACAGGAGGTAAATCATGGCTGACTTTCCAAGTGATTTTAAAACAATACCTGATATCAACGGTCACCCTTTGGGCGGCTTTGGGGGCAATCCGGCAAAGGACAGGGCCTATCATAGAGACTTTATCCGGAAAAGCGGCAAAGCACCGGTTGTTCTTGTTCATGGCAACACCGGAACTGCAACCCATCCCCAATGGGGATGGCTGAAAGTGATTAACGAACTGAAGCGTAACGAGTTCGGTTATACGGACGAGCACTTCTGGGCATTGTCCTATCTGAAATCGGGTGAACGTGAAATAAAGGATGCCTATACTTCGAATGTTGAAGACCTCAGGCGATTTACCGATTATGTCAGAGACTATCTGGAGGTCAACTGTATCGACATGGTCGGGCATTCGCTGGGGTGTTTCTTGATCATGTGCTATTTGTCCGGATTGAAGAGCCAAAGTGACCCCATTGTTTGGGACCAGGGGAAACGGCATGCCAATGTAGGAACGATTGTATTGTTGGACGGTGCCATGAAAGGGCTGTCACAATTTTCGCAACCGTTTTATTCTCAGGATATGTATGATGAGTGGCTGGGCACCCATGCCATATATGATTGTCTGTCGCCGGATAACACTCCCTATGGTACAGGAGATGACATGACGGTTTCTCCTCCCAGACCTCACCATGTAAAATATTGGTGTTGTATGGTACCAGGTGGGTATGTGGATCAGATGGATAATTTCAAAGGTCGTACAGGACACCTGGATGGTGCGGATCAAAACCGGAATTACAATGTGGGCAGTGGTGTACTCAGTCATGAAAAAGTGAAGGATGAGCCGGCAATCATTAGGGATTGGGCTGTATATTTGAATGCGGTGCCGCCGATGGACCCGGTCACGATAACCGTTAATCACCCAAGCGGAGATTATGGGAGTGATCTTTCGGTCAGTGTATCCTTTGATCCGATAACTGCCGGGCCTGTATGCTATACAGCTAACCGAGTGACCAAAAAAATAATTGCCGGTCACATTGAAACTGCAATTGCCGAATCTATTGAAGGTCATCTGGCAGATGGCCAAATCCTGACTTTTGCAACCCAGGGTATGTGGGCGCTGGCATTTCAGGCAGACGGCGCAGGTAAAATTTTTCGCACCTACTGGGTAGGCATCAGCTCTCCCAAGGCTGACATCCTGACCGATAATTCCGTGCCGTTTAATCAGAACCTGCAGGTTCAGGCAGTTACCGATAAAGGGATTGTATACATGAATAATGGCGGGTCAGATGCGTACGGCTGGGTTGCCACCTCGACGGTTTCCATTTCTGACACAATCGTTGTGAAGGCAATCGCAATAACATCCGATGGCATCACTTCTGAAATCATTACCAGGAAATTTGAGGCAGCGATAAAAGAGCAAGCCCATGGAACAGTTACGAAACATTATATTGACGGGCGTTTGGATGTGAATGGTTACATTCATTACGGATCTAAATATGGATACATGCAGGCGTTTACACTTTACAAAATCGACGGCAAATGGACAGATGCTCCTGACACATCAGCTGCGGACATAATCGTTCCTGTAGTGACATGCTCCCATCAATCGGGCACTTATCTTGAACCGATTAAAGTATGTTTGACCGCAACAGACAATGACGACCCAGCCCCCCTCATATTCTACTCAACAGATGGATCAACACCCACTCCCGGCAGTTCTTCTTTTGTTAACCGGGGAATGCTTAATTTCAACTCGCCAGGCCAAAAAACATTGAAATATTTCGCAACAGACCGATCCGGCAATTCAACTGAAGTGGAAACCCGGATATTTGGGATGGAAATCGAAAACGTCCAGCCTTTCATTACGACGGATGTGGATAGTACTTATCATAACAGTTCGGTAACCGTAACGTTGACGGCTTTTGACAATATCGACCCTGACGTCACTGTATACTATACAGAAGATGGAAGCATACCAAATACGTATAGCCCCTTCTTTATCAATTCAAAAGAATTTTTCCTTTCGGAAAACAGAAATCATGCGATCAGTTGTTATGCCAAAGACAGCTCGGACAATGAAAACCGGACCATTTTCCATTATGTTATTCAGGATACCGTTGCACCTGAAACCCGAATTTTCCCTTCCGGAGGAGCATTTGTTGAAGACATTCAAGTGTCGATGACCACAAATGAACCCGTTGAATGGATCAAGTATACCACGGACGGCAGCACTCCGGACGAATCTAACGGAACCTTTTACCAACAGGCGTTCGCGCTTTCAGATACGACAACGGTTAAATTCCGGTCCAAAGATACGCAAGGAAACATGGAAGATATAAAGTCCGTGGACTTCGTCCGCCAGACAGGTCCCAGAAAAATGACGTTCGAAAACATGGCCGATATTGACGGATACATCAAAGCCACCCCTGAAGACGATTACAGAAGTGTAGTCAGCGAGGTTCATCTGGCAGTCGGCGCTGGATGGGACGGAAGAATCAGCCGGGCCATCGTTTCCTTCGACACCGCGAACATCCCTCAGGGAGCCACGATCACCCGTGCGTATCTACAGGTAAAGTATCATTCAGGCTATGGAAATCCCTGGGAAAACGCAACACTCAAAATTGATGTTAAAACCGGTAAATTTGGAACGGATGTGTTGTGTCAGACAGAAGACTGGGACGAGACACCCACAGCAAAGGGTGTGGCCCACTTTGAGCCTTTCGGTTTCGGATGCAAGGATTCAACGGATTTCAATGCCGAAGGTAGAAATGCGATCAATAAAACAGGTCGCACCCAGATGAGGCTTTATTTTGATCCCCATGATGATATGGATATTTTCAATTACGTTTTTCTGGAAAAAGGCAATGATGTGCGTTTGTTTGTGGAATATTGAATGGAAATTCATCAGTTTTTAAAATTTCCATTATCTGTTAATAGTAATATCAGATCAACGCTTAAACGTTTATTGTTCACCGAGAAATGCTGACTACTGGAATATCTGATTGACACAATACCGCAATATTGGTATGTGAAATACTTTCAATATTTACTCAAGCGAAACAACCCGATATCGATATCAACGTCGATTATTGCCGGACGTATACAATGAAAAAAACTATTCGGAAAGGTATTCAGGAATTTCAAATTATTTCATGGGATGAGTCCCATGATAAAGGCGAACTGATGACTTTCCCGGACAAAACATCAGCACGGTTGTTTCTCCGGAGCTTTTTAAATGACCATGTCAGCATGATGATTTTTCGCGATATATTGAAAAACAAATCCCTTCATTGTGAACTTTACCGCTTGAATAACATAGACATCACCGACCAACTGAGTTGCACGCTTTCAAATGGCACAATCAGAGTCGCCAAACTGCCGATTGAGGACTCTTCATGGATTCGTCAAAAACGATTCTGGGAGGAAGACGACTACGTAGCCCCAGTAGCGAAGGCAACCGCAAGGGATGTCCATTGGATTACCTTTAAGGTGTTGGAGGATACATCCGGGATGCCTATACCTGACATAACGCTTTCCATTAAATTGCCCGGTGGCGCCAAGGTGGATAAAACCACTAATGAAAAAGGTCTTATAGAGATTTATGATATCACTGGTGGGGATTGCGAAATTTCCACTGACATCAAAAATGCGAAACTTGAGAATACCCTTGCATTCGTCGATTGTGGTCGGATGCTGCGCGATAACTATTCAGGCCAGAGTGATCCAAAGAAAAAAAAAATATCCGGATTGTTCATTGCAGAAATTAAAGAACACAAGGTCAAAACCGGTGAAACACCGGATAGTCTGGCACAATCATTTGGGATGCCCTGGGAAGATATAACCTGGTTTAACTGGGGCGCCGCTTCACCGGATGAGATAAACAACCATCTTGAAGAAGATGTGGGGTGTACCCAAAAAAATCCAAATAACAATGGTTTTGTTTTCGATGATTCGGATGAACCTGGGATCGTTTATCTTCCCAAACCCATAAAACGGGGAAGACTGAGCACTCAAGCGACACATATCATCAGTGTAAAGCAGGTGGAAAAAGCAAAAAAGCTGGAAGAGTTCATGTTTTCCATGTGATCATGCAATGTGCATGAATACGATAAAATGGCACTTAAAGAAAATGATAGCGAAAAAAGGAATAAATATCCTTGTAATACTTCTTTTATTTGTATCCATCTTTCTGGGAGGAGCAGTAAAAGAAAAATACGATTCTGATGATTCGTTTAACCCACGCCTTGAATCAAAGAAAACTACCGTTGGGGATACCTACCCTTCAAATACCTGTCCATCAGAAACATTCAACAGACATATTCCTTATGCAAAAAAATGGTTGCTCATTTCGGCCACTACCCGGTCGATCCCACTGCAATGTAAAAAAGGACTATTGTTGCAAAGCTCTTGTTTTGCAAATCTGGAACCGGATTTTTACATATGCGTATCTGAAGCATGTGAAACAAAAGAGGAAGCGCTCGGGAAACAAGCCGAACAGAAATCAAAAGAAAGTTATATTAGATATTCAGGATCATATTCCGATATCCCATGGCCTGCCCCAAAGCATTCAGACTTGCTTTTTATAACGGCTCTTGGACCTGTAACTGGGATTGAATGCGCCATTCAGTCAGATAAAGCAGACGATATATATGCCGAACAGGGTATCGATTCTGTTGTTACGATAGTATATACCGCCATCGATCAGCTTAAGGGATTGATGGATACACTCAAAATAACAGCTGTATCTTTGCCGGAATTTACGAAAACTGTTTTAGATTCGACAAATACCGCCATAACAGCACAATGGGCTGAAATAGGCGCCTCAGTTCTACATATAAGTGTCTGGCACATCAATGGCAAGTTGATATTCAACCAGAAATTTTATTCAGAGGCCGATCAAAATGAATACGAGTACACCCATTTTGAAAAGCGCAATGACTCCGGGGCGATCATAACGCGATATAAAAGCAAAAATGAAAAGGAACAGCTCTCAATCAAATCCTGGAATGGAAAAACGTTTAAATAAGGCCGACATATGCCATCCTACCAAAAAAATTATAAGTACACATACACCAATAATGAGCATCTGAAGCAACATTATGGTACTGAGTGGCCTGACAAGTGGCAATCCAACTGCCTGGATACTTTCGCTAAAAAGGCGAAACTACTGAGTGACTGCTGCCTCGGGGATTATATAAAGTCAAACATCATTAAATTTGATCTCAGCAAGTATGGATTTAAATGTATAAAATCCATCTATATCCACAAAAATCTGAGCCCCATTCTGGAAAGAGTGTTTACAGAGATAAAAGAGGTGAAAAATTATGAAATCCGTGTGGTTTATTGCCATTTGTTCCGTTATAAGAAGAACACCACAACTACCAAAGCCATACGGGATTCTTCAGATTATTCTCAAGCAAAAGACTGGTATTGCAGCAAGTGGAAAAAAACAGGTGATGAAAAAAATGCCTGGTGGAACGCTCATTGGGCGGAAGGCGCTGCAGAGTATGATTTAAAAGAAAATAAAGTCAAACTCTCCTACTTGTCAAACCATAGTTTTGGATCTGCAATTGATATAAATCCGGCAGAAAACGGTATTGGGGCCAAAACCTGGGACATACCACCGAAAATTGTTGAAATATTTCGCAAATATGGGTTCTACTGGGGAGGCTTTTACAAAGACCCCATGCATTTCGAGTACTTTCTTGATTATTTTATTGATTTCAATTCTTTTTCCCTCCCCGTAGACATAGGCAAGGGATACACCCCAACCCAGGAATCTTTAAACGATTACTATGTACACAATGAGCAGAAACACAAAGGCGGTTACTTCCCTGTTGGCGCAAACACCGTGTGGCATGGCGGTGTGCATATTCACGCGAAAGCCGGTACTCCCGTTAAAGCTATGGCACGGGGAACTGTAATTGCCGCAAGACTGGCTGAAGAAGACACCGCAAAAAAACATTATGGCAGTACCAATTTCGTTCTTCTTGAGCATCTATACAAAGAAAAAAATTATTTTTGCCTGTATCACCATCTTAACTGGGAAAAACTCGAAAAGGAAAATAAAACACTTACAAACGTGCCATGGCTTCAGAAAACAAATGATGACGATTCCTCCTCTATAGATGAAGACTTGCTGAAAAAACTCAAAGAAGGTAAGGTTTGTGCCATCAATCGACCGGTCAACGCCGGTGATACCATTTGGACAGTCGGCCAGTTCGGATCGTCAGCTTACCGTGCAGACATGATACACTGGGAGATATTTTCCGAATCACTCATGTCAGGCTACTGGTACCAGGTTGTCGATAAAGACACAAACCACACGTGTGATAACAAGAAACTCGTAGAGCTTATTGACGAACCAGGAGGTGTAGCTTTTATTAAAACCAGGCCTGACGGTAATCTCAGTGCCAACGAAATAAACAATTTTTTTAAGAACCCACAGAAATGCGAGCCGATCAGATATTACGCATGCCAATTTTATTCCGAGTTTGCCATAGATTGGGATAGGGCGGTTGGAAAACTTAAAGCCAGATTCAGCACAGAGAATCTGGCATCTCGCATCAAACCCTACAATTTTTGGCAGGAAGCAGATAGTGCAGGCACTGATCTTCCAGGAAATCCCATTGTATGGCATTACAATCCAATCGCTTTCATTGAGCAGGCCCTATGTACCTCGGCACGGGCCCGGTTAACCGGGGAATACTTTGAAGCAGACAACAGTTTTCTCATGAACAAGGCGGCCTTGCATCTTAATGAGACATGCGAATATATCAGAAAAAAAGATCAGTGCGCCATTCTATTCTTAGGATTCGTTCTTTCATCTGATAAAACAAAGGATAAAGCGAAACTCTCTGAACAGCGCGCGAATTCAGTTTCAATGGTACTCCAGGGGTTAAAAGATGAATGGGTAAATTGTTTTAAAGAAAAAATTTGGGGTCACCGTGAACGGCAAATTATATTAAATACCCTGGAAAAATCACCGGGCACCCCTTTCTACACCAAAAAAATAGATGGCGTTAATGGAGATGGACAAAAACAGGCGGTTAAAGATTTTCAAAAAAAGCACGGCCTAAAAGATGATGGAGACGCTGGTAAAAAAACGCTGGGACAAATGTTTGACGTGTATTATTCAGGTATCAACCGCTCTGATATGTCAATCGCTCAAACCAAAATGATTGGATGCAGTGATTCCCAAAAAGGACTTCCCTCCGAGCATTTTGCAGATATTCTGGTTTTTTCCAAATCTATTTTTCCTGATCCGGAGAAATATCAAACGTCACCGGAAAAAACGTTTACTGTTTGGCAGGATTCGGTTGATTTTAATATAGAAAAAACTGATATCAATATCGCCGCTACAATGAAATTCATTTTCCCGGCAGATAAACTTCACAAACAATACGTCAACTTAACCAAAGGCAACGATAAGCCTGAAAATGGCAATGAGCTGAAAGTCAGGGTTGAAGTTGAAAATCCGATAGAAGGTCAAAAAATTTATTGGAAAGTCACGGCAGATCCAAATAACAGCAAACGAAATGACCCGAAATGCGGCCTGAAGGAATCCGAAACGTCCGACTTGATCGAGCTGAACGACCGGACAGCCAAATGCACGACTACCTTGAAAAATGGTGAGGCTGAAGTTATCCTCTGCTGTGGACTGGCCGGCGGAGACAGTTTTGTCGTGGAAGCGGGTGTTGAAGATGACAAATGGATTGATAAGGTCCAAGTCATCACCTGGCGAAAATTGTTTTATGAATTGCAGGCACCTGACTTTATTGAATTAGACAATGTTATGTTAAATGGTACTCCAGAAAATGATTATCCTTCTTCAACACAGAGCTGGATTAAAACTCAATTAGATACATTATTTGTCGAATATAAGCTTAAAAAGACAATATCGTTCACAAAGGCGGAGAGCCCAGCGGGAACCTTATATAAACCATCCTATTTTGGACTTCCCAGTACTGGTAGAACGGATGATTGGTTGTATGTATACCCAGGTGGCGGAAATCCACCCAAACCTTTCAGTGCCAATCATAAACAGACGATTAACGTTCATGTTGTTGATAAGGCCTATAGCAGCAACGGCATTCAAACCAGTGTGATTACACCCGTAATTTCAAGCCTAACCGCAGGCAAGTTTACTCTTGACATACATAGCCTATATCCAAAAAAAGATTTGCTTTCAGTGGATATCACAAACTTTCAATGGGAAACCGTTTTAACGACACCCCACGTAACTCACCCAGGATATGTTTCTGGCACAACGACTCCCTTGTCCGGTAATAATTCAGGCTGGGCTATAACGAATGATTATAAAGATATTATATTTACGCCACCGGCACACCTTGCCGGTTTAATCGGCCCTGAATCGGCAAGCCAATGCCCTATTGAAGTTTCTTTAAAGATTAAAATCAGCTATGAAATTAACGGGAATTCGTCAGGGAACAGGCAAGTATTGGTTTTCAAGAATAGTCATAAAGACGCAATGGCATGCACTATTTGTCATGAACTCGGGCACAATATGGGCATGACAATATTATCAGGAAAAAACCCATCACCGCCTGGATTACACATACCCCAAAATGTTGATGAATTGCTTGCTGATGGCAGTGGTAACTATGGATATTACTACCGACACAGGAGCCATGCAGGAGAAACTTATGGCAGCAATGGTGTTCGTGGCCCCAATCATACGGGTGGCCATTGCGCGTTTAACATCGCGAGTAGACACAATCTGACCGACATGGGAGGGCAAAACGGAACCTGTATTATGTATGGGGAAGGTGGTGATGTTGTTACCCGCACCAGTTACTGTCCTACTTGCATCGAATTTTTAAGAGGCCGTAATCTGTCGGATATTATCAGCGCATGGTCTGGCAGGGCTTCTATGGATTGTTAATGTATAATGAAAAATATTCATATATTTTTAAATAATATCTCCCCCAAATTACGGAATGATAAACAATTTAAGGGTATCATCCGAATTTGTATATTACTTATCGCTATCATCTGTTTTCAAGTAGTGGTTAAAACAACCGATACTCAATCTGAAGTATCCTGGAGGAATATCCTGATGGAAAAAGACCTATTTCAACTGCGTGACGAACAATACTATAACGACCTTAATCAGCAAGAAGATGTTGTTCGCGACTTTTTTAAACAAAATAGATTACAAGGCCTCTTGATAGGCTGTCCACAGAAAGTGGATATAAAATCCAAACCCAATTTACCTTTTATCGTAAGTGAAAAACGTTCTTTTAAAGATATCAGAGAAGTTCCCTATGACAAGTTTGCTGTTGTATGCGCAATTGATCTTGACCGGGGGATATCATACACAAATTTGCTGGAACAAATCCCTGATAATATCATATTCAAGCCCACTGAAGGGCAGGAGAAACCCATTCCCGAGGGCACTACCTTTCAATTTAAAGTCTATGATTTGCGGGAACGTTTGCCGTTGCCTTGGGAAATAACAAATCTTCTTGTTACGATATTTTTGAATGATATCTATTCAAACAGAGCCTATGTTACATTGTCGGAAAACAATATGACATCAGAAGCTGTTTCTGCTGAAATAACAAAAGAGTTAACAGGGAAGCCTCAACCAATGGTAAACTTCCAGGAGGAGGCTCCTTATCCCTGCTATAGTAAGGTATCTGATTCTCCCAGAGAACCAGATAAACCAGGCATAGCTCTTTCTTGCAAACAATCATTTTCTATTGAAAATAAAGAGCCTTTTATTCTTTCCGGTTCTTTCTTGGTTCCTGTTTTTCCTCATGAGCAAACCATGCAAGCTGATGGGCAGTCTCCATCTGCAATTGTTCCTGTTTCATTATTAGTATCAGGAACCCATCAGGAAATAGTCGGAACACTCAATTTTAATGTTCCGACAAAGGCAACCATTGACAACACAGGAAAGCAACCGAGAGTGAAAGGATATTTTACGTTAAACCTAAAGCAATATTTCAAGTTTGAAGAAACTCCTCAACAGTATACATTATATGTGTTTTCACGAGAATTGCTATCCAAGGTACAATTCCAATTGGTAAAATAATGATTTCGAACAAAAGTAAGCGCTTGATAACCGGACCCCATATTAAAAAATTATTTTTTTACAACCGATTCAGAGCTTATTTTTCCGACCGGTTGTCCAGCTCATGGGGTCCACCGCTCTTCTCACTGTGGTATCGGAGGAGGAGCTGTCTCAATGTTAATATAAACACCCGCATCGTATCTTCCTGACACCTTTCCAAAAACATCCTCAACCACGACGTAAATGGTTGCAGAACATGATTCATCTTCACTGCAAACAACGCTGCTTGTAAACGTTTCCGTATAACTACAGTACCATGGCTCAATATCATTGTCACCGGCGATTTTATTCTGTAGCCGCCATGGCGGTTTGAAAATGTAGTTTTCTTCGTATTCTTCTTTTTTTCTTCGTATTTTCTTCAAAAACAATCGGTAAAAAAAGAACTTTCATCTAA
>Ga0180007_10000921_pt1 | contig 43471 bp, 31 predicted proteins | sample MM_PC_MetaG_FD_121122 | JGI IMG/M metagenome (GOLD analysis project Ga0180007, IMG submission 121122) | Groundwater microbial communities from the Aspo Hard Rock Laboratory (HRL) deep subsurface site, Sweden - MM_PC_MetaG | ecosystem: Environmental > Aquatic > Deep subsurface > Groundwater... | reverse complement strand
TTGACAGTGTTTGTCTGTGGAAATATAGATACTATATATACTAACAAATCAACATAGTAACAGTTTGCGAATTTACCTATGGTTTGGCAATTGGGAGCGTGGTTTTCTGTCAGGCACTAGATAAACTACAGTACACAAGAAATGCTTAAGTTTTAAAAATCCCATATTTTACCTTTTTGCATAATTCGTTATATTCAGCAGAATAGAATTATATGCGCATGATAAAAATTGTACAAAACGGGAAAACCATATTGTACAAGAATTTTCATCCAATTTTTGCTATACTTACAATGTATTAAGCAATAAAATATTCTCATAGGACACTGAATTGATTACAGAAACACTACTGCGAGGCATGTTATTAATCAGACGTTTTGAAGAAAAAGTAAAGCAATTATACCAAAACGGAGAAATATTCGGCGCAATACACCTTTATATCGGCCAGGAGGCAATCGCAACCGGAGTATGCAGTGTGTTACGGACTGATGATTTTGTGTTCAGCACTCACCGCGGTCATGGACATTATCTTGCGAAAACAAACGATATCTTCGGGGCGATTGCTGAATTAATGGGCAGATCTACGGGATGTTCCAAAGGCTGCGGCGGTTCCATGCATATGTTTAATATTCCCATGGGCTTTATGGGCGGCAATGGTATTGTAGGCGGCGGAATTCCTCTTGCTGCCGGGGCTGCATTTGCCGCTCAGTATATAAAATCAGACGCGGTCAGTACCGCTTTTTTCGGCGACGGCGCTGCGAATCAGGGCACCTTTCATGAAACGCTTAATCTCGCGGCGGTAAAAAAACTGCCGTTTATTGCGGTATGTGAAAATAATTGTTATGCGGCAACCACACCGGTCAAATCAGCAACCAGCAGAGAGGATATGGTTTCCCGCGCTGAAGCGTACGGTATCCCCGGCATACGTGTTGACGGAAACGACGTGCACGCGGTTCGTGCCGGTGCAGAAAAAGCAGTTATGCATGCGCGGCAGGGAAACGGCCCGTTTTTAATTGACTGTAAAACCTACCGGGTAGAACCGCACTGCGGCATAATAGCCGATGCCCGTCCGCCGGAAGAGCGCTCCTATTGGCAGGATCCGGCAAATGATCCGATCAAACGCATTATTTCTGCAGATCACACATACTTCAGTGAAAAAAAAATACTCGAAATAGAAGCTTCAATCAAAGATGCCATTGAGGCTGCGGTATCGGCGGCGCGCAGTGCTCCGTTTCCGTCTGTAAACGAATTTGACAAGGAATTTTTTAATAATGAAAAAAATAACGTATATTGATGCGCTAAACGAAGCCATATGTGAAGAGATGGCGCGTGACCCGAATGTGTTCATAATCGGTGAAGACATTGACATTGAGGGCGGAGTTTGGAAAGAAACAAAAGGCCTGAAGGAAAAATTCGGTCCCGCGCGGGTAGTCGGTACACCGATAAGTGAATCGGCATTTACCGGGATCGCTGCGGGCGCTGCAATGTGCGGCCTGCGTCCGATCATTGAGTTTATGTACATGGATTTTTCTCTCGTCGCGCTTGACCAGCTCTGTAATCAAATCGCGAAGCTTCCTCTGATGAGCGGCGGAAGTGTGCCGATGCCGGTGACGGTGCGGATGTGCGGCGCGGGATACGGCACACGTGAAGGGGCACAGCACTCGCAAAGCCTTGAAGCGTTCTTCATTCACACTCCAGGTTTTAAAGTAGTGATGCCTGCAACCGCACAGGATGCGAAAGGACTTATGAAAGCTGCGATCCGTGACAATGGGCCGGTGGTATTTATTGAAAACCGTAATTTGTACTATGAAAAAGATACAATTCCGGAAGATGAGTATCTAATACCGATAGGCAAAGCAGATATCATACAGGAAGGCACTGATGTGAGCGTGGTTTCTCTCGGGTATGCACGAAAAAAGGTGTGTGACGCAGTGAAACTTTTGCCGCCTTCAATCAGTATTGAAATTATTGATCTTAGAACAGCAGATCCCCTCGACATGCATACGGTGCTCGCGTCACTTGAAAAAACCGGAAAAATTCTGGTCGTACAGGAAGCTCCGGTTAAATGCGGCGCCGGTGCAGAAATCGTCAGAAAAATAATTGCAGAAGGGTTTGATTATCTTGATTGTCCGCCAATTGTGGCAGGAGGGAAAAATGTACCGGTACCGTTCAGCCCTTGTCTTGAAGACAGTGTTGTGTTATCCGCTGAGGATATTGCAGAAAAAATTACTGCTCTTGCAGAGTATAAAATATAGGACAACATTATGGCATACCCGGACATTCTCAAAGATTTAACGCGATGTATTGAATTAAAACAGCCGGAAAGAGTTGCCTGTTTTCCGCTCGGCTGTGATTTTGATGTGCGTCAAACCCGCTACACGCATAAACAGTACCGTACATCGCCTGAATGCATGCTTGAATTACAGAAAAAAATTATCACCGGATTTGATTATGACTGGGCGCTGCTTTTCCCGGACGATTTAATAGAATGGGAATATACCGGCATTGAGGTTACAGATGATGACTGGATTCCCCCCGGTACTAAAAAATATCTTGATCCTTCTCCGTCAGTACTTGCGCAGATGCGTCTGCCGAATCCGGTTAAAGACGGAAGAATGCCGCTGCATCTTGAGGGGCTTCGGCGAATCAAATCATTTTTCGGCGGGAATGTATGTGTCACCGGGCGGGTTGCCGCTCCGTTTACTGCGGTTTCATTAATACTTGGTGTAGAACAACTGCTCATGCTGATGATTGAAGATCCGCCGCTTCTCAGAAAGTGGATGGCCTGGGCTGAACAATGTATCGAAATTTGGGCACAGGCACAAATAGAAGCCGGCGCCGATGCGCTCTGGGTAGGGGATTGCATCGCTACATCAAAATTCCTTTCTCTGGAAGCCGTCAATGAATTTGCGATGGAACCTGCCGGACATACCGCCGCATATATCCGGAGCAAAAATGCATTTTCGTTTTACCACGGAAATGAAACGCGGATTTCGTACCTGGAAGCCGCCGCGCGGATGGTAAAACCTTCAGCAATAAATGTCGGAGAAGATGCGGATATCAGGGAAATTAAAAAACATATCGGTTCCAGGATATGTATTATGGGGAATCTGGATCCAATCCATACTCTGCAAAACGGAACAGAAAAAACTGTTATGGAAGAAACAAAGCGGGTGGTACACAGCGCCATGCAAAACGGCGGATATATATTTTGTACCGGCGAAGGAATTCCGCACAACACCCCCGCCGTAAATGTCAAAACATGTGTAGAAACAGTAAAAACAGAAGGACAATACAAATGAGACTACTTAATAAAATATGCGCGATCACCGGCGCAGGAAGCGGAATCGGCAGCGCGGCCGCACGGTTATTTGCCGAAGAAGGCGCGTGTGTATATATTCTTGAGTGCAGCGCGGAAAAAGGCAAAGAAACAGAACAAGCTATTCTTAAAGCCGGGAAAAAGGCAATGTTTCTGCAGTGTGATATATCAGATGAAGCCTCTGTTGACCGTGCTTTCGGGCAGATTCAAAAAACTTCAGAAAAGCTGGATGTGCTGTATAACAATGCCTCTGTCTATTTAAACGGCCGGGATGGAATTATTTCCGAAATCAGTACTGAAACGTGGAACCGTGTGATCGCAATTAATCTCAGCGGCATGTTTTTCTGCTGCCGTCGCGCCATACCCATGCTGATCCAATCAGGTAACGGCGCAATAATCAACACGGCCTCAAGCGCGGGAGTAACCGGCATTCCCCGCTGCGATGCGTACACCGCAACAAAAGGCGCGGCCGTGTCACTCACCCGGTCTCTGGCAGCGGAGTACGGTAAATACAACATACGGACGAACTGCATCGCACCGGCTGCAATTCAAACAGAAATGGTAAAACAGTCCAACCCGGATAATGATTTTTTTGATGAAACTGCCTTTCTCGGCCTGCGTTCTCCGCTGCGCAGATGGGGGCAGTCCGACGAGGTCGCGAAGCTCGCTTTGTTTCTTGCTTCAGACGATTCGTCCTACATTAACGGAACCGTCATTGCGGCCGACGGCGGGATTACGGTAAATGGGGATCTGGCGAAAGCAGGGATGTAGTAGCATAAATCGCGGAACTTCACAGCAAATTTTAAAGCAGTAGCAAATCTTCTAAATCTTTAGAGATAACCACGAATGGACACGAATTATTTATCATTTCTGTTAGTAATGTGTCTGGGAAATTTCACACAGAGGACGCAAAGAACACCGAGGACATGAAGAATACATCCTCTCTGTGTACTCTGCGGGCTCTGCGTGAAATCCCTGCTAAATCTATATTATGTTATACTCAGTTACGACGCATCCTCTTTATTAGTGTTCATTCCGTCCATTCGTGGTTTCAATAGGATTGTTTCCTGGTATCTGATACACATAATTTTCCGTCTCTATCCCCATTAGCGTTCATTCGCGTCCATTAGCGGTTTCCTTCTGGTTTTAACCATGAATGGAGGCAGAGAAACACCAAAAATACTTGCCTTTTTCAAAACAACATTGTATTTTGAAAGCGAAAGCTTCAAAACAACCTTGTATTTTGAAAACATGCTAAAATGATCATAAAAATCTGATTTTTTGGTAGGCTGTAGATGAATAGAAATATTGAGAAAAAGTTAATTGAGTGGAAGAATTCGTCAAGAAGAAAACCGCTTATTATCCGTGGAGCAAGACAGGTCGGGAAAACATGGAGTGTGAAAAAATTCGGGAATGAAAATTTTGAGGATATTGCAGTACTCGATTTTGAAAAGAATCGCAGACTGCATTCGTTCTTCGAAGAAGATCTTGGCCCGAAAAGAATTTTGCAGGATATAGAACTTGTAATAAAACAAAAGATACTACCTGAAAAGACCCTTCTGTTCCTTGATGAAATCCAGAGCTGCCCTAATGCATTAATGTCGCTCAGGTATTTTTATGAAGAGATGCCTGAACTTCAAGTGATTGCAGCAGGATCACTATTGGAGTTTGCTTTAGACAGGGTATCTTTTCCGGTCGGCAGAGTTCAGTACCTGAATATGTACCCTATGACATTTTCTGAATTTCTAAATGCCTCCGGTAATTCCAAAGCATTTGAAATAGTTAACTCAGAACCGGAAAAATTGCCGGAATCCACACACCATTCCATGCTCTCTGAATTAAGAAAGTATTTTTTTGTCGGCGGAATGCCGGAAAGTGTTAAATCTTTTATTGAAACCGGGAATATTGCAGAATCTTATAAAGTGCATGAAGAACTTTTAACTTCTTTTATAAACGACTTTACTAAATACGGCGTTCATACAAGTCCGCAGTGCCTTGAAGAAGTTTTCATAAACACTTCAAAAAACATCGGAACACAGACACACTATAGCCGGTTGTCCGGTAATTTTACTCATCCCACCATAAAAAAAGCATTTGATCTTTTAATAAAAGCCAGGGTTATCAATAAGGTTTCGTCTGTTGGATTGCTTGAGCTTCCTCTGAATATACAAAGTTCCTCAAGAAAGTTCAAATCAATTATGCTTGATATAGGAATATGGCAGAAATTAAGCGGCTTCTCTATAGAAGACGAACTTCTGAAATCAGATCTAATGAATGTCTACAGGGGTGCACTTGCTGAACAATTTGTGGGAATGGAGCTCTCAGCTGCAACAGATACCGGTCTTTTATACTGGGCAAGAGAATCAAAAAGCAGCAATGCGGAAGTTGACTATGTAGCAAATATTAATGGAAAAATATTCCCGATAGAAGTAAAAAGCGGCAGTTCCGGTTCTTTGAAAAGTCTGCACCTTGCCTTGCAGACATTTTCTAACTGTCCGAAAGGACTTGTATTTTCAACAAGAGAATTTTCTCAGATACCGGAACAGAAATTAATGTTTCTCCCGCTATACTATGCCGGAAATATTCAGAATATACCTGCTGCGTAGTATCACGTGAGGAAGAAGAAAACATTAAAACACGCTGCGTTTGCGGTCAGTCTTATCGAACGGGAATTTAGTTGCATTTCTAAAAAGATGATATGATTATCAGAATTTTATCAGCCCGGTAGGCAACAAAATATGAAAAAGGACAATATGAGAATTGACCATGATAACTTTGAATTGAAAAAAGAATATGATTTTTCAAAAGGTATTCGGGGGCGCTTTTATAATCCGAAGAAAAAGCCAACAACTTTACGCCTGGATGATGATATTTTATTATATTTTAAAAAAGCAGCCGATGAAAAAAAAATCAGATACCAAACTCTGTTAAATTCAGCTCTCCGGGAATATATTCAAGATCATGCAGTTCACCACACTTAATGTAATTCTATTCGGTATCTCCTCATTTTTGACCGGCCTGGCAAAAACCAGTGTGGGGGGCTTGGTATAATTATTGTGCCGCTTATGGTCGTTTACTTGCTTTCGCCGCTTCGGTAAAGCTGCTCTTTTTTTATATTGCTATGAAAGAAAGGATTGTTTCCTGGTATCTGATACACATAATTTTTATTAGCGTTCATTCGCGTCCATTAGCGGTTTCCTTCTGGTTTTAACTGTGAATGAACGCAGAAAGACACAAAAGATACACATCGCTTTGAAAACAACCTTGTATTTTGAAAGCGGGAGTTTCATAACGACCTTGTTTTATCAATCCCGTGGGTCGTGAGAAGTGAACCGCCCAGCACCTCAAAGCCGTCATCTGCTCCTCCGCGGCGGCGGCTTTCATCACGTGCCCGCACCGAGCTTACCGGACCGAGCAGCGTTTTAAAATATTCTATATGATGATAATGCAATTAGCACTAAATCTGAAGGAAAAGCCGCTCTCAGAGCCTGCTTGCCGATTTTGAGGGCTTTCTATGAAAGCTGAAATTTATTTCTGCCGGGAAAAAATAAAGAAAACAAAGCAGCTGATATTTAGGTGTATTATTATTCTGACTTATTTTGATTATTTAAAGTACTATCCGCTTCTTCTTTTGTCATTTCCGCGGGATGTAATAATTCCATGATTTTATCGAGTTTGAGATTTACAATTTCAAACTGTTTTGCAACTTCCTCTTCGTACGAGCCGCTCCTGTGCCCGGTACCGGAGTTATCCCTCTTTTGAGGTTTGGTTTTATTAAAACAAGTGCTGCAATAGACCGGTTTATCGCCGCTGGGTTTGAAAGGCAATTCACAATTATCCCCGCATTCACTGCATACCGCTTTATGTTTTTCCGGTCTTATACTGTACCTTTCCGTGTCTCTTCCCCGATTTGAAGATGTGTCGCGTTTTTCAAGGCTCCTGCCTTTGCTGATGTTAAAACAATTGCCGCACATTATTGGTTTTTCACCGGTAGGCTTAAAAGGAACTTCACAGGATTTACCACATTTACTGCATATGGTTTTATGCATAACAAATTTCTTTTTTTTTGTGTTAAATGAATTGGCTGAGCGTGGACTATAGGGTCTTTTATATGAAGTGGAGTTGTCCATAAGTTGTTATATTTTACCTGCGCATAATGTTTATTTGGTGTATTATACAATGCTCAGTACAAAGTAAGAGGCGGTTCATTGACCGAAGAAGTATAATATGAAATATGCTGCATCTTAGGGTTTCCGCAGAGTCGGAGAAATAGAGTAAAATACTAAAAAATTTGCTACCTATATCCTGATGTTGTACCATTCGAACGGAATTCAGTAGCATTTTTAAAAAGATGGTATGATTATTAGAATTAAATCAGCAAGGGAATATATTCAAGATCATGCAGTTCACCACACTTAATGTAATTCTATTCGGTATCTCCTCGTTTCTGACCGGCCTGGCAAAAACCAGTGTCGGGGGGCTTGGTATAATCATTGTGCCGCTTATGGCCATGGTCTTCCCCGGAAAAGAATCTGTAGGGGTGCTGCTTCCAATGCTTATCACCGCAGATATCATCGCCGTGATACTGTACCGCCGCGGAACACAGTGGAAAATAATCGCGCGCATTTCGCCATTTGTCTGCGCCGGTATTGCCGCCGGTGCGGTCATACTGTATTATTTGCCGGACATCAATTTCAGTGCGTATATCGGCGGGGTAATTCTGGTGATGCAATGTATTGAACTTCTTGATGCATCAAATAAAGTAAATTTATCCACACGGACGAGTCTTCCGCTTACGGTCTTAACCGGTGTGCTTGCGGGGATGTTTACCATGGTTGCGAACGCTGCGGGGCCGCTTATGGCCGTGTACTTCCTTCAGCAGCGTCTCGACAAAAAAGAGTTTGTCGGTACGAGCTCAATGTACTTTTTACTCCTCAATCTTTTTAAAGTGCCGTTTTCGGCGAGCCTTGGACTGATAACCGCACAATCGTTAAAAATGGATTTATTTGCAGTGCCGGTAATTATTATCGGCGCAGCCGCAGGTTATGGGTTTTTAAAGCTTATTAATGTTACTGCATTCAGACGTATTATCCGCGTACTTGCTTTTGCCGCTTCGGTAAAGCTCCTCTTCTTTTAATATTGCTATAAAAGAAAGGAATATTTCCTAGTATCTGATACACATAATTTTTATTAGCGTTCATTCGCGTCCATTAGCGGTTTCCTTCTGGTTTTAACCACGAATGGACACGAATAAACACGAATTAGTATTTCTATAAAAATGCGTCGGGAAATCACTACTAAATCATTATTAAGATACAATGAGTTAAGACACCTCCTATTGATTTATCTACATTCGTCCATATCAATAGTAACAATATTTTTATTCATGGTATACTTAGGTCTCATTATAACAATAATGAAGAAAGTTTTATAAAACCGCACAATTTCTTCCGGGCGGATTCATGTATGACAATAACAAATAAAAATACTTTTAATGATGTAACAGTATTTTTACAGAAACTCCGTCCTGAAAAGCTGTTTAAACAAATGCTGGATAATTACCGGTCAGCGTATGGTGATTCGCTTGCGGAGACTGATTTGGTTAAAAGGGCAATCGCCAGTCTTTTTATCGGTCCTGTTGCGGTTATTACTTTTCTGTCCGTAAGTATCATGCATTTTGCGTTTCATGAAATGACCGAGGGAATTATGAAACTGGCAATAGCTGCGGGAATAGCAATTTTAATTTTTTTACCTTTTTCGGATGCGCAGCAGTATTTTTACTTGAACATTTTTTCAGTCCGGATATTTATGCATATCCTTCGGGTGCAAAAGTGCGTTTTTTCTTTGTTCTGTTGATTGTATCCATTGTCTCCTTTATCTTTGAATGGAGCAGAGAATACTATTATAACCAAATGGGTAAGGCGAAGGAAGAATTAACTCTTGAACATACCCATCTGAAAAAAGTTGTTGAAGAATTACATTATTTATCCACCACAGATTCATTGACTGGTTGTTATAACCGGAATTATTTTTCACGGCATTTGCAGGGTGAAATTGCCCGTATACGCCGCTATGGCGGAGAGTTATCTGTCATAATGTGCGATCTTGACAATTTCAAGACTATAAATGATTCCTTCGGTCATGCCTTCGGGGATGAAGTACTCAAACGCACCGGAAAAATATTTCTGAAAATGACAAGGACCGATATTGACTGGGTGGTAAGGTTCGGCGGTGAAGAATTTCTGATTGTACTGCCCAGTACCTGTGTTCCCGGAGCAAAAATTCTTGCAGAAAGGATACGTGAAGAAATTGAAAAAGAACCGGTCAGGTATCAGGACAGGAAAATTCACTATTCCGCCAGTTTCGGAGTGGCGCCCCTGGATCAGAAAACCGCAGCAGAGAAAACACTCGAAGACCTTATTCATGAGGCCGACATGTGTCTGCTGGAAGCGAAGAGCAGCGGGAAAAACCGGGTAATCGCAAAAATTTAGAAAAGGTTTCAGACCGATAATTCAGGAGTACGGTTCCCATTGGTTTTTTAAAAAGTACCGTGAAAGAGTCCCAAAAATTGATATTCGTGCGGACGTTTGCGCCAAGCCATGGACTTGTCGCCGCATAATCGGCAAAACTGCTTTTTTAATTGAGTTATGCTTGAAATTTATGAAAGGACATTGTCAATCCGTAAATTTTGACTTTTGTAATCTCCGGGGGTCTTCCCGGTGTATTTTCGAAAGGCTTTTATAAAGTAAGCATCAGATGTGAAACCGCATTGCATAGCTATCTTCTTGATTGATAATGTCCTTTTTTCTAAGAGATATTTCCCCTTTTCCATGCGCATAGTGTTGAGTATATTATGAAAACTGTTCCTGCCTGTTTTTGAAAAAAGTGTTGATATATAGGTGGGGCTAAGATTAAGGAAACGAGCGGTACTATTTCTGCTAATGGGTTCATGAAAATTTTCGCATAGGTAGTTATAAATAATTTGAAAAGTTGCATCAGCTTTCCCGATAACCGAGGGTTTATCCCGGCAGATATCTATAATTGATTGCATAAGTAATACTCTAATGAGAGGGAGCGCCCGCGCTTCCCGCTCAGCATTGTTTTCTTTCATAATAATATTTAACAGGTGTAATAGGTGATGGCAGATGTCGCTGATGTCATTATTCGTATTGTACCAGGGATTATAGGTTATAACATTATTTGCGCATTGAGTATATACTACCCGGAGTGATTTGGGAATAAATACGATTGAGAGGCAATGGCTGTTATTCCGCTGTTCGGTGAAGGCCCATCCATTTTTCCCGGTAAAAAGTATATCACCGGGCATTAATTCTTTTTTTCCAATTTTACCGTCATAGGCAGCAATTATTTGTATTGTTCCGCTTAGAGGAATTGTTAATCTGGAAATGAAATGCAATGAAACCGGAAAATCGGGAATGGGGCGGCTAAAGCCGAAATAAATATTTTGAATTAAATTTTTTTTAAGAATCTCACGTATGTACTCAGTGAGTTCAGGACGGACATTTTGGCCATTGTTAAACATCGTAAAATCGAATTATATTACCATGATTATATAAAATTACCATTGCAATTTAAAAAATATAGGCTATAATTATTATATAACTGTTAAATAAATTATGAAACGGGAGGGTATTGAAATGACAAAAATATGCAGGTATGTATTGTTTTTTATATTAATATCTTTCGCAGAGGAAAATCTGCACACAATTACTGAAGATGAGGTATATGATAATAATCTGATAAGTAACGGCGATTTTGAAGAGCTGTCAGATGAAAATAAATTACTTCCGGCGTACTGGATATGCTCAAAGCAGGATATTTATTCACTGGATTCCAACATTTATAAGACGGGAGTTAAAAGCTTGCTTCTTACCAGCAAATATCCAAAAGATGAATATATTAGCTGCAAAATTCCGGTGTTGAAGCCGGAAACAGAGTATTCCCTTGTGCTATGGACAAGGCAAAATGGTTTAATGCCCGGCGAAAAGGGAGGGGAAATAAAAATGGCATGGTATTGCACAAGCGGGAAAAAAATGGATTCAATTAAAAGTTTATATAACGATTTTGACTGGAAAAAAATTGTGATTAATGTGAAAACACCGCCTGATTTACAAACTGCGGTCATATATATATTAAAATATACTGCCGGTTCGCGCCTCTGGATAGATTCTATTGCTATTGCTGAAGGAATAATTGACAATCCAGGAAAAAAAGACAGCATTATAAATGAAAAAGCCGTTATTGAAAATAATCTGATTTACAATGGAAATTTCGAGATTGTTTCAAAAAGTAATGAATTGATGCCGGCGGGATGGCATACTTCAAAACCTGATCTTTTTTCACTTGACAGTGTAAAAAAAAAAGACGGAAAAAAAAGTTTGAAACTACTTGGAAAATATCCGCGCGATCAGTACATTAGTTCCGCAAAAATTATTGTTGAACCGGCAAAAATCTATTCATTTATTATCTGGGCACGGCAGGACAACATTCTGCAGGGAGGAAATGGCGGGAGTATCTCTGTTTCCTGGTATTGTAAAAGCGGAAAAATAATTAAACCGACAATTGAATTTATCAGTCCCTTTGAATGGGAAAAAAGAGTTTTTACTCTGCGTACACCTGAAGATGTAATTTATGGAACTTTAAGTGCGGTGAAGAATGGGAAAACCGGAGTACTATGGCTGGACGGGATTGCTGTTGCTGAAGGGGTATTAAAGCAGGAACAATCGGAAATAACAGAGTCAGATCTGGTTTTCAGGATGCTCTCATACAATGTAATGCGGCAGTCGCTGGAAGAATTCATGTCGATAAATAAAAAGTGTATAACAGAAAATTATTATAAAGCCGGAAAAGACCTGATTAATGAAATTAAGGCTTTTGAGATAAAAGCAGATAAAGAAATAAAAGCAAAAGATATTAAGGATTATAAATCTTTTCAAGAAGAAATTCTCTATAGTGAGTCCGGGAAAAAGACAGGTGATTATTGCCTGTCACCTTACAATTACTATTATAGTGAATGGGAGCCTCTGAACACCCGCGTGGTTCGGTTTAAAAGTTCACTTTCAAACTATATTGAAAGTGAATATAAGAATATACTTTTAAATCAGATTAAAACCGTCTCAGGGAAAGGAGCTCACTACGGGACTGGAGTATGTGAAAGTATTTATAAAGTAGCAACGGACCGGACGTATAAAGGAAATTTGGCAAAGAATGCTTCAATCTCTCTGGCCCGAAATGAATATGAAGCATTTCAAGTTGTAGTTATCGCCCACAAAAAAGAATTATCAGATGTATACCTTACCTCCAGTGACTTTTCAGACAACAGAGGAAATGTAGTCAAAAATAAAAATCTAAAAATCTCTCCTGTTGGCTATGTGTTTTGTAACGATCCCGAATACGCAGTTGAATATAAAGGATATTGGCCTGATCCATTGCTGCCTTCGGGGAGTAAGGTGTCTGTAAAAATCCATCATAATCAGCCTTTTTGGGTTCGTATTTATGCTCCTATGGAAACCCCGCCCGGTACTTATAAAGGTCACCTCACTATCTCAGCAAGAGGTTGTCCCGACACATCAATTGATACCTCCATAGAAATCTGGAATTTTACATTACCCAAAAAAGGTCAATTCCAATTTCCAACGCGGTTTAACTACAATCAGTTATTAGAATATTACAACCTGAGAGAGCTGTCCTTTGAAATGGAACTGGAGTGGTGTCTTTTCATTCTTGAGTACAGGGCCTCACCTACTGAATGGTATACAACCCGCATGCAGCCTACAGGCGAAATTTTAAAAAAATGTATTGAAAAAGGCATGAATAGTATCTACGTACAGGAAGTAAGCCGGTATTTACTGGATCGGGAAAGCTGGTCTTATCCGACAAATTTAACAAAGGAGAAAAAGATTGAGATATCAGGCGCGTTAAAAGCTGATATGGCTGAACTGGATAAATACGGCGCAGGCGACCTTGCGATAGTAAATGGATTTGATGAAATACATGACTATAACGTTTTTCCGTTTATAAATGAGACATTTAGTTTTGTAAAGAGTATAGATAAGCGGATTAAAACCTTTACTACTACCACATATTCACCTATTGATCAACTAATTTCTTCTGTAGATATTTTTGTACCGCTTCTAGGGCATCCGGGAAGTGAGATAATGAAGAAGAAAACACAGAAAAGTAAAGTATTTTTTTATTTTTTTGGAAAACCAAACAGACCCTTTGCAAATCCGGGGTTTGTTGATAAACCGGCTCTGGATAGCAGAATAATTTTCTGGATGGCTTATGAAAAGATGTGGACCGGGATGTCTCAATGGGGTCTGAATATATGGGAAGCAAATAAACCAAAGGATAGTGCTTTATTGTGGCCAAAGACGGAATGGAAACCCTATTGCAAAGAACAATTTAAAAGACGCAACGGCGAAGGATATTTAATTTATCCAGGACCGGATAAAAAACCGCTTGCTTCAATCAGATTGGAGAATATCCGTGATGGGATTGAAGATTACGAAATGATCTTAATGTTAAAAAGCTTACTAAAAAACAATCCGAATAATGATTCATCTGCGTATACCGAAGCACAGTCTGCAATTGATTTAATAAAGGTACTGGCACCTGAGACATGGGACTATGATCATGAAGCCGGAAATCTTCTTGCGCTTCGAATGCGCATAGCACATGCTCTGGAAAGTTTGCAAAAATGAGATCAGTAAACAGGGAGAACAATAATCAAATTATGGAATGTAAAAAAAAAATATTAATTGATATTGAGTCAGAATATAAAACTGCAAATTATGAGGACTACTCCGGGAAAGCTGTATTTACTACAAATACCGGGTATGCGGATGCAGTGGAATTTGTGCTTTATCAGGAATATGCTGAATTGATTGGTTGTGATACTTTCGGAAAATACTATAGCAGGAGAAGTGTCGATAATGGAAAAACATGGGATAAACCAGTTTTGTCTTTTCAGCCGCGGAATTTAAAAGGCGGTTATGAACGTCGCGGTGAAACGTGTTTCTTTTTTGATAAGGAAAAAAATGCTTTATTGGTCATTTTCAACATGGGTCTCTACCCGGACAGCTCATTTTCAAGTGATGTACGGAAATATATAAAAATATACTACAAAATTTCTTTCGATGGGGGGCTGACATTTACACCGGAAAAGCAGATAATTCAAAATGGTTTTGATGCCGACAACTGGGCTGAAAATGTCTTTTTCGGAAGGAACAGTATTGCTCAATCATTTTGTGCTCCTTGTAAAACGAGTGAAGGAAAAATTTTAGTTTCCTGTAGTAAGACTGGATTGGAAGAAAAAAAAGGCCGGAATTATCCGTTACAACATGATGGTGTATGTCTGATTGGATCATGGAAGGGTACAGATCTTGTGTGGGAAATAAGTGAGAGTAAATCAATCGATAATGAAAAATCAACCCGGGGACTACTGGAAGGCCAGTGTGAAGAGCTGTCAGACGGTTCGATACTGATGATTTTTCGTGGCAGTAACGATGGGAAACCGGATAGACCATCGTTTAAATGGGCGTCTTTTTCAAAAGACAGAGGGTATACGTGGACGGATGTAAAACCCTTTTGTTACAACACAGGAGAAAATTTTTATTCGCCTTCCACTGGTTCACGTCTTATCCGCAATTCAAGAAACAAGAAACTGTATTGGATAGGTAACATTAGTCCGGTAAATTGTGATGGAAACCGGCCGCGATACCCACTTTATATTGCAGAGGTTAATGAACAATCCCTGACACTTGAAAAGACCAGTCTTCGGGTAATTGATGACCGACAGACTTCCGACTCGCCCTATGTGCAGCTTTCTAATTTTCGTGTCTATGAAGACAGGGATACAGGAGAATTTGTCCTTTATATGGCGCGATTACAGGAAATAAATAAATACAATTTATCCTCTCCGGCATATGAATACAGATTTTTACCTGTGTAATACGCGGACGGATTGCGGTATTCTGCGGGTAATTTAAATTTTGCAGCCTCCTTCGGGGATAAATTTCCAGAATACGGCGTTATAGCTGTGGAAAATGTTCTTTGTGAACTTTCTTTCCCTGGACTTTTAAAAAAAATGTTGAAAACCCTGAGGCTTGCCCTGCCATCGATATACTGATATAATATATACAGTAAGTTACCTAATGAAAAGACCTGAATACAACGAAATAAATTTCAGCATCCATAAAATGATTCTGCGGATGATGTATGATTATCTGTCATGCGGCAAATATTACCTGAAACACATAATTCCAAACCGGAAACTGCTTAAAAAAACGGCATCTCTGCGCGATTCGTGTAAGGGGAAAAGTGCATTTGTGTTCGGTAACGGGCCATCCATCAGGCTGCTTGATCCGGAAAAAATCCGTGAGCTGCGTGATAAAAGCGGTTTTTCAGTTTTTGCACTGAACTGTTTCCTGCAGACCGATTTCGGCCGGAAGGTCAGGCCTACACATTTTGTATTAAGCGACCCGCTTGGTTTTGTGACCGGCACTATGCGCGAAAATCACTTCCAGAGGCTCATACGTGATCACGGGTATTCAAGAGAATATGTCGAATCAATAGAAAAAGAAATTCATGTCACCTGCAGACAGCTTATTAACGAAAAAACCCCGCTCTTTATACCAATTACTTTCCGGAGTTTTCTGCGAACAGAAATTCTCGAAAGCGATTCAGTGTATTTTTATCCCGTGTACCAGACTTTTTTTTCAAACAATGTGCGCAATATACTGCGGCCGCTGGGAATAAATAATGCCACTACCTACCGGATGCTTTGTATCGCGCATTATCTCGGCTACGAAAAAATCTATTTATGCGGATTGGAGAATGATTACCGGCTCTGCCGGCTTGACCGCAATAACCGTATTTCTTTTTTCTGGGAACACTTTTTTGACACCGGGCGGTGGATAACACTTGCCGAAAACACAAAGCACCTTGAAGAAACATATTCAATTTTTACCGGCACTCTGAATCTTACTAAATTTCCGCCGGGTCTCATTACTAATTTAAATCCCGATAGCCTCATAGGGGTTTTTTCAAAAATTCACGATCTGGATATTTACGCGAAAGAACACACATACCGCATTCCCGATCTTAATGCCATACTCACCGAAGGAAAATAATTTAAACATATGAAAAAAGTTTCACCGGGAATAATTTTGCGCTACTACCGCGCTTTTTTAAAATTTGTCGGGAAAAAATTTTATCTGTACATATGCATTGTTTTTATCTCTACCGGGTTTGACGGAGTAGGCATCGCGCTCTTCGTTCCGCTCATCCAGCAAATCTCGTCAAGCGGTTCCGGTGACAACCGCATGAGCGCGTTTATGCGGGCGTTATTCGCTTTTTTCGGGCTGCCGTACACAATCGAAGTAACCCTCGGCAGTATTGTACTTATCTTTACTCTAAAGACCATAATGCGGATTTTTGCCGGCAGTTATCAATATCATCTTGGCGCGCAGGTTACGCGGAATGTGCGGACTCATATCACCGGGCTCTGGAGACGGATGTCATTCAAATACTACATTGAAAAAAACATAGGGCATCTGCTCAATGTGAGTACCGTCGAAGCGGCAAGCACGACACGGGCGTTTCTTTATTTCGCTTGGCTGTTTCCGCGTGTGCTGCTTATCCTTGTGTATATTACTTTTGTAATTACTATTAACGCATGGCTTGCGCTTATTACGGCTTGTATCGGCGGGGGAATTCTCCTGCTGCTGAGAACTATTACTAAAAAATCACACAAGGTATCTACAGCAATTTCGCAGGAAAATTCAAATACCTCGTCGACTCTCATGCAGATCCTCAGTCATTTCAAGTACCTCCGGGCAACTGCGGGATTTCCGCTTCTCTCACGTCAGCTCAATAGTATATTCAAAAAATACGCAGGCCTTGAGGCGAGGGCGGGTCTTTTGCAGTCCATCAGTTTTGCGATGCCGGAATTCACCGCGGCGATGTTTCTTTCGGTAATGTTGTATATTTATGTGGTCGTTCTCGGCCGTGATCCTGCAACGGTAATTGTGAGTCTGTTTTTTCTTTACCGGCTGATGACTGAAATAATGCTGCTGCAAACGCAATGGCAGGGTTTCATTACTTCATGCGGCGGCGTTGATTCGGTAAACAATCTCATTCAGGAACTGGAAGCAAATCAGGATCCGGCAGTGAGCGCGGCATATCCGGGTTTTAATAATCACATCTCATTGCAAAATGTTAATTTTTCTTACGGAGAACACGATATTCTTTTTGATATAGATTTAACCATTCCGAAAAACTCCATGATCGGCATTGTCGGAGAGTCCGGAAGCGGTAAATCTACTCTTGTGGATATTATTACCGGAGTACAGAAGCCTTCATCAGGCCGTGTAATTGTTGACGGCACTGCCCTGGGAGAATTTGACGGAGATCAGTATCAGGAACATATCGGATATGTTACCCAGGAAAATGTTATGTTCAACGGAGACATCCGGAGTAACGTGTCGCTTTGGAGCGCAGGTGAAGACGACAATGAGGGCAATAACAAAGTGCTGCAGGCGCTTCAGGACGCATACTGCATCGATTTTCTGAATGAAAACAGAGAGGGGCTTAATACCCCTATCGGCGACAGAGGAATAAAACTTTCCGGAGGTCAGCGTCAGAGGGTGTCTATTGCGCGCGAGTTATTTAAAAAACCGGATCTTTTATTAATGGACGAGGCAACTAGCGCCCTTGATTCTGATTCTGAAATTAATATTCACCGGAGCATTCACGCACTTAAAGGAAAGATGACGGTTATACTGATTGCGCACCGGTTATCAACAATCAAAGAATGTGATATGATCTATGTACTCCATAAAGGAAGAATAACAGAATCCGGTACATATGAAGAGCTTAAAAACCGCCCTGGATCACGGTTTAATCATCTCGTTGAATTGCAGAAATTATAATTCCGGAAACCTTTGCTTTGCATAGGTTTCCCGATGTGTTTTTCAACGTTTATGCAGTAATTTTCTTGTCCGTTCAACTTCCCGAAGCGCTTTGTTGATTTTGGTCTGGTCTTCAGGGCCGATTGACGCGAAACAGGTGTGACACACGTATTTATTACCGACTGATGCACGTGATACCATTTGAAGTGGAAGACTGGAAAAAAATATTTTATCATTAACGTTAAAGCTGACTGAAACCTGGCTGGTAAGAGGGATATCTGTATAGACCTCAAGCTGCATGCCGCCGTCTGAGATATTGGTAATTTCACCGGTATATGGCGACCCGGATGCGGTCATGGCTTTCCCATTAACCTGAAAGGTGCATTTAATCATGCAGGTAAATCTGATTGCTTTGCGTTTTTTAGGTTTGCCGAGCCGGTATGTGTGCTGTACTACTATCTGACCCGATGCGGGAACCAGACGGAGCAGGCGCGTTGCGGCCCGGTAATGACCGGACTTTTCAAAATAAAAAGAAATTTGTGCAGGAGTGCCGGGTTTTAAAGAATCGATTTTTACTGCCCACGGCGCCTGTAGAAAAAGTGCTTCTTCAGTATTATTAGCAATGGACATGCTGTATTTTTTTTTTTCACAGTGAAGCCCTATTGTTGAACCTGCGGAAAGCTCTTTGGTGCTTACTATGTTGAAGTTTGAATCGGGTTTATCATAACCGATCTTCTTCCGGATTTCCGCGATTTTGACATAATGTCCGGACATTCTCTGAGCATCTTCTTTCTGGGTTTTCCGGAATAAATAATTAGAAACTGCACTTTCCCACACCGGCCGTTTTCTTAAAAAATCACCGGGAAACTGCTGTTGAGTAATGTCGCATATTTCCTCAAGCAGCGCGGTTTGTTCCGGAGAAAAAGCATATTTTTTCATTGTGCTTTGAAAAAGAGCGTGCGACTGCCGGACTTTTTCAAGCAGCGCTTTCTGACGTGCCCGTGCGGTGAGGATCAGTATGATGACAACTACTCCTAGAATAGATATTACTATCGTCTGCGGGGAAATATCGAGGCTGGTTTTTTTGCCTGAAAATCCTCCGCGGATCGCATCGAACTTACTGGTTTGTCCTGCAGCAAAAAAGAATGCTGAGCACCAAAGGGCGGAAACTAAAGTAAGTAACTTTTTATAAAACTGCATAAGTAATCCTAAAAATAATAAATTAAATAATAAAGTTCTACACCTTGGTTATTTTACTCTATATCAGGTTATAAGTAAATACCTTATGATTTCGCGAGATTTTTAATAGGCGTCAACGTGGAAGGGGTTACAAAAACAAGAATTCAGTCGGACGTTTGTCATCAGCCATCCTGTCTGATTACTGCACTCGGCAAGTAGAAAAAAAAATGCGGCATCCTGCCTTTTTTTTCTACTTGACGCCGACTGAATTCTTGTTTTTGTAACCCTTCCACCCGCCTATTAAAAATCCCGTAAATTATTCTATTTTTTTAAATTGGCTCTGTGAAACAGTTTCGAAAGGGGGTAATTCAGTGCGGCTGGTCATATAGTAGTACTATTTTCAATAGCCGAGTGGGGGGGGGGGCGCCGATAATTCAAAGCATCTCTGTTTAACATCAGTGTTACTCTAAATAGACAAGTGGAAGGGTTTCGCAATCGGTAATTCAGAGCGGCTTAACGGAGAAAAAAACGGCAGGATGCCGCATTTTTTTTCTCCGTTCAGAGTGCAGACCGACGCCACGAGGGCGGCGGCAAACGTCCGCCTGAATTGCCATTGCGAAACTCCTTCCACGGTGCCTATTGAGAAAAGACCGCCGGCAAACGTCCGCCTGAATTGCCATTGCGAAACCCCTTCCACGTCGCCTATAGAAAAAAGACCACCGGTTAACGTCCGCTTGAATTACCGGCGAAACCGTTTTACAGAGTATTAAACTTTATTACCAGTGAATTCCGATAATAGAATACACAGTGAGTAACATTTGAGCAATAAGAAAAACCAACCGCAAATTCCGCCCGCCGCGCAGTTAAATCTGGGAACAATATTTCCCGTTTTTTCGGTATACCGTAAAAAGATAGATATGGTACAGGCTATAACCGAACCATTTCTTGACGGCGATATGAAATGTCTTGCAGTGAAATTTCAGAATTGCGGCGGTTTTATTTTCTTTTCTTTTTTTAATACCGCAACCGGTTTTTGGGAATGGGACTTCGGTTCATCTGAAATAATGACTAAGCGAATCCGCGGCTGGTAATCAGCTTTAAATAACCCCTTCTTCACTGAGGAATTTCTCTGCTTCAAGCGCCGCCATGCAGCCGGTGCCCGCGGAAGTGATCGCCTGCCTGTAGACTTTATCGCGTACATCGCCTGCGGCAAAAACACCGGGAACACTTGTTTTGCATGTGCCCGCTTCGGTAACAATATACCCTGCGTCATCGAGCACAAGCCATGACTTGCAGAATTCGGTATTGGGTCGGTGTCCGATTGCATAGAATAAACCGGTTACCGTGAGTTCAGAAACTGTGTTTGTTTTTATGTTCCGCAGCCGCAGTCCGGTGAGAACTTTTCCGTCTCCTGAAACATCTTCCATTACAGTATCCCAGATGACGGTAATTTTCGGATTTTTTAAAACCTTGTCCCGCATTACTTTGCTCGCACGCAGCTCGTTTCTGCGATGAATTAAAAAGACTTTTGAGGCAAAATTAGATAAATAGCCGGCCTCTTCGCAGGCAGTATCCCCGCCGCCAATAACGGCAAGCGGTTTATTTCTGAAGACAGGGAGCGCTCCGTCGCATACCGCACATGCTGATATGCCTTTCTGCCAGTATAACTCTTCTCCGGGTACGTGCATGCGTAAAGCAGTTGCGCCCACTGCGATAATCAGCGCTTTGGTTTCGAGAATGTCTTCTCCGGAATACACCCAGTACGGCTTTCTGCTTAAATCGAGCCGGTCGACGGTTTTAGTCACAATCCGTGTACCATGTTTTTCAGATTGAGCTCTCATTTTTTCCATCAGTTCTGTTCCGGTGATCGGGTCGGGGAAGCCGGGAAAGTTTTCAATTTCTGTGGTCGTAGTGAGCTGTCCTCCCGCGGCGACACCGCCGGCCATAAACCCTTCAAACAGAAGGGGTTCAAGTTTTGCACGGGCTGCATAAATGGCCGCAGTGTGTCCTGCAGGGCCGGAACCGATTATAATGAGTTTTTCCATATCTACTCCTTTTACCAGACGTCGTAGTGAGTGAAATTATCTTACAATAAAATATGAGTCACGGCAAATTAATTCCGCGCGATACATACTTTCGGAATTCACAAAAATGTACGGTGGATAGGTGTTAATTATAAGGTGTTATTCTTTTAGCTCATCATATGCAGCAGCGATTTCGTTAAGCGCATGACGGAGTTCACGTTTGCCTTCATTTATAAGCTCGAATTGATTTTTTATTGTATCGCGAAATTCCTGTAAATTTGGGAAACTCGGATCAGAAGGAACTGATTTTTCTATACTATCCCGGAATAAAATATTCATTTTGGGCATGCCGAGCATATTTTCGAATTCAGAACTATATAAGAGCGGTTTGTATACCGCGATATCCATCCGGCGAAGCGTAATAAGACGTTGTCCCTGTTCACCGGCCATCCATTTTAGAAATGCCTCAGCAGCATCCTTTTTTTTAGAATATTTAGTAATACCCACATAAGCGTTTAGCGATGTATAAGCATCTTTTTTGTCGGTCGGCATTTTTACTACATCCCATGTGAATGGCAGATTTGCTTTTACGAACATTCCGGCAAGTTCACGTCCGCCACTGGAAAACCCGATCATGCCGCTCCCAAACGCTCCGCCCTGCCCCGAGGATCCGGCAGATGCCACCGATTCCAATTCAGATTTTGTAACTACTACTTTATGTTTTAACCCCATATCAAATAAATATTGCCAGATAGGTAAGTGTGATTTACTATTGATAAGGCAACGCTGCATGTCCGGACTATACAGACTAAGATCGTTTTGTTTTAATAACTGCTCATGAAAAGGCCAGTAGCCGCTAGTCATGTTGCCTGTGCCGAACGATCGTTCCATTGCGCTATCGCGCCTGGTAATTTTCCGACAGACATTCAGAAAATCATTCCAGTTCCATTTTCCGTCCAGTTCGCCCACACCGAATTTTTGCAGCAGTGTTTTGTTATAGTACATGTTCATCGTCCATGTCCAGAGCGGCATACCGTACAGCACTCCGCGGCGTCGACCGTCCGTTATCGCATTCGGCATAATATGCGGAAGAATATCTTTAAACTCAGGTCCGTTAATTAAATCATCAAGCGGCATAAGTTGATCTTTGAAAGCGAGAAGATCGTACTCAGTATAGTAAACCAGCGTCACATCACAAAGATTCTTACCTGCAGCCATTGTAACGAGTTTCTGGTAATATTCTGAACGGTTTACTGAGAAAATTTCGACTTTTACCTTCGGATTAGTTTTATTATATTGCCGCACAAGGCTGTTAAAAAACTCTTTATTATACACATCACCCCACGCCATGAAGGTGAGATTATCACCCTTTCCTGATTTTCTTCCGCAGGAACTTATACACAGAAACATTGCTGCTGCATATATGGGGATTAAAAAGTGCATGGTTTTGTTTTTCATTATGATCTCCTTAATTATTATTTTGATTTTATCACAAATTATTTTTTAATTTTTTTGTATTCTTTCTCAATGAGTATCGATGAGTTCTTCTGCTCCGGTCACCCGCAGGACCTCGACGATCGCTCTGATCTTTCATTTTTTATACTGCACAACCCACTTTTTCCACCCCTTCCACGGTGCCTCGAGCGGGTCTGCATACTCCGGCAGGTCGGAGTATTTCAAGACCAGGTCTTTCCAGACTTCGCCTTTTTCTTTTAATTGTGCCGGCGTAGCGACAGCCGGCAGCGCATCCGCTCCAAGACGATCGGTAAGCTGAGCCAGATATATTGAGCGCGGCGTCAGGAGCACGTTTGTATGCTCGTTCCATCCGGCTACACCGTATCCATCGTTCGTTCCAATGGCTTTCGCAACACCGAGCCCGCCGATGAGAATGTTACCGATTGCGTAATTCATCGCCGTATCTGCAAGCGGAGCATTGAGCATAATGTCGAGGTCAAACACTCGCGAATTGTTCACCAGACACCCCCAGACGAGGCAGTTGGCAGCGAGTTGCCCCCAGGGAGGAATACCCCCACGCAGGTTGATCTGTGTGTCAGACCAGACATTGTCGTAGAGAAAACCGTGAGACCACATCTGGTGCGGCTCCTGGCCGATATGGCCTTTCTCAGAGTAACAGTCAAGCCATACGCCTCCGCTCCAGGGGCCGTTGGCAATAAAGGCGTGCCGGGCATAGCGCGCGTAGCAGCGTTGTACGAAGATATTATTGCCGCTGATGTTGAAGTAATATTTACGCGCGCCAGCATGGGAGTTCGGGGTGTCCTTCGACACACCGTCGAGCATGGCACAGTCCTCCACGGTAAGCCGGGCGGAGTACCCGGTAGAGACGAAGCTGAAGCTGTAGAAAAACCCGACTACCCGGCGTATCCAGCCGTCGCGGGCGTGATAAAAACGAAATGCGTTATTTGCATGAAATTCACCGTTATACCAGGAGTAAGCATCCTTTTTAGTTTTATCAAAATCCGAAAGTACCATGAAATTTTCGAAACCGACCTGCGCTACGCGCGGATCGGAGACAATGCGATGGATTTCCCCGGCGGCAAAGCCGCGCCCCCGGTCGATAGCCGAGGTGATTGGAGCATCGATGGTTATCTCCCCGGCTTTCTGATCGATACCGATTATCTTCCGCTCCCAGCGATATATGAAAGGCTCCGGCGACCATCCCGGAGACATTTTAAGGGCGTCCACCCAGGCTTGTGTCTGTGTGCACACCACCACGATATCCTGGCCGTTCGACAGCCTGGTGACATCGGCGACCATGCAGCGTGCCTGTCCCCAGCCCATATAGTCGCTCGTGATTGGGGTCAACAACTCCGTCTCGAAATTACTGCCTACGGTCTCAAAGGTCGACATCATTCCCTTTTCTTTCTGCGGGAAATGACACATGTTCTGGGGATTGCTGTGCACGGAGACTATGGCTCGGTGCAAGATCCAGGTACCACCGAAGCCGGCACCTTCGCCCCGAACCACGATGCCGCTGTTCGTGATGTAAATTGTATTGGTTATTTCATATTTCCCTTTTTTCAACAGCAACGCACCGCGGAAGCCATTTGTGTCCGGTGTCATCAGCGAGAGCCGATCGACCGCCTGCTGGATGCGCACTGCATCGTCGGCACCCGCCGACGGGCTGAGTGTAATCCGTGCGGGGACATCCGGAATCGGTACACCGCCACTTCGATAGCCGGCAATCGAAAAATCGGGCAGGCGATTGCCACGACCGTCCGTTTGATAGGTGAGCTTACCGTTGGCACCAGGAGAAGCGAGCGAAGACATCTGTCGTGGCTTACTCAGGGGGGCGCAAAGCTGCTCATCGATCTGCATGGCGGCCAACGTTGATGCCGGAATATTTTCAAGCTGCATTTGATCGAGATACAGTACTGTTTTTTCGGATGCTTTCTGTATATTCTGGGGGTACATCATGAACCCCGTAAGAAAATTCCAACCGACAGGCTGGCGGGCTTTTCCCCAACTTGACAGAGGAATAATTATTTTTTTCCAACCGGTCCAGTTCACCGTGATTAATTTCTGAAAATAATTACCATTGCTGCCCAAAGGGTTGGAATCTGCATTAATAATTATGGACTCGTCGGTACGGACTTCCGAGTAGGCCCAGAAAGTGAAGTGACGGTAGCCGCTTCAGTCTGAAGGTACTTCCTTCAGTGCCATCCAGGGATTGAGATGAAGATTTTCCCATTTTCCAGACTGCGCTCCCTCCTTGACAAAGTAATTTTCCTGCACCGGAGAAAGCCTGGTCGTATTATGACCCCATTTCGTGGACAAGTCGCCCTCAAAGTCGGACAGCAGCAAGGGGGTTTGTTCAGAGGCACACAGGTGAACCTGAGACCACAGTATAGCGCTCAGGATCAACACTGAAAATTTAATGATTATTTTCATACTCCCTCCGTATTGCCATTGATTGCCGCTTCCCGCGCAACAGCAAAGCGCATGGTAATCCATGGCCGCCGGATGGTACTCTTTGCGTGCTTTGCCCATGACGGTTTTTGTCCAATTTATTATTCTACGTCCTTTCTGGCATTCCTGTAGGTGTCTGGAATATCATTATAATATTATAATCTATATATCTTGACTTGTCAAGTAATTTTCGAAAATCTACAAAAAATTGAAAATTCAAGAATATTGGTGTATACTATTACAATTTACTTGGCATTTAAGACAATTTATTCCGCTTTTGTGGAATGCCACCTACCAGCATTCTGAGTAAAATAAACAATTTTGATGACTATCAATAAATACGAAAAAGTTAAGGACCTGATTCTGGCTGACATAAAAAACCAGGTTTTCACAACTGCGCTGCCGTGCAACAGGGTTCTGGCTGAAAAATATAAGGTAAGTAAAACATCCATTGACAGGGCAATTGCGGAGCTTCGTACCAGTGGAATTGTAGAGACAGTTTCACGGGTGGGCAGCTTCATTCTCGCTGAGCAGAAAACACCCGGATATCGAATTTCCATAATACTTCCTACGATGCCGAGATTATCCCGCCATGGCATAATCCTCTTTGCTCAAACTTATGACATGATCGCCCGTGAGCTGGGCAGCAACTACCACGTCAATTATCAGGAATATTCCAACGCAGAGGGCAGTGAACGAGCTGCGCTGCAACGGGTTCTGAGTCAGAAAGTTGATGGTCTGTACGCTGTTGCCAGCCTTTCCGATAACGGAATCCTGATCAACCATGATTTGTATGAGCAATTCCGGCAGAAGGGAGTCAAGATAATTTTTCTTTATCGAAACCCGACAAACTTTCCAGCTTCTTTTTTCTCGTACAGTCAGGAAGGCTACGTCAGGGCAATGGTCGAAAAGCTCGAATCATATCGGAAACCGGTGAACATAGTACTGATGATGCAGACTCATCCGTATACGAAAGCCCGCCGAGCACATTTTGATTTTCTCTACGGAAACAAGCCTGGCTATCATTGGGTAGAATTACCGGAATCAGACATCGATCATCTCGAAGAGTCGGCTGAACATATCATTGCAGAGCTTGAAAAAACGGGGATCAGTAAAAGCTCTCAGGGGGTAGCCATAGCCTGCGTTAATGATTTGTATGTTTATTCCGCTTACCAGGCCTGCGCCGCTCTCGGCTATTCTCAGCCGGATATTTTCAGTGATGGACTGCTGCGCGAATTTATTTTCAACCATTTCAGCGGTGCTATTGATGCACGGTTATTTTCGTATGCACGTCTGTCTTTCTGTGAAGAAGAAATAGCCCGTGAAGCGATCTCAACAATGCGTTTCATGATTGAACAGCACACGCTCATTGAACGAAGCAAGATGTTCGACCCCTATTTCCTGGGAAAGCTTTCCAGCGTGTCAGGCTGAATAGTAACAGCCCCTATTACTCAGGTCTGATACGGACAAACGCCGCAGCAAACCACGGTGTAGTTCCCGTAGTTCCGGGACCGGTGTTTCTGATAACCACCGTGTTTTCTCCCTCTGCAGCCCAGAACGGTTTTATTTGAAACGACTGTACCGCCCACTGTGCATCCGGATAGCTGTTCTCTTCTTTTAATACAGTGTACCCATTCAGAGTGACCACAAGGGGAGCTTTTGAGTTTTCACGGTTATCATCCATCCCGCCGATATCGAGCACTGGTTTTTTTATCTTTCCCGGAATAATTATTTTAATTGTAATAACATCATTTCCGCTTTCCGTGCCATACGCTATGCGGCACGGTTCCCCTTTATACCAATTAAAGTCTTTGCCGCCGATAAATGCCGGTGTGTCGGCAAAAGCAATTCCTGCTGAGGCATTGTACACGCCGCACAGTGGCAAATCCTCGCTGATAATTAGTTTTTTTAATGCAGGCAGGTCTTTTACCGTACCGCCGTACAGAGCGCGTATATAGCTTTCATCACCCGAACTGAAATAGAGGAGCACATGCCGGTACAGCATGGGAATTTCTGCAATAATACGCCTGTCGGCTTTTTTAAACGGAAGTTCGATTACTGCATCCCAGTCCGGCGAAATGGCAAAAAGTGTTTTAGTTTCCGGTGCATGTACAGAAATCTCTATTGGTTTGTTCGGGTTCGGGCGGGTTTTCATGACATCGGGATAATTGATTTCATGATTCATAGGGACAAGTCCGGTCTTCATAATCCCGCCGGCCATATTCGCGCAATGTACCACCAACCCCTTCATGCCCTGCATGTTATGAACATAAGCTTCGGCAATTACTCCTTCCGGGAGGTTTTCAATCCGGAAGGGTATATCCGGATTACGCTGTACTGCAATTTTGCAGAATAATTCTGCCCAGCGCATATCCCGGACATCACGCCATTTTGATCCGGGCTTATATAAATTTAAATTGTAATTGTAATAAAAGAACCTTTGTTCCGGATGCCCGGTAAAATATATCACACTTCCTTTCCCGAAGTTCCGTGTGACAATTCCGGGGTATTCCATACCATCCAGTGTCCGCATCATACCTTCAATCTTTATATCAGAAACAGTATTTGTAATAAGTACAAATGGTTCACGGTGTCTGAACTCTCCGGATATATTGCCGGTACGCGGAGATGAGGCGGGGATAGTCAGTACACTGCGCGATACATTTTCTCCCAGGTATGAGACTCCCAGAACATCGGACAGGGCAAAATTACTCCTCCACACACCGCGTTCATTGGCGCGCGACACATCTCCTGAAGCAATAAGCAGACCTCCGTTTCGGACAAATCCGCGGACGCCGTCGGTTTGCGCATCGCTCAGACTGACCGCATCGCAGAGTATTAATGTCCTCAGCATCGAAAGATCTTTTTCGTTCATGTCTTCATCGATAATGACCCTGTAGGGAATGCGCGCGAAAGTGAGCGCGTTACAGACTGCGGAAAACCCGCTGTGCCATTTATGCTGACGTGAAACCGGATTGTAGTCCCGGCATGCAATTGAATACAGTACACCGATGTTTGCGGCGCTGTGGTTATGCATCAGAAGCTGTTCGTGTTTTTCTTCCCAGGCAAGAAGCGGCTTTCCTGCGGAGAGTTTTGCGTCATCGGTCAGGAACCACCAAAGCCGTGTGCCCATTGTCATACCGAGTATCCAGGTCCAGGTGACATCTCCGGTTGTTTTATTATAAAACAGTGTCCACATCGGGCTATTGATGCGCCGGTTTACCGCGTCAAGATATTTGATTTCAAAAACCGCAAGCGGCCAGTAATACTGATACCATTTATCGTTGGGTTCGGCTTCAAGTCCCAAAAAATCAGTATAGGCGGCCTGATCGTTTATGGTGAGACCGCAGCCGTATGTCGGATAACTTGCTGAGTTTCCGGCCTGATACGCATAAATGGTATTTGCCGGATTTCTTTTTTTTACAATTGCGCGGACTTTCATAAGTGCTTCGGTAACTTTCCGCCGGCGCCATTCAAGCCATGCCTGATACTCAGGATTAAGAAATTGATATAAAAACCCTTTCCCGCTTTCGGGTATTGTGTAACCAGTCTCGCTTTTAAACGACGTACGGCACGCGCTGCAGCCGCAATACGACGGACCCCAAAACTGCAGTTCATCCTGCATGATGCCGTCAGTATCTGTCTCGGTATAAATCCGTATAAGCCGCGCAAGAAATATTTTCATAAAATCATCATGCATGAAACACACCGCTCCGGTACCGTATGCATTGGTGAGATACGGCTTTCCGGTAATAATATCAACTGTCGCCCACTGCGGATGTGCGGACATAAAACCTGCGCTCACCATTGTGCTTGTCGGGTGATGAATAAATTTAATTCCTTTTTTATGCAGTGCCTTTGTAATCAGTTTTGTTCCTTTCAGCATATCTTCAAATGTGCCTCCGCGCAGCAGTGACGGTACCGGTTCGGCAGGATCATCTTTAAAAAGATAACGGTCTGTCGCAAGAAGTGCGGTTATACCGAGTGTATGGTAGTACTCTGCCATCGCTGTAGCTGCCGCTTCGTCCTGCGGCCACTCCTTAAGTGCCATGATACGCTGCGCTTCACGATGATCGGTTACGTCTTGCCAGGGGGAGGGGGTGACTTTATGCGCGTATGGAGGGTACCCGGTAAAGTGGGTTCGGGGCCGATAATATACAAGATCCGGACCGGAGATTAATGCACTGCGCTGCTTTTTTTCCGGGTCTCTGTCAAGTATTTTCAGTTCGGAAATATCAAATTCTGAATGAATTACGTATACAGGATCCGCGCCGATAATAATAGCGGACTGAGCGGTATCCGCAGCGATATTGCCCCATAATCCGCTCCAGGATACACTGTCTTCTTCTTCGCCGTCGATATAGAGCACAAGTTCATCACCCCACACAAGGCGGATTTCATGCCAGCTTCCGGGCAGCAGAAAGAGCGTGACGGTTCTAAGCAGTGCGGTTTTCCCATCTGCGTCAAATACGCCTATTCTGAAAACATCTTTACCGCTGTTATAGACAGTAAAACGGGAACGTCCGGGACCGGTGACGGAAAAGAAAATCTGGTTCCTTAAAACTGTTTTTGTTTTTTCATTTTCTTCATTCGGATTATAATTGACGGCAAACCGGAATGACAGCTCCCCTTCGGAAAAATTTATATTGCCTTCCGCGGGGTATTTCAGACAGGACAATCCGTTTAGCCGGAGAACCTTTTTTTTTGGTGTTTCTTTTATTTCTGCTTTGCCGGTAATTATACCCCCGGATACCCCGCTGATGGTCTCCGCAGTTGTTCTGAATCCGTTTTCATATTCCAGCGCCGAAAGAGTATCGTAAAGGAGAACGGTGCGCTTTTCGGCAGCAAGGAAAACAATGAAGATGGAAAGAGTTAAAACTATTACTTTACAAAAGATTACTTTTATCATACGAATTCCTTTATTTAAGGTTAACTTTACTTTGTGAAATAGGAAACATGCGACAGTTAAATCCGCGACCAACCCCTTTTTTTTGTTATTAGGGCTCGACCCGGTGCAAAAAAAAGGGGTTGGTCGCGGATTTAACTGTCGCATGCTATTTACGTTCAATTTCACAAAGTAGAGTTACTATATTCAGTATATCACATAAGAACTGAAAGCACAATGGATTTTTTTCACATGATGGACAAAATACAGATTTATTTTATTGTTTTGCTTACACTGAATAGCAATCCTTTCTCTAATCCTGTCAAAATTTTTTTATTATCTTTTCGCTCTTTATTAAACTCCACTTTTAGTATAAAATAAAGTACTTCGCTGATACTCAGCTGAGTATTTTATATAAGGAAAGCAATATGAAAATATTTCACATTACGCTGTTACAAAAAATTGCACTCATTGTAATCATACCGATGATTATTCAGGTCTATGACAGCCTGAAATCAATCCGCAGTCTTAATGAAGAACAGGCGGTGATTGTGATCATGCAGAAAAATGTGGAACTGATGAAGAACTGCGGACTATTCATCGATGATCTGCAGCGGGAAAGAGGCAGAACCGCAGTTTATTTATCCGGCGGCAGTGATATAAAAGAAATTGACCAGTTACAAGCAGCTTCCGATAAGTCCTATGTACTATTCAAAGATGCGCTTCAGAATGCGGCTATCGGTAAAATCGATGATGCGGTAAAACCAGAATTTATCCGGAATAGCCTTGAAGAAATCCGTATGCGTTACCGCACTCTGGACATTACCCTCAGAAACACTTCGTTATCCGATTACACTAAAATAATCGACAAACTCATTTCATTGCAGAAAAGTGCGGCAAATGCAAAAACCACCAGAGGTTATGGAAAAATTATGATCTCTGTCATCCTGCTTGAAACCGCCAAAGAAAACGCAGGGCTGTTCAGGGCGCACGGCTCAAGTCTCTTATCAAGAGGAACTCCGCTCGCCTCTGAAGAATTTATTACCTTAATCAATCACAAAACTGCAATTGATGCAAATTTACGATCGCAGGCCATGGCTCTCCCGGGCAGTCTTCAGAATAAAATAAATGAAATTTTTAACGGAAAAACTTACATAGAAATCGAAAAGATGTATGAAAAAATTCTTCTTCAGGCAAATTCCGGAAATTTTGGAATCGCCGGAGATGACTTCTGGCAGCTTACCTCCAGACTTCTCACAGAAATAAATGATTTTAATCACGCAGCGTATGCCCAGATATCTGACGGTATCGGCAAAATTGTATCAGAATTTCAGCGGAATAAAACCGTCACAATATTGTCAAATATCATTTCTATACTTATTACAATAGCAATAGTTTATATTATCGCAGACTCAATTATCAAACGGATACGCATGGTTAATAATTCCATGCAGGCTATTGCCGAAGGGGACGGCGACCTGACAAGGCGGCTTGATGAACGAGGGAAAGATGAAATAGGGCTTCTCAGCAGCAGATTTAATATTTTCGTCACCAAAGTTTCCGGTATGATTACCATAAGTAAAAAAACCGCAAAGGACTCGCTTACTCTTTCAGAAAAACTCAGAGGCGGCGCGGCAGAGAATAAATCAGCAGTTACCGGCACCGCAGAATCTGTGAATAAAATTAATGCATTCATAGAGGAAGAAATAGGAAGTTCGAAAGAGATGCATGATTCTTTTCACGAACAAAAAAAGAATGTTGACAGTATCGACGGCAACATACGCAGTCTTAATAAAATTTCTGAAACCCTCACGCAGAAGGTAAGCCAACAAGCGTCAGCCATCGAAGAAATTACCGCGACTATTGAGGAAATGTCGGCGAATGTAAGTAATATTGACAGTCTCTCTGAAAAAGTAGGATTTTCCGCCGAAAGATTGTTTTCTACCGCAAATGAAAAGAGCGTCGTACTGACAAACGCGACGAAAAATATTAAAAAGATGATTGATTCAGTTCAGACCGTGAATGACTTTGCCAATATCATCACCGGTATTGCCGGACAGACCAACCTTCTCGCAATGAATGCGGCGATTGAAGCCGCCCATGCGGGTGAAGCGGGCAAGGGTTTTGCGGTAGTCGCCGAAGAAATCAGAAAGCTTTCCGACAAATCAAACGGAGAGGCAATAAAAGTCAAGAAAATCATGACCACTATTGCGGAATTAACCGGAACAGTGTCAACCGGTATCGAGGATACAGGCAAGGGCTTTGAAACCGTCCTGAAAGAATCACAATCAGTAAGCGAAATGGCCGGCACTTTGCGCTCAGCTCTGGCGGAACAGAAAATCGCCAATGTCGAACTTGTGAAGGCGATGTCTGATATCCAGGAAAATACATATTCCGTGCAGAAAAGTTCTTCCGACATCGGAGATTCTGCCAAAGATTTATCCCAACAATCCGGGCATATTCTTGCGCTTACCGAGAAAGGTGTTTCTCTGATGACTCATCTTAATGATCTTTCAAACAGTGAACTGTCTTCAGTCCGTGATGTGGTGCAGCAAATGCAGGCAATAGACAGGAACACTGACGAATTAAATAATTTATCCGATGAATTAAATAAACTTATTGAAATGCTCACCGATCAGGTAAACCGGTATAAAACGGACGAAGATGCGGGGTATACGGCGATTACGTATAAAGAATAGATAGTACGTGCGGTTTATACGCATGGAAATTTAATAAAATTTCCATGTACAAATGTCCTGCGTATTGTTATAATCTCTTTACTAATATTTAACAATACAGGAAGCCGGAATGTCAATTGAAAAGACAAGCATAGATATCGGCAACGGATTCATCGATCATGGTGTTGCGGTGCCGCTCAGTAATAATCGCGGGATCGTCGCGACAATAGACGGTAGTGGGAAAAACATCGTATTATTGTGGCTCTTCGACTGTAAGGGATGTTCCGGATTATTATGGATCGATGCAGAAAATGGAACAAGTAAGGAATATTCAATTCCATTTTCATCAAACGGGGATTGTCCTTATGCATCGCTTTTATCGGGCCGGAATAAGTTTTATACGCATTTCAACAGTCATTTTCTCGAATTTGACCCCACACAGCGTGCATTCACTTTCAGCGCTGAAACTGCACCTAAAATGGCAATGGCAATGACAGAAAGCGATGACGGGGTTATCTGGTCTGTGACATATCCGAACAGCAGTATTGCTGCTTTTAACCCCAAAACAAAGGAATTTACAGATTACGGACAAATACATAAAGAAAATTGGCCGCAGTATCCGCGATCTCTCGCCTCGGATGACAAAGGGTGGTTATATTTCGCGGTCGGAAATACCGCAAGCCACATAATCGGATTTAATCCGCAAACCCGAACTTCCAAACCCCTTATTCCAGAAACTGAGCGTGTTTCAGGTATGTCCATGGTTTTCCGGGATCTAAACGGCAAGGTTTACGGAAATCCTAATGCGGATGGCAGCAACAATTGGTACGAACTATATAACGGATCTGCAACAAAAATCGCCGGACTAATTAATCAAAGTCCAAAACCGGTTATCACCGGCGATCAAAATCTATTTTACAAAAGGTTTCCTGACGGCAGCCGCATTAAGGAATGTGACACAATTTTACGCTGCATTGAAGTAGAAGATGCGAAAACCGGCATCACCAGAAAGTATTCTTTTAATTACCGGAGTGAAGGCGCGCTGATTATGGGAGTTGCAGCAGCACCTGACGGCACTGTCTGCGGCGGTACTGCATTTCCAATGAGGTTTTTCCGTTACGACCCGGCGGCTGATGTTATAGAAAACAATGCTGCGTTCAACCAGTATAATACTGTTTTAATGCATGACAAAAAATTTTTTATAGGCGGATACCCATACGGGGCATTACTCGAATGGGATCCGGCTAAACCATGGATAGAAACAGTTAAAAATGCATCCGGCTGTAACCCTGAATATATCACAGAATGTAATCCCGCTATATTCAGACCCCATAAGCTTATCGCGGACCCCAAAAGCGGAACAGTCGTGCTCTCCGGCACTCCCGCGTACGGGTATACCGGAGGCGGGCTGCTTTTTTGGGATCCAAAAGAGCGGAGCAGCACCCTGTTGACACATACTGATATTATCCCCCATCATTCTACGGCTGCTATGGCTATATTACCAGGTGGTAAACTCCTGGCCGGTACAACTACCGCACCAGGCACGGGCGGAGAGAAAAAGGCAATAGCGGCAGAGCTTTATATTATTGATATTTTTTCTAAAAATGTTGAATGGCACTGTGCCGTAATTCCCGGAGCCCAGGAATACACCGACCTATGCATCAGCCCGAGTGGAATGGTTTTTGGTTTTACCGACGCGGAACGATTCTTTGTTTTCGATCCAGTCAAACGTGAAATAATTCACAGCCGGCAGACAGCAGCAGAATTTGGTTACACCGCAACGAATGACGGCCCACGGGTATTTGTGACTGACCCGAAAGGTGAGATCTACATACTCTTTTCTAAAGGCATCGCACGGGTGAACCTCACCGACTATACTATTACTCTTGCTGCCGAGTCACCTGTTACGATCCTGACCGGCGGCGACTATCTTTGCGGCCGTATTTATTTTTCTTCCGGTTCACACCTGTTCAGCTATTCTTTGGCAAAAAACACATGGTAATTTGCTAAAACTTCCATGTACAAATGTCTTGTTATTTGTTATAATTTCTTATTATCATCGAAGAAATACGTATTACATTTACCGAATTAATACGGGAACGATCTTTTATCGATTTGAAAATGAAGAGAGAATTCAGGTATATTATATTATTGGTATTTTTCGTCGATGTGTACACATACGCAACGTGGCATAATTCTAATTGTAATTTCCGACGAAGCATCTCTGGTATGTACGCGCGCGGCGGGAGCACACTTTCAAATTTCCCCGTGCTTATCCGCTTGGTTTCAGACGCAAACCTCAGCAATAACGCAAAACCTGATGGTGGAGACATATGCTTTTATGAGTCTAATGGAGGAGCACTGTTAAAGCATGAAATTGAATACTATACAAATGGGTCACTTTTTGCCTGGATTAAAATGCCCGCACTCACCTTTGTTGCGGGAGAAAATGAAATATATATGTATTACGGGTATACTGCAAGCGCGGCAATGCAGGACTCAACAAAAGTATGGGATACAAATTTTCTCGGAGTATGGCATTTAAATGAAACCTCAGGACAAGTCCGAGATTCAACTATTTTCAGTAAACATAGTATTGCGGTGAGCTTTGGTACCGGTACTCAAAATACAAATGGATTTATTGGAGGAGCAAATTTTTATTCCGGAGCATTTGATGACTATGTTCAGATACCTGCCTTGACTACACTTATTACGGGGCATCCTTTTACCATTGAAGCATGGGTTAACCCCTCCGCTACTGGGAATTATAGAACAATTGCGGGATATGACGGCACGCACAGAATTATGGTCAGCGCTACAAGTGCAATGCTTGATCAACAGGATGGAAATCTATTTTCGGATGCAGGCGATGTTCCGGATAATACATGGTCGCACGTTGTCATTTGGTGTGATGGAATAAAGCAGGCATATTATATAAATGGCATAAAATCATCATCGGAGCACAATACTGTAAACTGTGAATGGAATCAAAATTTTCGAATTGGGCAGTATGATTTGGCAAATTACCCATATAAAGGTTTTATTGATGAATTTCGTATTTCATCAAATGCACGAAGCGCCGGCTGGATAAACACATCTTATTCAAACCAATTCAGTAATGAATGTTTTTATACTATAAATTCAGAATTTCGCTATCACGCTTTTCCTTCATTCACTGCAATACCGTCATATGCTGTAGTTTCGATACCGATTCTTTTTTCCAATACTTTTGCGGGATATTGTTCTGCAACCAACGTCATATATAATTTTGCCGAAGGAAGTTCGTTTACCAATTCAGGCTCTTCGGTTTCCAATACCGTAGTTTTTTCATTTCATTCCACCGGTGTAAAAACAAACTGGATCACCGTCACTGATAATGCAACACCACCTTTCACCTTAAGCAATAGCCTTGTGCTCAACGTAAATGATTACGTCCTTCCGAAGATCGATTTGTATTGGATACCCCAGGAACCCATAGTCGGCCAGTATGTCAGGTTTATCGCAAACAGCTCGTCAACCTACGGTGCGGTAACGAACTGGCAGATAGATTTTGGCGCCGGGTCAAAGTATATCTGGCGGCAGTATATGACTAACCACCCCGTCGCGTACCGGTATCCGTACAGCGGGGAGTTCGTTGTCTGTTTCAGCGTAGTCGATCAATACGGACAGTCAAATGAACTAAAGCTTACCAATAACGTGACTGACTTTGGCGCGCAGGATGTTATAAAAATGCCTAAACGTGTGTTTAAATACGGCCGGGATTTTCCCTTGTATTTTAAATTTAGACTCATCGGTACGGCAAGAAAAGCACAGCTTCGAGTGATTCACCTGAATGGAATGATCCTGTGTAATCTCGGGTTTAAAGAAGGTTTTGAAGGAGAAGACCTTCTTTTTACCTGGAACGGTAAAACACAATGGAATACTTACATTACGTACCCGCCATGTTTCCTCCGATATGATGTATATTCTGAGGAAGGATTTATTGAGACAGTTATTCAGATAATTGTTGTATATTGACTGTTCTGATACATCACTTTTATCAGGCCGGAATGAGTTTTATGCACATTTCTATAGCAATTTTTTTTCAAAAATTACATGTTAATTTGCTAAAAAATCCATGTACAAAACCGCAATCTTGTGTTATAATGTTATCAGGAGACAGGTCATGAAAAATAAAAAATCAGCATGTTTTTCAAATATAAAATTATTTTTAGAAGGAGTAATAATATTAATTATTTCGTGTACTACATCCGTCTTTTCATCGGACGATCTTCTTTTGGCATACTGGAACTTTGAAAATAATGACAGTGCAGAAATCACCGATGAATCCGGCAACGAACTCCATGGAACAATCATAGGATCCGAAGACTCATATAATTTCGTTAAGGGAATACGCGGAAACGCCTTTCAAATATCCGGTCCTGATGTATACATAAAAACAGGAAACCGCATAGATATCGGAACAAGCGATTTTACAATAGAGCTTTGGATACGCAGACGAGGCGGCAAGGATGCAGATCTGGTAACCAAAAGACGCGATGCCGGAGAAGATGGCTTTCAACTCAGGTTAATCGGTAATAAAATTTCTTTCGGTATAATGGGAGTCAATGCTCCGACAGCAAAGTATATAGAAGTTCGAACTGCCGACATCGCGGTGCTTGGAAATTCGGATTGGCATCACTTAGTGTGTCCGATTGAGAGAAATAAGCCGAATATTATTATGTACGTTGATGGAAATCCATTTCCGGCACAGGGAATTGATCCTGCACTGGCCAAAGAGGTAAATCTTGGGAATTCAGGAATGAGTTTTCTTTACATCGGCGGCTGGTGTTATAATGATACCCGTTTAATCTCAAACTTTGAAGGTATTATCGACGAAGTACGCATTTATAAACGCGCTTTAACATCAGATGAAATCAAGCGGAATTTCAATAGTTCAAAAAAGTAACACTAAGGAATTAAGTTATGAAACGTCTCAATGCTTTATTAAAAGTAATTTTTATTTTTCAGTTATTTATTCTTAATGCGTCGTCGCAGGAGAAATCAATAAAGGCATTTGAAACCGACACCCCGCCGCGGATTGATGGTTTGGTCAGCGATGAATGCTGGAAAAAAGCGCCTGCCGCTGACGGTTTTGTAAACCTCAGAACAAAGAGGTCCATAGCGAAACAGACAACTGTATTCATCGCATTTGACTCCGTGAACCTTTATTTTTTATTCCGCTGTGCTGAGCCCGCAATACTTGATCTTGTGGTAAAAGATGAGAATAAATTCAATTGGTATGACGATCATGTGGAAATTTTTATCCGGCCTTTTATTAACAATAATAAATATTTGCAAATTGCTGTTAATACCGCCGGGAAAGTGTATTCGTCAATAGTTACCGGAAGCCGGAATGATCAGAAAACAACAGTAAAAAGGGATGAAACGTGGCGTCCCGACATAAAAACTGCTGCACGGGTAGAAGTTAACCACTTTATAATTGAAATCAGCATCCCGATAAAGGCACTACAGCTTGACAGTGAACAAATCACCTCCGATTGGGGAATTAATTTTTGCCGTGACATCATAAAACCTGAACACTCCTATAACGTCTGGTCGTCATTAATTAAAGACGGGTATGCCGAGCCTGAAAATTTCGGTCTTTTGCCGGACATAGGCAGTAAAATTCAAACTGCGCGTGTATTAAGCGTCATTGAATTTAATCACGGTTTTCTTTCCGCTTCAGAAACATCGTCCAAAGCGTCATGTCTGGCAAAAAACCTGAGCAGCAAAACAGTAAATGTATTCTCTGCGTTTAGTATATATGATCCGAATGGTAAACAACTTGTCAGAACAAAAAAACAGGTAAGGCTTGGTAAAAACGCCGAAACAAAAATTGAAGTACCCTATGAAATTCCTGATGGAGTAAATCGTATCGTCTGCAGGCTTGATATTGATGATCAGGAAACAGGAGACTGGCTGTGGTCAAGCGGTGATGTCGCGGTAGTGCTGCCTCCGGAATTAGTGATACATCTCGAGAATCCGCACTATAAGAATTTAATTTTTGAAAAATATCCGCCTGCCGCAATTTCAGGCTATATCGCATTGAATATGCGGAAAGAAAATATGCAGAACAAAGCGGTGGTGTCTTTCTCCGATCCCACAGGCCGTGTTCTGAGCACATCAGAATATATTGCGGATAACAAAATACCATTCACTATAGATATGAAAAAGTTAAAAACATTCGGCCGGTATGGACTGACTGTGACTTTTAAAAAACGCGACGGTTCAGTACTAAAAGATGAGCGGACTATTCGGTATCTCAAACATCAAAAGGGCGAATCATTTATAGACAAACAGGGCTTTATTATTGTGGACGGGAAACGTTTTTTCCCTCTGGGGTGTTACAGCCTCACCAGGCCGTTTGATATGGGATGGATAACAGATAAGGAAAATTGGGGATTTAACACATATATGTGCAGTGGCCTCGCCGGGGGTAAAGCGCACGACAGTATTCGAAGGGATGAAAAATATGCGAAAGGCGGTTTGAAATGGATCCCGAATATTGACGCGTTTTATACTTCAGTATTCGAAGCAAAATGGGATAAACTCAGGGCAGATCTCAGCAACACTGATCTGAAAAACCCCGACCTCATCGGCTGGACAATAGCAGATGAACCGATCGGACGAGGCACTCCATTGTCTAACATTCAGGAAGCGTATCGGATAATCAGTGAAATAGACCCTTATCATATAATTACCCTTGTTGATAATTCTCCTGATAAATGGGCGCTTATGTTCGGCTGTACTGATGCGGCGACATTAAATAGTTATCCAATTTTCGCACGGCAGCCACTCACCGAAATTTATATGGGGTTAACTGAAACCTATAAATTAAATTCAACAAAACCAATCTGCATAATTTCCGCGCCGGAAGGCAATAGCTGGAAAGGCGCGCCGGATGTAAACCGTTATGAATATTTTGAAACAACGGCGTTTCTTGCACTCGTAGGGCGTGCGCGGGGTATCACATGGTTTACAGCGGGCTATTCCACAGAACAGCAGTTTCAGTGGATCAGATCAATCAGTTCAAATCTGATTGCCCCGCTTATCCCCGTATTGCTTACGGATGATTACTTCACGCAGGTCCAAATCGATAATGAGGATATTTATTTTCTTATAAAGAAAATAGAAAACGCATATATTATCATTTCCGTAAACGGCGTTGATAAAGAGTACAAAAATGTAAACATTACTCTGCCGCGGAATTGGCAGGTGGTCAGTATAAATGATTTTTACACCGGTGTAAAAACTGCAGATCCAAAAAACACCTTTAATATTTCCTACAAGGGATATGAGCCTAAAGTGATAAAAGTACAGGTAAAATAAGCCACACTTTCAAGATCTTCTTGATATGTATAGTGTCGACCGTTCTGAAAAAGTCAAATATTTAAGCGAGATTACATCATTTCACATAACTGATGCAGGGTACGCCCGGCTTGACGAAGGTTGGGATTTTAAAATAAATGATGCCGGAGAAAACCGGCTTTATATCATTCACGACGGCGAAGGATATGTCGACTACTCAAACGGAAAACGCGTTATTATGGAAAAGGGACGTATGTACCTGCTGCCGGTTCATACGAGCGGACACTTCTACTGTAAATATCTGATTAAGACATACATCAACTTTAAATTAAGTTTGTTTAACTCAATCGATATCTTTGATTTTATTAAACCAAAGCAATGGATAGAAATGAAATTATTCAAAGACCTCACGCTTTTACAAAAATTCCCGGGAAATGGTATTGCGGAAATTTTACGGCACCAGTACGAAACACTATTAATTATTTTTGATTTTTTTACAGAATCAAACAATAAAAATCTCGAAACATTACTTCCAGTTCTGCAGAGTTTTAAAGAGTTATTTGAGTATATTAATAAAAATTTATCAGTTAAGCTTTCCATAAAAACACTATCTGCTCTGCAAAATCAAACACCTTATTATTTATCCGTTCGATTCAAGAAAGCGACAGGTTTCAGTCTTAAGCAGTATATAATCATGCAGCTCATCGAGAGAAGCCGTTACAGACTTGGATTTGAAACCGCGAAAGTACGTGATATTGCGTTTGAACTGGGTTTTGATGATGAGTTTTATTTTACAAAATTTTTTAAACGTTACCAGGGCTGTTCCCCGAGTGAATACCGTAAACTGAAAACGGAAGCGCAGAAATTTACGTAATATGCAATACAAGCAATACCTTTTTTCATGAAAGAAAGCATTTATCAAAATATGTAAAAATTTAATCAAAATTCGTCAATTATCGCATCCGGATTAATAGTATCATACAGAAAAATCATTTTAATCAGCAGGGAGATTGTTATGAAAACGAAAATAAATTGTAAAATGTATTTTATTTTAAGTGTCTGCTTGGCGGCTATCACCGTATCTTGTACGTCAAAAAAAATGCAATCCGGTGAGTTTACGTTTATGACGAGAGGAGACGTATATAACCGGCCTTACTGGGAAAGTGTGGCCCGGCAGTATAACAAAACAAACCCTGTCAAAAAAGTTAAGATTTTTGCACCTCCTGCGCAGTATTATGACAAGTTGGTTGTTATGGCTGCGGGAAACAACCTCTGTGATCTTACCCTAATGGCTTTTACCGAATTTGATTTACTCGCATTTAAAGACCAGCTTCTTCCGCTTGATGATATTTTGAAAAGAGATGATTTTAAAACCATTATTCATCATATCATGCCAAGTTCCATTGCTCAGGGTAAACGCAGGGGTATTCAATATGGAATGCCTATTTGGGCGTGGACAGTCAATTGGTACTATAACAAATCACTTTTAAATAAATATGGAATTGGCGAGCCAAACGCAAACTGGAACTGGACTGATTTTTTACAAATATGCAAAAAAATTACACATAGAGATAATGTTATGGATCGTTCTTTCGGTTTAACGGGTATGACAGGCAGTCATAGTATTCTACATGAAATTATTTTAAAACAAAATGACCTTAGTTTATTCAGCCAGGATATGCAAAAATGCATTATTAATTCACCACAGCACTTAAAAATGTATCAGTTTTTTTTGATATGACACGTGTGCATAAAATAACAGTAACCGCTGCTGAAAGTGAATCGGTTACATCGGGAGCCGGACAAGGAGGGGCCTTCGGGAGCGGAATGGTGGGATTTACCACAGGAGGGAGGGAACAAGCTGACATTCTGACAAAGGCAAATCTCCCTTTCAATTGGGATATCGTAAAAATGCCCACTGATTTCAAAGACGTATATGTGACTGCAAACACTTTTGTAGGTATTTCAAAACATTCGCTTAATAAAGATGGTGCGGTTTCTTTTTTAAAATGGCTGATTAGTGAACAGGGGCAACGGTTGATTACATTACGGAGAATGGATATTGCTGTATATAAACCGCTTACGTACAGTCCGGAATATGAAAATATGCTGGGCATGCGACGTGTCAATATGCTTTTCCGGGAAAGTATAGAAAAGGCTGTCCCTGCAGATCAAAGTTTCCCAAATATTCAGGAATTCAGAGAAATTCAAAAAATAAATTATGAACTAGTAAATCAGGGAAATCTTGATGCGAGAGAGGCACTGTATAGAATAGCCAAGGCCTACGATAAACTTAAGAATTAAAAAGTTATGCTAAAAAATAATTATTTTTCTTTTGTCAGCGCGGATACTATAATTAAGATGTTTAGGTTAGCTCGTTAATTTTCAATTAGTTCTGATTTCACAATATTACCCTGCAGCACTGTAGAGAAATCTTTTTAAAATCTTCTGTTACTGAATTAAAATCAACAACATCAAAGGAATGCAGAGTCGGAAGCGCATCTAATTCGTCGCGGATTTTCTCAATTTCATATCCCCTGAGCCCGGAATCGCATGTAATGGCAATGTCCCAATCGGAATTGGGATGATTTGTTCCAGCAGCACGTGATCCAAAAAGATAGGCATGTATATTTTTACTTCCGGCGCCACGTTTGATTGCATTTTGGATATCTTTCATTGCCGGGGTTGTTTTCATAATGTGAATAATATCTTTCACCTTGAAAAATGTCAATACTAAACCAGCATCGTATTGACAAACATGCACTAGTAGTTAAATTCATAAATAACTACACAGCAGTCATAATGAGAATGAAACCACCATCTCCTTAACGGTGAGTACCTTTAACAATCCTTTTGAAACCACGAATGGACACTAATGAACACTAATAAAAAGTCAGCTTTTTATGGATAATTCGTGTCTATTCGTGTCCATTCGTGGTTATCTCTAATGTTTTTATAATTTTGCTGTAGAGATTATTAAAATTTGCACTACTAGTAGTGACATTCTTAAATAACAACGCAGCAGTATAATTAGGAATGAAACCGACTGCTCCTTATAGATTCTTTATCATAGACATCTACGCTAAAAACGTAGATAAATTTGTGTAATAAAGTTTATTTATTATACAGCGAGAGGACAGCGGTCAGATGCCTACTACGTAGGCAGAGACCAGATATCA
>Ga0180007_10000920_pt1 | contig 43499 bp, 32 predicted proteins | sample MM_PC_MetaG_FD_121122 | JGI IMG/M metagenome (GOLD analysis project Ga0180007, IMG submission 121122) | Groundwater microbial communities from the Aspo Hard Rock Laboratory (HRL) deep subsurface site, Sweden - MM_PC_MetaG | ecosystem: Environmental > Aquatic > Deep subsurface > Groundwater... | reverse complement strand
GTGTCTAAAATATGCAACACCTCAAGAAAAATTAAATGAATATAGTAAGAAAAAATCAAAATACAAAAAAACAGCGTAAAGACGCTGCAAGATTAAGTGTTCGGTTTGACCCTAGCGGGTAGGCATTTGTTAATTCCTCCTTTTTACCATAACCAATCATTTTGCGACAATATATTAACATATTTACATAAAAAGTCAAGCCCCCGTGCAGAACCATAAAGGTTCTGATACGCGAGGACGAAAAGAACCAACCGCGTAGGCGACCCTTCATGGGTCGACGTTGTAAAGAAGAGGGGGCGGGCAAAATTCAAAATAATATGTCAGAAAAATTACAACCACAACCAGAAAATCAAGAACAACCTGAAAGGGAAGTTATTGTTGATATTGGAACGGGGAATAACCCAGCTTATCAGTGGTCAGAAAAATTGTTAGAAAAAGTTGAGCAGGGAGCAAAATATATTTGTATAGATTGTGAAGAAGAGGACGTACTAAAAAATCCAAAAGTTCAAGGTGAGGATTGGGTAGTCGGAGACATAAGAAAATTACCCATTAAAGATAAATCAGCCGATCAAATTTGGTTATTAAATGTGTTTAGTGACTTTAAGAATTTGCCGGATATTAAAGAAGACGGCACGAAATCTTATAATATGGGATTAACCGATGTATTCGAAGGATTGGAAAGAACTCTAAAAGATAATGGTAGGATAGTAATTGGAGAAACATATACACCGTCGAGAGGTGCAGCAGGTGGTCTTGCAGAAGCTGATTTTTCTGACTGTGGTTTAGAAAAGAAGGTTTATAAAGGTGAAGAATTGGATAAATTTTTTGAAGATAACAAAATACCAATAGAATATGCAAGGGATTATGAAGAAGAACGCCCAGAACATAAACAACCGTATTTTATGGAATTAACAAAAAAGAAAGAGGAATAATCCAAACACGTAGGTGACAGTCTTGCTGTCACCGCCGCGAGCAAGACTCGCGGCTACGGGATAATGAAGAAGAGGGGGCGGGGAAATAATAAATATATGAAAATACAAGTACCATATAGTCAACAATATAATAATAGCGCTTGCGGAGCGGCATGCTTAGTGATGGTTTATAAACATTATGGTTTAAAAGATATTACCCAGCAAGAAATTTTTGAGAAAAATAAAGAACAAGAACCACACGGCACTGGAGCTACCAGAATCGCAACAAGTGACCTTGTTAACGATGCAAAAGAAAGAGGTTTTAATTCTTATTCTGGTCAGGTAGATTATTCAAATAACGATAAAAGCATAGAATTTGTAAAACAAACTATTAAAAATAAAATTCCTTTGATAGTATGTCAACAATGGAAAAAAGACAGGGCAATATTAGGGCATTTCAGAGTAGTTGTAGGTTATAGTAATAAATATATTTGTGTACATGACCCTGACTTGGAAGATGGCAGCAGAAAACAAAAATGGTCGTATGAAAAATTTATGGATTATTGGCAAAGGACAGGGGATAATGTAATAGGCGGTCAATATGTCATAATTGAAAATAAATAATTACATGACAAAAAATAATTCAAGTAAAAAAGAAGTAGAAATTGATAGTACTAAAGTTGAAGTATCAAAGAATGAAGTTACGAATAAGACTAATGACAACCAAAGTCAAGTAGAAATAGTAAATTGGCAAAAGGATCGAGTTAAGTGGGTGTCACTTGTCATATCTATCATCACAGCTTTAATTGCGATATTCACTTTTGGATTTGTACTCATCAATGCTATGTATTTAGAAAGGGCAATGATAAGTGTATCAGATTTTTCTGTGTCCTATGTCAATGATGAAGCCACTGGTGAGACACAAGGGGTATTATTGAATTATAAGATTTCAAACTACGGAAAGGTGCAAGCTGAAAATCTAAAAATCGAAGTATATGCGATTTCAATTGAGGACAACAGTATAGAAAGCAAAGATTGGGCAATTGGTATACCAAGTGCTATATACCCAGATACGTCTTTCCCATTTGGTTATCACATATACAAAGATATTTGTACTGCAAATTCTAATAAACCCATAGCATTAGTATTTGATTTTACTTACAATGATGCAAAAGGTGAATTAACTTCTCAGATGTGGTTTAAATACAACATTGGAAGTAAAAATGTAAAATATTTAATAGAGGATGAACAAAATAAAATATTTGATAAATATAAAGCATTAAAAAATAATTAATCAATAAATAAAAAATATGGGAAAAATATTAGGAATCGATCTTGGAACCACTAACTCAGCCATGGCTATTATAGAAGGTGGCGAACCAAAAGTCTTAGAAAACAAAGAAGGCAACAGAACAACGCCTTCTATGGTTGCTATTTCTAAAACCGGTGAACGCCTTGTCGGTATGCTGGCAAAACGTCAAGCAGTAACCAATCCAGAAAACACAGTGTTTTCTGTTAAACGATTAATTGGTAGACGCTGGGAAGACGAAGAAGTTAAACGAGATGTAAAATTGATGCCATTTAAAATGGTTAAGGCAGGGGATGGGGTTAAGGTAAAACTGGAAGACAAAGAACACACACCTCAAGAAATTTCTGCTATGATTTTGCAGAAATTAAAAGCAGACGCAGAGGAAAAACTGGGTGAAAAAATTACCGAAGCTGTAATTACTGTACCTGCTTATTTTGATGATTCCCAAAGACAAGCCACTAAAGATGCTGGAGAAATCGCTGGTCTTAAGGTCAGAAGAATAATTAACGAACCAACTGCAGCTGCTTTGGCTTACGGCTTTGAAAAGAAAAAGGGGCAACAGATTGCTGTTTACGATCTTGGTGGTGGTACTTTTGATATATCAATATTAGATGTTTCGTCAGATACCGTAGAAGTTAAATCTACCAACGGCGACACTCACTTAGGAGGTGATGATTTTGACCAAGTCATAATCGAATGGATCATCGAAGAATTTAAAAAAGATCAAGGAATTGATCTTTCAAAAGATACTTTATCTTTACAAAGAATAAAAGAAGCCGCCGAAAAAGCAAAAATTGAGCTAAGTACCGCTCAAGAATCAGAAATCAATCAACCCTTTATTACGTCAGACGCAAACGGACCAAAACATTTAACCCTAAAATTAACACGCGCTAAATTAGAAGAACTAATTGGCGATTTAGTAGATAAAACTTTAGATCCAGTCAAAGCAGCTTTAAAAGATGCTGGCTTAGAAGCAAAAGATATAGAAGAAATTATAATGGTTGGCGGAATGACACGTATGCCTTTGGTGCAAAAAAAGGTAGAAGAGTTCTTTGGCAAAAAACCGCATCTTGGAGTAAACCCAGACGAAGTCGTGGCAATTGGTGCTGCAGTTCAAGCCGGAGTGTTGCAAGGTGATGTTAAAGATGTTTTGTTGCTTGATGTAACACCATTGACATTAGGAATTGAAACCATGGGAAATGTATCAACTCCATTAATTGAACGAAACACAACCATCCCAACTGCAAAATCACAAGTATTTTCTACAGCAGCAGATAACCAACCATCAGTTGAAATACATGTTTTGCAAGGGGAGCGTGCTATGGCGCCAGATAACAAAACTTTAGGACGCTTTATGCTAGATGGCATTGCTCCCGCACCACGCGGAGTTCCGCAAGTTGAAGTTACTTTTGATATTGATGCCAATGGCATACTTAATGTCAACGCTAAAGATAAAGGAACAGGTAAAGAACAAAAAATTACCATTACTGCCAGCACAGGGCTTTCTAAAGATGAAGTAGAAAAAATGACAAAAGACGCAGACCTTCATGCCGAAGAAGATAAAAAGAAAAAAGATTTAATAGAAACACGAAACATTGCAGAATCAATGATTCATACAGTAGAAAAAGGTATAAAAGATGCTGGTGACAAAGTAGATAAAAAAACTATTAAAGAAATAGAAGATAAGATTGATGAACTAAAAAAAGTTAAAGATAAAGATGATATAGATGCTATCAAAAAAGCTTCAGAAGAATTAACTACTATTGCACAAAAAATTGGACAAGCAGTATATGGCAGCCAGCAAGGTCAAGCTCAGCCGGGACAGGAACAGTCAACAGCTGACGGTCAACAGTCAACAGAAGATAAAAAGGATGACAAAACAGTAGAAGGTGAGTTTGAGGAAGTGAAAAAAGAAGAAGATAAAAAATAATGTAAGCTGGGTAGTCGAGAGCCTCAGCTCTCGGCATCGGTTTAAGCAGAGGTTTAAACCTACCCCACCAGGGTAGGCAAGGCCCTTGTGCCTTGCCGCTATAGATCGGGCAGTAGCGCCCGATCCACCCATCTATATAAAAAAAGCAGGCGAAGAACGGGTCCTCGCCTTGAGTTGGCAGTATGGGAGTGAACACTTCCGCTAATGGTAGCATGAGGTGATAATGATCCACAATGATATTTGGGTTGAAAATACAACGTAAATAATTGTCCCGCATATGATCGGAATACCAGCTATCGTTGCTATGTTGCATCCGAACCATTGTCGGTATGTGGGTATAAGATCACGGATGATCATTATACATAACACCACAGAACCAATAGCTGCAATTAGAGCGATTGCAGGTAAAAACGGATTTACTGTTATATTCATGACATTTCCCTCTTTTAGTTGTATCATCAATCTATCTTTATATTAATTATAATCAAAATTTTTTAATCAATCAATAACATAATGTCAAAAGACTACTACGAAACTTTAGGAATAAACAAAAGCGCTTCATCTGATGAGATCAAGCGTGCTTTTAGAAAACTCGCGCACGAACACCACCCAGATAAGCAATCAGGCAACGAAGCAAAGTTCAAAGAAATAAACGAAGCATATCAGGTATTAAGTAATAAAGAAAAGCGCCAGCAGTACGATCAATACGGACAAACTTTTGACCAAGCACAGCGGCAAGGCGGGTTTTCTGGTTTTAATGGTTTTGCAGATTTTTCAAACTTTGCAGAAGGCTATCGTGGTGGCGGTCAAAATATAAATTTTGATTTTGGAGATTTAGGTGATGTGTTTGGAGATCTTTTTGGTTTTGGATCAAGGGGCACTAAAACACGTCGTGGCTCTAGAGGGGCAGACATACAAACAATTTTAAATATTACATTTAGAGAAGCTGTAGATGGAGTGGAAAAAACTATTAATTTGAGTAAAGATATTGTTTGCGAAAAATGCGAAGGTTCTGGCGCAGAACCTGGTAGTAAAATCAATACCTGCAAAACTTGCCAAGGCCAAGGCCGTGTAATGAAAAATATAGGAATGGGAATTAGTATGCCAACTACTTGTCCAGACTGTGCTGGCCAGGGCGAAAAGGCAGAAAAGCAATGTGTCACATGCCATAGCAGAGGAATTTCAAGTAAAAATAGTGAAATAAAAGTAAAAATTCCAGCAGGAATTGATAATGGCCAAACTATCAGATTAGCTGGACAAGGGCAAGCAGCTAAAGGTGGACACTTAGGTGATTTATATGTTGCAATACATGTTCAACCAGATAAAGATTTTGAAAGAGATGGCAATCACATATACAGTAAATCAGATATTTCTTTTTCCCAGGCTGCCTTGGGTGATAAAATTATTGTCAAAACACTAGATGGCGATGTCAAACTAAAAATACCAGCAGGCACGCAGTCTGGAAAAGTTTTTGTTCTAAGAGGAAAGGGCGTGCCATACCTGCAAACGCGTGGTAGGGGAGATCATTTAGTAGAGGTGACTGTAAAAACCCCGACAAATTTATCTAGAAAACAAAAGAAACTTTTTGAAGAATTGTCAGAAGAGTAGAATAAGACATTATAGATATGTATATAATATATTGGTTAATAAATGAAAATTTCAATAAAACTTATATTGGTTTTACTAATAATTTAAAAAATCGATTAAAAGAACATAAAAATAAAAGAGTTAAATTCACTAGAAACTTTGGAAATTTTTAATATCATATTATAGAAAAAGTAGATACTTTTGTAGAAGCTAGGGATAGGGAAAAATATTGGAAATCAGCAGTAGGTAGAAAAAATTAAAAAAACTATTTAATACATTAGACAATAATAAGAATTAAATCTTTTGCCGCCATCGCTGTGCCCGCCGAAGCATAAGCGTAGGCGGGTCTAGTGGCTATATTAATATGCCGCCATCGTCTAGTGGTAAGGACATCAGGTTCTCATCCTGGAAACCGGGGTTCAATTCCCCGTGGCGGTAAAAGATTTAATTCTTCCATCTAGTGGTTAGCCCGCTTCGCTCTCGCGAAGCGAGGCGAGCCCGCCTCGACTCGCCGAGGTTTATCCAGGTTTCGTCAAGGCGAGGCGGGGACGCATGGTTCTCATCCATGTAACAGCGGTTCAAATCCGCTTGGGGCTATTTGGTGCTGGATTATAAATAAGCGTAAATTTGAGTTCTGCGCCAGAGGCGTCATGCCGAAGGTAGATTCGCCTCTGGCGAACACCCGTCTCTGGCGGGGATTCTTCGTGGCGGTAAAAAATTCATTTCTTTACTATTGTTCTCATCCTGTCTGCCCCGAAAATTTATTCTTTGGAGTCTGACCGCTATAATCCGACATGATAAGGCGACCTATCGCCCTCCAAGAATCTCTTGGTTGGCGATTTTTTGATTATTTTGTCTTTAAAAAGAATTGAATGAAGCGTTTAAATATGTCATAATATAATAGTATATATGAATAATGACATGTTTAAATTAGACGATAAAATAAAAATTGTTGAATACTTTATACTAGCCATTCTGCTAGCATTTGTTTTTTTGTTAGTTTATAGTCCCCATCTTCAATACAATTATTCCTATCCTTTGCATTACGATGAGTGGTTGCGCATAGGGGCTGTTAAAAATATTGTTGATAATGGTTTTAATAGTGTTTTGTATGCTGGACAATCAAGTAGCCAAGCTGTTTATTTATATTTTATTATCGGGTTTGATATATTTGTATCTCAAATTGTTCTTTTTTCAGACATTGATTTAGTTGCACTCTATCAGTTTTTGCCAGCAGTTTTTGCTGTTTTTACTGCTTTAACAATTTTTATTTTGGTTAAAAATTTGTCAAAAAATTTTTATGCTGGCTTTTTAGCTATAATATTTTTTGCTTTTCTTAAAAGTAATATTTATATTTTGGGTAATTGGTTCTTTTTGCCGTTTACTTTTTCTTTCTTCTTTTTCTTTTTAATATTATTTTGTTTGTCTAAATATGATGAGACTAGAGACAATAAATTTCTTTTTTTGTTTTTAACTTTTTCGCTGGTTTTAATTGTTTCGTATCCCTTGACTTTAATTTTTTTGCTCCCGGTAATATTTGTATATTTTGCAATTTATTTTGACCTAAGAAAATTAATTAAGTATTTTTTTGTGCTTGCATTGTTAATAATGATAGCATTGTTTAGTTTTTTCCTTGTAGCTTTTAAGTATTCTGATTATACATTTGTAGATATACCTTTTGCTACATTTCTAATAGTCAAAGGATTAATTTTTTCTTCTAATTGGAGCGGTTTTTTGGATTATTCATTATCACTACCCGCTTTATTTGGTTATTTTAGTTTCTCATTGTCTTTATATGCTTTGTTTGTTTTTGCTAAAAATAAAAAAAATAATTTGTTTTTATTCATATTTTTTTGGATATTAATTAATTTATTGTTATATAGACTTTTTAGCTTTACTCTACTTTTGTATTATCAACGAGTTGTTTATCTTGGCATGCTGATTTCTTGTGTTCTAGCTGCCATGGGGTTTTATTATATGTTAAAGTCAATAGGAAAATTTATTGAACCAAAACGTAATGTGGCAAAAAGCTTAGTTTTTGTTTTAATCATGATAATCATGCTCACATTATCATTAGCTGGCCCAGTAAGAACTTATTATAATGTTGCTGATAATTTTGATTTAGTTAAGATTATTCAGCCAGGAAATTTTGAATCATTTTCATACATAAAAAATAACTATCAAAATAAGATAGTCTTGGCACCTGCTTTGTATGGCCCAGTTATTTATCCGGTAGCAAATCAAACAGCAGCTTTTTTACCTATAATTGATTTTGTCAAGAAAGGAATTGATTACTATGATCCATATTACAATTTTACCAGCAAACATTTTAACGCTCAAAAGAAAATCGCCGAACTTTATAATGTTGATTTAGTTTTTTCTCCCCATGCTCTTGAATCACAAATACTAAAACCAGTGTATGTTCAAGAAGGAAATTTTATTTACGAAATAATAAAGTAGGTTTTTTATATAAGAGTATCAAACATAATGTTAATGAAACTACAAGTAATCCTAAATATAAATTAAGTTTTGTTATACCTAAAATATCAAAAAATACTTTAATGATGCATAGAAATAAACCAATAATTATTGAAATGGCAACACTTAATCCAAAACTAATTACTAATCTTTCAATTATTTGAAGTTTATTTTTTTTAAATAATATAAGAGATAACAAGAAACCAGGTAAAAATATTGATAAAATCAGTCCAGTAAAATTAGTAATTTGTATAATCATATTTTAATTGTAATACAAAAGCATTATAAATGAAAATACTAGTAGTCAGCCCTTATCTTTACCCACAAGGAAGCGGTGTCGGGCGCATTGCTTCTTGTGTTATTAATGAACTGGCTGCTATGAATAATCATGTTGTAGTTGTCTCCAGTGCCAAAAAAAATAAAGTAATATCAATAAACAATTTAAAAATAATAAATAGAAAACCGCTATTTTATTTTAGTAACACCCCCTTAAGATTTAGACTTTTTTTTGATTTAACGAAAATTATAAAAAAAAATGACTTTGATTTTATTTTAGCTTTTAGTCCAGTGCCATATTATGCAGATATAGCCGCTATTGTAAGTAAAATTTCAAAAATACCATATTTTTTAAGCTATAATACTTTTGATACCAGAAGAGAAAAAAAGTTTATTAATTTTATTACTTTTATTCATCGAAATTTAATTGAAAGATTTACTTTTTTACGAGCCAGAAGAATTTTTATTAATAGTAAATATTTGTTTACTGCTAATATTCTGGCAAAATGTAATAAAAAATTATCATATGTTACAACTGGTATCGATAAACAATTATTCAAACCTGCAATGGCAACCAAACAAGATTACATATTGTATGTCGGTCCTTTAAATTCTGGGCAGTATTGGAAAGGTGTTAACTATCTAGTACAGGCTATAAAAATATTAAGTAGACAAAATATCAATGTTCAATTAAAAATTGTAGGTTCGGGTAATCGCGTCGAGTATTATCAATTAAGGTCAAAAAAGCTAGGTATCGAAAACGTGGTTGAATTTCTCGGCTATAAAAGTAACGAAGATTTGGTATATCTTTACCAAAATTGCAAATTTTTAGTACTACCTTCTTTTGATAGAGCAGAACTGGTGCCAACTGCAATTACCGAAGCTTTTGCTTGCCAAAAAACAGTAGTTTCAACCAAGTGTGCCGGAATTCCTTATTTAGTTCAAGATGGCATTGATGGTTTGTTGGTAGAACCAAAAAATTCAACAGCTTTAGCGGTGGCCATCACTAAACTATGGAACGATGAAAAGTTAAGGCAAAGTTTAGAAAATAATGCTTTTTCTAAGGCTAGCAGTTTTTCTTGGAATCAAATGGCACAAGATATTATCAAAGAAATAAAATCGAATTTAAAAATCTAAATTATTACATGAAAATATTACTAATCAATCCTCCTTATGCTTCATTAAAAAAAATAAATCAGCATATTTTGAGTTTGAGTTTACCATATTTAGCTGCTTACCTAAATCAACAAGGTATCGTCGCAAAATATATTAATGCTGAACAGACTTCAATGAAAAATTATTTTTGGAAGAGTGCTCATGAAATCTATAATCACAAAATTCAAAAAATTTATCACAAAAATTTAAATAATCCAAATTTTATAATTTGGCAAATGATAAAAAAGGAAATATTATTATTCAAGCCAGACTTAGTCGGAATAACTTCAACAACATCTTCACATGATTCAGCAGAAAAAACTGCGCAAATTGTTAGAAAGATATTACCACAAGCTAGAATTGTATATGGAGGTCCTCATGCAACTGCTAAGTATAAAGAATTAGTTTATAATGATTTATTTGATTTTATTGTCCGAGGAGAAGGCGAAGTAACTTTTTATCAGTTAAGTAAGTCATTGGATTTAAAAGAGGACTTAATTAAAGTAAATGGACTTTCTTATAAAACGGAGAGTAGAGTAGTACATAATCCGAACAGATCTAATATAGTAAATTTAGACAGCATCCCTTCTCCTCAATCTTTTTATGATATCAGTAAAGCTAGATATTCTTGCTTTAGTGTTATAACCAGTAGGGGATGTAATAATAATTGTTACTATTGTGCAACACCATTTTTGTGGCCAGGCTTAAAAGTTAGATCTATAGATAATGTGATAGAAGAGCTTAAAGAAGGAATAAGAGTACATAAAACGCGCCATGTATTTTTTTTAGATGCTAATTTTAATTTTTCTAAAGAAAGAGTGATTAAGTTGTGTAATTCAATAATTGACGAAAAACTAAATCTTGTATGGTATGCATTATGCAATTTAAATGTGATCGACGAAGAATTGGCACAAATTATGAAAAAATCAGGTTGTTATGAAATTTATGTTGGTGTAGAGGCAGGTGACGATAAGACCATGAAAGATATTAATAAAAAGATTAAAATTGATGAAATAGAAAAGTCCATAAGTATTTTAAAAAAAACTGGAATTTTATGTAATGCTTTCATTATGTATGGCCTACCTAATCAATCAATCAATTCAATGAAAGCTACTAATCGTCTGCTCCGTCAAATAAAATTTGATGGTATATCACCAAGCATGTTTTTTCCTATTCCTGGCAGCAAGTTTTATGAAACTATTATGTCAAAAAATGAAACATATCTTTCAGATTCAGACTGTAGTTTTAACGATTTTAAGAGCAGTTTTCAATATCATAATGAGAATAAGGAGTTTGTTAGTGTGATTAAAAATTTAAAAATGATATTATTAAAAAAGAAATTTGGATTATTTCTTAAGCGAATATTTATCAAATTTAATTTATTCAAGCATTAAGACTTTATTTATGATAAGTGTTGTAATAGCCAATTATAATACAAAAAAATCTATAGTTAAAACTTTGGATTCTTTAAAACATCAAAATCATGATATAGAAATAATTGTTGTCGATGATGCTTCCACTGATCAATCTGTCGATGTTATAATAAGTAATTTTCAACAAGTTAAATTATTTATCAATAAATCAAATTTAGGCCGTGCACAAAGCAGAAATATTGGTATGCAAAATGCTAAAGGAGACTGGATACTTTTTATCGATAGCGATGTTTGGTTGGATAAGAATACTCTAGATAATCTATTGGATTATAGGAATAATTTTGATTTAATTTATCCAAAATTAATATTTCAAAATGGTACGATCAAACATTCAAAACCGAATCAGAAATACCCAACTGATACAGGTTGCTTTTTAGCTAATAGAGCAAAAATAAACAATATACTATTTGATACTAATTTTAAATATTTAGAAGATCAAGATTTTTTTATTAGATGTTATTTATGTGGATTGAAAGCTAAATATGTTAAATCAGCGGTGGCATATCATCAAGATCCAGAAATTACAAACTATGGTAGCAAAAAGTATTTTGATGAGATGTCTGATATTTTTTATGGCATTAAAAAATTTAGCCAGCAAACCAAAAAAATTGGCTTTAAACACCATTTTAAAAAAATCAATTTGATTAAAGGTTTAGCGGCTGCTATTTTTAATTATAATTATTTCCTATATAATCAGAATATATCAACTATAAAAAAGATTATTAATATATTTACTCCTCACAAAAAATTTGAGGTGAAAAATGTTAAATTGATAAAGTTATTTTTTGTAGCAATAAAAAAGAAAAATGAAACATTTAATGATTTTAGTTAGATTAATACGTCTTAACGAATGGATAGACAAGATATGGCTGTTTTTTATTGCTTTTATTTTTTTGCAAACTATTTTAGGAAGCAAATATCTCTATAAAGAATTTTTAGTGATGATTATTTTTTTATTTTTTTCATTTTCATTTACCTTTTTAATAAATTCTTATAAAGAAAGAGATATTGATAAAGTTGTTGGTAAAGACAGGGCAATGTTAAAAGTTACAGAAAAATTTGTTATTCTGCTTATAATAATTTTTGGATTAATTAGTTTTTTTATACCATTTTATTTTAATAATATGTATATAACAGCCTTAAATATATTTATTTTGCTTTTAGCATATTTTTATTCTACAAAACCACTATACTTAAAATCTTGTCCGATATCTGGGGTAGTTGTTGCTGGTATGATACAAGGACCTTTAGCTTATATGTTTTTTCTTTTTATAGCGCCAGATTATATCACTCAAATACTATTTATAACCTTGTGGATATTGGTAATAAATATTTACATGCAATTAATTCACCAAATCATAGATTACAAAAATGACATTATCACAAACATGAATACCTTGGCAGTCAAAATTAATAAGCATAACACAATTATACTTTCATATTTTTTTATGGCACTTATGATATTTTTTTTGGTCTTGCCATTTTATTTAATCAATAATTTTTATATAGCTGCATTTGGTAGTTTATTATTTTTATTGTATTATTTACCTAGTTTCGCTTGTCACCCAAGTTTTAAAGTGTTCGAATAATTATGATTGGATATTTATTAAATTTAAGTTATAATAATAAGTTCGATTTTTATATTTACAAACGTATCTACTCATATCTGCCGAAATCTCTACGACCAAAACTTCCCAAGACTGTAGGCATAGATCCGACAACATATTGCAATTTAAAATGTCCTCCTTGTATGGCGTGCAAAGATACCCCAGGATTTGAACCCTGCATGCTGTCCTTAGAAAATTTTAAAATAATGCTAGATAAAATGCCGTTTTTAGAAGTGTTGTTGTTGTTTAATTGGGGAGAGCCATTCTTAAATCCACAGTTTTTTGACATGATAAAATATACAAAAACAAAAGGATTGTACGCTTTAACATATTCTAATTTTAGTTTTAAAAAAGATTACGAGTTTTTTAAAAACATAATCAAAAGCGGACTTGATGATTTGTTAATTTCTATTGATGGCACAACCCAGCAAAATTATGAAAAATTTAGAAAAGGAGGTAATCTTGATTTGGTTTTTTCAAATATAAAACTTTTTAATAAGGCCAAGAAAGAGCTGAAATGCAAACGACCAAGGCTATATTGGCATTTTACAGTTGATAAATTTAATGAGCATGAAATTACACAAGCCAAAAAAATTGCTAAAGAATTAAAAATTAAATTAATTTTAAATCACTTGATAATATATAGCAAAGTGAATGAGACAGATCTAGAAGAAATTAAGCGAAAAAGGAAGTACTGGCTGCCTAAAAAAAGAAAATATATTTTAAAATTAAACGATGTTGGACCAAAATTAAACTATCGCTGCCCCAATTTGTTCAGCCTGGTATGCTTTGATGCAGCAGGGTATGCAATGCCATGCAGATTTTTAACTGATAAAAATGATGCCATGGGTAATTTATTAGAAAATAGTTTTGAAGAAATTTGGTATGGACAAAAGTATCTTTCGTCGCGAAGTTTATTTACCAAAAATAAATATTCTAAAAAAGTTGAAACTGTTTGTGATAAATGCACGATGTATAAAAAAAGAACTAATATTTTTTAAGACACAAAAATCATCGTCGATAATGACGATTATTGATATAATAATTAAAGTTATGCAAGATAGAAAATACAAAGTATTGTTAGTTAATCCAACTGACAATTTTAGTAAATTGCATTTTTATAAAGAAAAGTGCCAGATTTCAACAACGCTTTCAATTCGTTCTATTTTTGCAGTTACACCAGAAGATTTTGAGGTAACGCTAGTTAATGAATGTTTTGAAAAAATGGATTTTGATGTTGATGTAGATATTGTTGGTATTACAGGCTTAACCCATAATGTCAAAATAGCTTACAAAATGGCACAAGAATTTAAAAAGCGTAGTAAAACCGTGGTTATGGGAGGTTATCATGTTAGTGCCTTGCCACATGAAGCAAAAAAATACGCTGATAGTGTAGTAGTAGGGGAAGGCGACATTGTTTGGCCAAAGCTTTTGCAGGATTTTAAGCAGAATAAATTAAAACCGTTTTATTATAGTAAAACACCAGTTGATTTAATTAATCTGCCATTTCCTGTTACCGATAGCTTTAAGTTTGAAAAGCTTGGCAATCTTCACACTTCTTTTCCTATCCAAGCTTCACGTGGCTGTCCGAATAAATGCTCGTTTTGCGCTATTACTTATTTCCATAAACATCAAGTTCGATATCGTCCAATAGAAAAAATTGTCGAAGAGATAAAATTAAAAAAACCAAAATATATTTTTTTTATTGATGATAACTTAACTATTAATTATAATTTTGCTAAAGAGCTTTTTGTTGCCTTAAAACCTCTCAATATAAAGTGGAGCGCTCAGTGTTCCATTACCATTGCTCAGCACCCAGAACTTTTGCAATTAGCCAAACAAAGTGGTTGCTTTTGTTTGTATATTGGCTTGGAAAGTATTAATCAAGAAAGTTTAAATTCGGTTAAAAAGGGATTTAATAAAGTAGAAGAGTACAAAAAAGCTATAGCTAAAATAAATCAATGCAATATTGGTATTGTTTCGTTGTTAATGTTTGGCTTTGATAATGATACAAAAAAAATATTTAAGGACACACTCAAGTTTTTAGACGAAGTAAAAATTCTGCATGCTGAATTTAGTATGGTAATACCTTTTCCAAGCACTCCATTATTTGAACAGTTAAAAAAAGGAAGCAGAATTATTGACTATGATTGGAATCATTACCATCCAGGTAATCATTGCGTTTTTAAACCAAAAAACATGACACCCAATGAGTTAGAAAAAGGGCAGAAATGGCTATTAATAAAGCATTGCCTGCCACATAGAGTTCTGCAGAGAATATGGAAACATAGAAAGAATAATTTTTTAATTAATACATATTTAATTTTTGTGGACATACCATATGTAAATTTTTTTGTTGTGCCTTTTTTTGTTAAACTAATATCCATCAAAGATTGGTTCGAACGTTCAGTCGCAATAGATAATAAGTCAGGGTTACCGTAGTTGGAATTTTCCAGATGAGGTTGGGTTACCGTTTTGCTACTGGATTTTGAATATCCGCATAATAAGTTTATCAATTTGTTGTTTAAGATTCAATAGGTAATTTATTGGAAAAAAGTTTAAATGAAATTTGGCATGGGGAAAATTATGTATCAGTTAGAAGTTTATTTATAAAGAATGCCGAGGTTAAAAACAGAAAGCTTACTATTTGCGACCATTGTATAGTATATAAGAAAAAGTAATAGGTAATATGTGCTAGTAAATAATTTTAAATATGAACGTCGTTTTAGTCAACCCTAATCTTGATTTACAGAAGTTACCTCCAAAAATAAATAGATATTATCCCGATCAGCCAATTGAACCACCGCTAGGTATTTTATACTTAGCTAGTTTTTTATTAAAAAATGGGATTAAGACAGAAGTAATTGATAATGCATTATTAAAATTGAATTCTGAAAAGTTATCTGAATTAATAGTTAAAAAAAATCCTGATTTGATTGGATTTTCTGTCCATGCGTTTAATTGGCCAACTGTTTTAACTAATATTCATTATTTAAAAAAAATTACTAAAACCCCGATTGTATGTGGTGGTCCGATGTGTACAATTGATCCAGAAATCATTATTAAGCATTATGAGGTAGATTATTTAGTTATAGGAGAAGGGGAACATACATTATTAGAATTGATTAACTATTTGTCCTCAACCAAAAAGGAATCAAATGTGAATTTAGATTCTATAAAAGGTTTAGTGTTCAAATATAAAAATAATATATTTATTAATCAAAAAAGAGAACTAATAGTCGATATAGATCAACTACCTTGTCCAGCCAGACAATTAATCAATTTAAATAGTTACCAGCGCGATAAAACTAATTTTCTTAAACTTAAACCAGTTGACGTGATTTTTGCTTCGAGAGGTTGCCCTTATGATTGCACGTATTGTGCTAATAAAATAATAAGTAAAAGTTGTTATCGATTCCGCCGGACTGAATCTATTTTAACAGAAATAAATTTTTTGATTGAAAATTATCAAACTAAATCATTGAGATTTGCCGATGCAATTTTAACGGCAGATCGACACAAGATAACCAAGCTATGTCAAGAGATGATAAATAGTAAATTAAACCTACCTTGGCAATGTCATGTACACGTAAATAATTTAGATAATGATTTATTACGTTTGATGTCAAACGCTGGTTGTCGAGGCATCTGGTTTGGTATTGAATCTATTTCGCAATCTTTGCAAAAAGCAATTCACAAAAATATACCAGTTGAAAAAATTAGAGAGGTGGTTTATTTGTGTAAAAAATATAATATATACACTTCAGCAAGTTTTATGATGGGTTTTCCCAATGAAACCAAAGAGGAAATTCAGATGAATGTCCAGCTGGCTAAAAAGTTAAATTTTAACCTCACTTATTTTTCACCTCTAGTAGCTATGCCTAACACAGATATTTACAACACTATTAAAGAAAAGAAATTATATGATTTTGAATGGAATAATTTATTGTTAGCGAGAAATAAAAATTATTCTTCTGACGAGATATATAATCTAGCCAAGTTCTATAATATTTATTTTAAATTTCGTCAATTAGTGTTTCATATATCAACTGCTCCATCAAAAGATTTTTTTTATGCGCCAATAAAATTTTTTAATTACCTTACTTTTATTTTTAAATACAAAATTTTAAAAATTTATTATATATTTAAGAAGTAGCTCTAATTTAATTAAAATGATATAATTACGATACCAGTAAATAAATAAAAAAGATATACTTAATATGAAAATATCTAATCGTGTTTCTTCAACTATTTCGTCACCTTTAAGAAAGTTTGTTCCTTATGCTGAAGCTGCTAAGAAAAAAGGAATTAAGGTTTACCATTTAAACATCGGCCAGCCGGATTTAGAAATTCCTAAGCAGATAAAATCTAAAATTAATAATTTTAAAGAAGATGTTCTAGCTTATACTCATTCTGCCGGTACTATCGAATTACGAACAGCTTGGTCAAAATACTTAAAAAGTCAGAATGTCAAAATAAAGCCAGAAGATGTAATTGTTGCAACAGGAGGTTCAGAAGCAATGTTATGGGCATTACTTTTAATGTTAAACCCTGGTGAGGAGATGATAGTTTTTGAACCGTTTTATTCAAATTATAAATCCCTGGCAAAAATTTCAGGTGTTAAACTAGTTCCTGTTACTACAAAAGTAGAAGAAAATTTTTGTTTATCAAGTGATACAGAAATAAAAAAACAAATTACAAAGAAGACAAAAGCAATACTAGTTGTAAATCCAAGCAATCCAACAGGTACGATCTATTCCAAAAAAGATTTATTACGATTGGTAAACATTGCAAAGAAAAATAAGCTGTGGCTTTTAGCAGACGAAACCTATCGAGAATTAGTTTTTTCTGGCAAGCCAGTATATAGCTTATTGAGATTTCCAGAAGTAAAAGATCAAGTTATACTAGTTGACAGTGTTTCAAAACGACTTTCAGTATGCGGAGCACGTATTGGTTGTCTTGTAAGCCATAATAAAGAAGTAACTGCAAATACTTTAAAGCTTGCTCAAGCTCGTTTGGCTTCGCCGGCTATAGAACAACAGATAGTCTGTAATCTTTTAAAAAATTGTAAAAGTTATACAAAACAAATAACTAAAGAATATTACAAAAGAAGTCAAGTGGTATACCAAGGTTTGCAAAAAATTCCTGGAGTTGTATCTAGCAAACCAGCTGGTGCTTTTTATATCATTGCTAAACTTCCTATTGATGATTCAGAAAAATTTGTACAATGGATGTTAGAGAAGTTCAATCACAACAAAGAAACTGTTATGGTTTCTCCTGCCAAAGATTTTTATATGACAAACGGCAAAGGAAAAAACGAAGTGAGAATTGCTTATGTGCTTTCAATACCAAAACTTAAACGTGCTATGGAATTACTTCAACTGGGGATAAACCAGTACCAAAAAAAGATGTAGAAATTACCCACAACTTGTTATATGATTGGTATAATTTGACGCTAAAATTGGTGTTTTTTTTATCCACATTTTTTTTGCAAAATAGTTAAATTTATGTCATAATTAAGGTGCAAAAAAAATGTTTTTGTTCTCAAAATGCCCTGGGCTTTAGAGCAATTATTTTTTGGTTAAATAAAATAAATAAAAATTGTTTTTAGGAAAAAATGCCAACAAAAATTAACAAAAAGCAAACTAGAAAGGCAAGGAAAAACAGTCAAGTAAAAATGCGGAAAAATTTGTCTACCAAAGAAATTTTGTTTTATCAAAGAAATTCAAAGCACACTGCACCGTTACCTGATCCAGACATAGAAATAAAAAAGTATTTTATTAAATACAGCCGAAGATTTTTATTTAGTCCATACTCGTCTGTTTTTGTTTTTCTTGGTTTTATTATTTTATTGCAAAGTGCTTTTCCCGCACTTTCTTTTAATAATAGTACTAAGAGGTGGCGAACTATTTATGATTGGCAAGAATGGGAAATCCATAATTTAGAAATTACCGACGAAGGGTCATTGCGCTTAGCAGAACTCGATAACATTGAGGTTGTAGAGGAACAAAAAAATACTCAAGTAGAAGTTGAAGAAGAAGAAGAAACAGAACAGGCAGAAGTTATAGAAGATCCATCACTGCAAGAACAAGCGCCAGGAATATTTTTAGGTGAAGAATTTAGTGAAGAAGAGCAAGCTCAAGAGGAAGAAAATTTTGAAGAAGAAGTCACTGAACAAACTAAGCAAGAAGAAGTTACAGAAGAAACTCAAACCGAAGATTTAATTATTGAAGATGAAGTTACTGAGCAAGAAGAACCTCAAGAACAACAAGAAGAATTCTTCGACCCCGCTCAGAATGAAGAAGGAATAGAAGTCCTAGAAGAGATTGTCAAACAATATGTTTATATTGCAGCAGAAAGTATTGAGGAAGAAGTTGCAGAAGAAGAAAACCAACAAGAAGAACCTACGCAAGAAGAACAATTAAATGAGGAGTCAGCTGAACAGTCTGAAGAATCAGAAGAAGTATTGTTAGAGGAAAATCAAAATGAGCCAGAAGAGGAAGAAGAACAAGCTGATGCAGAAGAGTTGCAAGAAGATGAGTGGGTATTAGAAGAAGAATCTCAAAAAGAATTTCAGGCTGAGTCACCCAGCTCTCTGCAGGAAGATCAAGAAATTGTAGTAGATAATAATCAATCAGTTTCTTTACTACCACTGTTTGAAAGAGAAGGTTTTGCAAAATTGCATTTTGTTCCAGTTGAAGAGGCAAGGCAAATTTGGCTAGACTACAGAGCAAAAACTAAAGATACAGACGATCAACATCAAATAAAAATTACATTTTCTAATGATAATCAATATTATGTAGACAATCTAGAAGATATTGATGCAAGCGTTGGTGTTCATATAAAAATTAGTTTTTTTGGGCTTAGCCAAAAAACACCAATTTTAAGATCTCTTACTTTAATATACAAAAATGAATTACAGTATCTGCAAGATCAAGATCAAGTAGAAGAATTGACAGATGACAAAATAGAAAGAAGAAAGTTAAAAGCAATAGCATTAAATCAAAAGCTAAAAGATCGGATCAAACAAAAAAATATTAGAAAAAATGCTATACCAAACGAAATAATAAACGCTAGAAGTAGATATTCTCGAAGATTTTTAGAACAAGACAATGCAATTAATGATGCAGGAGAAGAAGTTGCTAGAATGAAGGCAGAAATATATAGAAAACCAGTGAATTATTTGGATGACCAAGACAATTGGCAATTAATAGATAATGAATTTGAACCATTAAATACAGATGATTTCGAAGTAGTTGCCACAACAGAAACAATAAGTGATGAAACAACTGATCTTGAATCAGACACAGCACTTGATGAATTAAATACGTTAAAAATTCAAGAACCAGCTCCAAATTTCAGTTATGCTACTTTACAAAACCAGTGGCAAACATATTTTCCCCAATATGCCAACCAACCACATCGTATAGAGTACGAAGACCATATTGTTGAATTTTTAATTAATAATGCCAATTCAAACTCACAAGCACAAGCAAACGAAAATCAAATAATATACACTGATGTTTTTGATCAGATAGACTTTGTCTACACAGTAAATAACAGTTCGGTTAAAGAAGATATCATAGTTAAAGCAGAAACCAATATTTCAGAAATTTCATATCAAATGAAAATTGCCAATGTAAATTTTGTTAAAAGTGAAAATGGAAATATTAATTTTTATGATAATAACACAGAAGAATTAGTCTGGAACATACAAAAACCCTTTGCAACTGATTTTATCGGTCAAGGACTTACTGGCGAATTAGATATAATACAGCAAGATTTGGATACCTATCAAATCAGTTTAATTTTTGATTATGAAATATTGCATAATCCAAGAGCGGTTTACCCAATTACCATAGACCCAACAGTAACAATTTATGTTGGTGCAGCAGCAAACTATAAAGATGGACGTGTTTTATACAATGGTTCAACCTACGCTGATGATAACACTACAGCTGATGATGCACGCACTGGTATTTATTCTACTTTAACTCATACTTATCGTAATTATTATGATTTTGACACAACCGCTATTCCTGATGATGCTACCATTTCAGATGTTGACCTTAATGTTTATGTTATTGCATTTGCAGGTACACCAACTCATAATATAAATAAAATGTCTTCTAAAGCTGACACATATATTGATGCAGCTAACATAGCTGGCCTTTATGGAGATGCGGGAAATACTGATTCAGGTGGCGACAGAGTAACTTATGTATCAGGGACTACTGTTTATCAAACAACAGGCTGGAAAAGTAGAGATTTAGGCACCACAGCTGATTCTGATTTGGAAGATAATTTGGCTAGCGACTGGTTTTCTGTCGGTATAGCTGGTGTACAAACTTCTGGTGATCATTGGTCTAGGCTTGGTACTCAAGAAGGATCTACTGATGCATACTTAAGTATTATTTATAACATGCCTTCACCCTGTACGAATATAACTTTTTCTATCAATACAGCAATAGCAGAAGACATTACTTGCACAGGCACAGTTACAATCAACAGCGGTGCTACACTAACAGTTTCTGGCGCAAGAACCATTACTGCCAATGATTTGGTTTTAAGTAATGGTCATATGGCTAGTAGCAGTAGCGGTGAAGGTACTGCATTAACTTTAGCTATCACAGATGCAATTACACTTTCAAGTGGTTCAACAATTACCTCAAACTTAGATATAACAGCAGCTACAGTAACAATTAATAGTGGAACCACAATTTCTGCTAATGGTAAAGGTTATGCTGGCGGAGCTGCAGCACAAGATGGCCAAGGCCCTGGAGGAGGAAAAACCGCAACAGCTAACAGCAATGGTGGTGGAGGTGGCTATGGCGGCTATGGTGGTAATGGGGATCCATATACAGGTAGTCTTCCTTATGGCGGCGTAACTTATGATTTATCCTCAAGTCCGCAATCTTTGGGTTCTGGAGGTAGTGGTACTACTTTTGGCCCATTCTCGGTAGCTGGAAGTGCAGGTGGCGGTTTAATTGAATTTGATGTAGCAGGCACCTTAACTAACAATGGTACTGTAAGTGCTAATGGTGTTAATGGTGTATTGCTTTCCGTCTCTGAAAGCGGCAGTGGTTCAGGTGGTGGAATTAATATAACAGCAGATACTTTAGCTGGCAGTACTGGTACTTTTACAGCCAATGGTGGAACAAGTGTTAATGATATTGGTGGCGGCGGAGGAGGTGGCAGAATATATGCTAGCTACACAAGTAATACTTACACTGGTACTTACACAGCTAATGGTGGTACTGGCTATCAAAATGGTGGAGATGGTACTATTGGTCTTTATGATCCAGCTAATGATGATCTAATTATTGAAGATGGCTGGCAATGGCATACAGCAGCAGACTTAACTTATCGCAATGTTACCATTAACAATGCTTCTAATATTAGAACTACCACTACAGATACTCTAAATTTATCTGGTACCTTAACAGTATCAACTAGTACCTGGACAATTATTAACACTAGCGGTAATAAATATCCAACTATAGCAGTAGATACTTTGCGTATTAATAACAGTTCCATAATTAACCAAGCTAAAGGTGAAGAAGCAACTACCACGCTAAATATTACCAATGGTATTGTTATGTCTTCTAATTCTTCTATAACTTCAAATTTGAATATTTTCGCTGATTCAATGACCATTGAACCAGGCAGTACGCTTTCAGCTAATGGTAAGGGTTATAATGGTGGAACAGCAGGTGCAGCTGGACAAGGACCAGGCGGACCTTTGGGTGTTGGTGCATTGTGTACATCTGGCGGCGGCGGCGCTGGTTATGGAGCAGATGGCGGTTTAAGTGTTGGTAATTGCGCTGTTAATTACAAAGGTTATAGTAATGGTTCAGAAACGACACCAGTGACTTTGGGATCTGGCGGTGGCGGCGGCGGTTTTGGTGCCGGTACTGGAGGTACTGGAGGTACTGGTGGCGGTATAATCCTTTTAAATATTATTGGTTTTTTAACTCATGATGGCACCATATCATCTAATGGCACAAATGGAGCAGCTGGTGCCGGATTATTAGCCGCCAGCGGAGGTGGTGGTTCTGGTGGTACGGTTTATATTAGAGTTGGTAATACTTTTAACGGCATTGGCGGTGCAACAATCACAGCTAACGGTGGTAATGGAGGCACAGGAGGAAGCTGGGAAGATGGTAGTGGTGGCGGTGGCGGCCGTATATCTACCTGGGAATGTACCGATAGTTTTAGCGGTACTAAATCAGCTGCTTTTGGTACGGGTAATAATCCAGGAGAAGCAGCAACACCTTACAATAACACAACATATTGTCCGCCAGGAGCGACCTTTAATACAGCAGAACAAAGAACTAATGGTACTGGCTTGGTCAAAGTTGATATGGAAGCAATAGATATAGATGATTCTGATGTAATGATAAATGTGCAATATTGCGCTTTGGCGTGTACAAGCTGTTCTTCTGAAAACTGGTCTCCATCTACAATTATTAATCCGGTTGAATCTGCAGATTATCCTGATGGAGGACCTTTGCCAGATGTAAATAATAGTAATGAATATCAGATAGGTACTGTTACAAAAGTAGTTACTTCTTCTGGTTCAAATACAGTGGTATTTGATTGGGATTCTGTAACAGATGGTGAAACTTCTGCAGATGGCGCTTATTGTATGAAGTTAACCGCCGAAGATTCAGACGGCAATGTACAGGTTAGGCCTAATGAAATTGATCTAACCCTAGACAATGCAGATCCAACGGTTTCTAGTTTAACCATATCAGATCCAGGATCTGCCGATTATACTAATGGTGGTGATTGGTACGACCAAGGTGAGCATGCTCAAATGGCATTTACTTCAACTCCTGCAGATACTAATTTAGCATCATGCAACTGGACATGGGAAAACGATGGTGGTTCAGATGATTATTCGGATTCTGATGTAGAAATAGGAACAGACGGAGATATTTCTACTGCAGATATGTCGGGTGCAAGTATTGATTTAACTGATGATACTGATGGCGGTATTACGTTAACTGTAACTTGTACAGATGATTATGGTAATACAGGTAATTCTAATATAACTTATGGTTTTGATAACACAGCCCCAAGCGGTTTAGCAAACTTAGCAGTAACAGATACAGATAATTCATATTGTACTTTAGGCTGGACTGCGGCAACAGAAAGCAGATTTGATCATTACGAAGTTTGGTGGGGACAAGATCAAGATGACGTTAACAATAGAGAAGGAACAGCAACAGAATGGGACGAAGATCAAGACGGAGATTTATCTACTGTTTCAACTGCAGATACTTCTGTCAACCTATTAGAAGCAGATAATACATATTATTTTAAAATTTGGGCTATAGATAAGCTTATTACAAACGAAGCAACAACAGCTGGTACTTCATGCTTTAGTTCTACAAACCAAGCGCCTACAGGTTCGTTTAATTCTGCTACTTCAAAAACAGATGGTACTGGTTACGTTGACATTTCAATCGAAGTAGATGATGCAGACGACGACGAAACTAAAGCAAAAATTGAATACTGCGCAGATGCTTGTGCTAGTTGTTCAGGTGGTCCTTGGCTGGACCCAACTTTATCTGGCCCTACAACAGCTGATTTTCAAGACGAAGGAGGTGTACCAGATGTTGATAATGCAGAAACATATCAAATTGGATCTACTGCTAATTACAGAATCACTACTATTGAAGGCTCTAACACTGTTACTTTTGATTGGGATTCACAAACAGATGTTGCTTCTGGAGATGGTACTTATTGTCTGCGTCTAACTGTTAACGATGATAATGCAGATCAAGCAACACCTGCAACACAAGAGTTAACAATAGATAACGTTGGCCCAACTGTAAGTAGTTTAACAATATCAACTCCTGCTTCGCCGGATTACAGCAGTGGCGGTGATTGGTACGATCAAAGCGAGCATGCACAAATGTCCTTTACGTCTATTCCGTCGGACACTAATACTGTTGCTTCTTGCGATTGGGATTGGGAAAATGATGCTGATGCAGCAGACCAGGCAAATGATTATGATGATAATGATGTTGAGATAGATGATGACTCAGCAGGAGATGGAGATATTACAGCAGCTGAAATGCTTACAGGAGGTATTGATTTATCCGATGACGATGATGGGGAAATAACTTTATCTGTTCAGTGTACAGACAATTACGGTAATACTGGCTCTGCAGCAAGCATTAATTTTACTTTTGATAATACTAATCCAACCCAACCAGGCAGTGCTTCTTGTGATAGCGGTAGCACGTGGTCGCAAGACACTGGAATTGTTGTTACCTGGAGCGCATCTACAGATACTGGTGGTTCTGGTATCTCTGGATATTATGCTGATTATAATACAACACCGCCAGTTTCCTCTCAATCTTCTGGAGATACTCTAACAGGCGCAGAAAACAATACAGCAACATTTTACGTAAGAGCAGAAGATAATGTTGGTAATTTAAGTACAATAGGAAGTGACAGCATAGGCATCGATTTAACAAACCCAGATGGTATGGGAAGTTTTGCAGTTGATAGTGTCACTTATACCACCGCTGTTTTAACTTGGGTAGCAACAACAGAAACAAATTTTAATCATTACGAAATATGGTATGGCGAAAATCAAGCAGATGTACAAAACAGAGAAGGTACAGCAACTGAATGGGATGATGATGATGATGCAAATTTATCAACTATAACTACAGCAACTACAACAATTACTCCATTGAGTTCTGGTACAACATATTACTTTAAGATATGGGCAATTGATGATTCCGGCAGAATAGAAACAGAAACTGATATTAATGAAACAACTACAGCTAACAGTGTACCTACTGGGACATTTAATTCAGCAGCACAAAGAACTGATGGCACTGGCTATGTAGATATTTCAATTGAAGTAGCAGACATAGACGCACATAATACAAAAGCAAAAATTGAATACTGTGCCGACGCATGTGCTAGTTGTGGGGGAGGGCCATGGTTAGACCCACCAACTTTAGTGGGGCCAGCTACAGCAGATAATGCTCCAGCACCAGATATTGCTAATGCATCAGAATATCAAATTGGTTCTGTTACCCCAATACTTACTTCCAGTTCTAATACAGTAACTTTTGATTGGGATACAGCAACTGATATCTCGTCAGCCGATGGCTCCTATTGTCTTCGCTTAACAGCAAACGACGGTTACGAAGACCAGGCATCACCGGCAACCCAAGAACTTACTTTAGATAATGTTAGCCCAGTAGTTTCTAGTTTGCAATTAACATATTCTGCAGACACTGTTAATAGTGGAGGTTATGATTATTATAAACAATCAACTCAGAGTCAGGCAGCGATAACTTCGACACCAACCGAAAGTAATATATCCTTTTGTGATTGGACTTGGGCTAATGACGAAGCAACAAATAATGCTGCTTATGATTATTCTGATTCAAACGTAGAAATTGGAACAGATGGAGGCATAAGCGTTCAAAATATGGTAGATAATTCTATTGATCTTTCAGACGATTTGGATGGCACAATTACTGTTACAGTAACTTGCGAAGATACTTATGGGAATTCTGGTGCAAGTAATATTAATTTTAGATTTGATTCTACCGGACCAACAAATATTAGTAATTTAAGTGCCACGCCAGCTTCTATTTCGTCTGTGGATTTAACATGGTATCAAGCAACAGATAATATATTTGATCATTACGAAATTTGGTATGGCACAGATCAATCTCAAGTACAATCGCGAGGTGCTGGAGCTTCTGAATGGGACGAAGATAATGATGGTAATTTATCTACCGACACTACTCAATCAACAACTATCACCGGCCTTTCTAATGGTACATTATATTATTTTACTATTTGGGCAGTTGACGCACTTGAAAACGATACTACTGGAGGTAACTCATCAGCTACAACAGTTGCAGTTTGTGGTAATGGATCTGTAGAACCAGGTGAAGAATGTGATGATGGTAATCAAAATTCTGGAGATGGATGCGATCCAGGTTGTCAAGACGAAGATGATAGTGGCTGTACAACGCCTAATTCATGTGGCAGTTGGTCAAATTGCGTAGCAGGCCAAAGGACGCGTACTTGTATTTATAGTTGTGTACCTACCCCCGAAACAACAAGTTGTGACTGTAATCCAGGTGATGACCCTCAAACTTGCGGAACTGATGTTGGCGAATGTGCTGTAGGTACGCAGAGCTGTCTTGATACATATTTTTGGGGTACGTGTGTAGGCGGAGTATTACCAATACCTGAAATTTATGATTTGTTAGATAACGATTGCGACGGCCAAACAGATGAGGGCTTTTGTACTCCAACTACAACCATACCATGCGGAACAAACGACATCGGAATATGTCAGATGGGTATACAAACATGCGATAGTGATGGTTTATGGGGAGCGTGTATTGGTGCAATTAATCCAACAAACGAAACTTGTGCAGATAACTTAGATAACGATTGCGACGGCCAAACAGACGAAGGCTGCGGCCCTTGTGTACCCGATGACACCAGAAGTTGCGGAACTTCCGAAGTAGGAGTCTGCGAATTAGGCACTCAAACTTGTCAGCAAAACGGCAATTGGGGTATATGCTATGGTGCTATAAATCCGGCTGGAAGTGATACCTGCGACGATAACATAGACAACGATTGTGATGGTATTGTTGATGAAGGCTGTCAATGTGAACCTGGCCTGGAAAGAGTTTGTGGATATTCAGATGTAGGCGCCTGCGAATATGGTGCACAAACTTGCAACGAAAATGGTTTTTGGCCTGATGAATGTGTTGGCTCAATTGATCCTGTTTCCGAAATTTGTGATGATGGCATAGATAATGATTGTGATGGCTTTGCGGACCAAGGATGTGGAGAAGGGGAATGTACGCCGACCCAAAGCGAAGTTTGTGGAGAAACCAACAACGGCGAGTGTTCCTATGGTATTAGAACTTGCCAACAAGATAGTACTTGGGGAGTATGCGTCGGAGAAGTGGCACCAGTAGTTGAAGTTTGTGGTGATGGTCTAGATAACGACTGCGATGGCTTTACTGACGAAGGCTGTCTTATTTGCAATCCTGGTGATACAAAAAATTGTGGTACAAGCGAAGTTGGCGTATGTGAATTTGGAACTCAGACTTGTAACGATACTGGAGCGTGGGGAACATGCATTGGTGCTATTTATCCTACAGAAGATATTTGTTATGATTTGTTAGATAACGATTGCGACGGACAAGTCGACGAAGATTGCTCTTTTTGCACCAATGGTGATGTTGCCCAATGTGGTTACACCGATGTTGGCGCATGTGAATATGGCAGCCGAAGTTGCACTGATGGCTATTGGTCGCCGTGTACTGGAGCAGTTTTTCCAACTACTGAAGTCTGCGATTATATTGATAATAATTGTGATGGTAATGTAGACGAAGATTGTTGTACGCCATTGTGGGAATATACAGAATGGGGCGACTGCGTAAATGATGAAAGACGCAGAACAGCATATGATAGGAATGGTTGTGGAACCGCAGAAGGTTTAGAAGATTTAACGCAGTCGTGTGAGATGTGCGAACCTAGTTGGGTTTGTGGCTGGAGTGGTGAATGTATTGATGATATAGAAGATACAACTTGTATTGATTCAAATAATTGCGATGTACCAGATCAAGCACCTGTTGAACATCGCGCCTGCGGTGAAGAAGAAGAATGTACAATTGATTGCCCAAGTTGTTTTACGGTAGATATAGAAGAATGCACCTGTGCGGTTGTGGAGCAGTGTTGCGGTAATTTTGTTTGCGAACCCGGAGAAAATTATGAAAGTTGTAGTTATGATTGTGATGCGCTAGTAGTTGCAAGAGAATGCCAAGATGGTTTAGATAATGATGGCGATGATTTAGTAGACTACCCAAATGATCCAGGTTGTAGTAGCGAAACAGACAATAGTGAATCAAGTCTGACAGAAATTGTTTTGAATATTGGTGAAAATTCAGAAAATCTTGTTGAATTTACCCAATTAATTTCAATTAGAACATTAGAGGCTATTCAACAAACAGTGATTAAGCCTATTACAAATCTGGTAAATAATCCAGATGTTGAACAAATTACCGAAGTTGCCATTGCACCAGCCATAGTAGCTGTTAGCGGTGCTACTGTGGTTTCTGCCTTCAATTTTATGAATGTTTTAGCATATTTGCAGTATATTTTTACACAGCCATTTTATCTAATCAACAGACGAAGAAGAAAGAAATGGGGAGCAGTTTATCACGCAGTTACCAAAAAACCAGTTGATCTAGCCATTGTGCGTTTATATGATAGATCAAATAATCGTTTGATAAGATCTAGGGTGACAGATAAATTAGGCAGATACAATTTCTTAGTGGCTCCAGGCTACTATTATCTTCAAGTAACTAAACCTCAATATAATTTTCCATCTCAAATATTAAAAAAGAAAAAACAAGACTTTAAATATTTAGACATTTATCATGGAGATGTTATTGATGTAGTTGATAAGGATGTATTGATTACTGCCAATATACCGCTAGATCCAGCCGTGCCAGTAGAAGAACCAAAAGAAATTTTACGTAAACGACGCATTAAAAAAGTACAAAAAGCTTTAGCTTTTGGTTCTGTGCCTTTAGCTTTTGTTCCAGTGTTAATAATACCAAGCGTAACAACAGTATCATTATTTGGAGTTCAGATTGGACTATTTTTCTTATTTAAAAAATTAGCATTACCGGCCAAGCCAAAGGGTTGGGGAGTGGTTCGCGACAAATCTTCCAAGACACCGGTTAAGAATGCCATAATGCGTATCTTTGATAAGCAATATAATAAATTGTTAGAAACGCAAGTTACTGATGCCAAGGGTAGATATAGTTTTTTAACTTCTGGTGATGAATATTATATAGTCGCCGAAAAGCAAGGATATCAAAAATTCCAAAAAGATATACCACCACTACCAGCAGAACGCGAAGGCGAAAAAGCACAAGTGGTTAGTTTAGATATTGCTTTAGAAAAAGCTGGTGGAGGTAATGATATCGGTCGTCCAACAAGTGGTCGTCCAACAATGGAACCACCAAATGATATAACTAGACCACCAAACACTTTATCAAGTGGTCCAGTTATTAAATCCGATACTACTCAAGACATGTCTAGTAGTAGCACTCAGTCAAGTAAGACTACTCCACCAGAAAATAATAAACCACATAAACCTATACTTAAAGAATAATAAATGCGAATTAAGTTTTTTAAAGATAGAGTAAAAGATAAGGCGTGGCTGGTTTCGGTTGATATGGGGTATGGTCATCAACGTGCAGCTTATCCTTTGAAAGTTTTTGCTATGGATGGAAAAATTATTAATGCCAACAATTACCCTGGCATTCCAGAACACGATAAAGATTTGTGGCAAATGAGTAGAAGTTTTTATGAATTTATATCACGGTTTAGTTCGGTGCCAGTTATTGGTGAAAAGACTTTTGAAATTTACGACAAAAGTTTTCAAGGAATTCCGGCCTTTTATCCAAAACGTGATCTTTCTGAACCCAGTTTCCAACTTAAGACAATATATCGATATATTAAAGATAAAGGCTGGGGGCAGGATTTAATCAAAAAATTATCCAAAAAGAAAATTCCTCTTATCACCACATTTTTTGTACCAGCTTTTATGGCAGAATATTATAAATATCGAGGAGATATTTACTTAGTAGTAACTGATACAGATATTTCACGTGCCTGGGTGCCAATTCATCCTCATAGAAGCAGGATTAATTATTTAGCACCTTCGCGTCGTGTGATGGAAAGGTTGCAACTCTATGGTGTACGAAAACACAAAATATTTTTAACCGGCTTTCCATTGCCTCTAGAAAATTTGGGTGATAACAAGCTAACAACCTTGCGACATGATTTTGGATACCGTTTACCAAATCTAGATCCCAACAGAATTTATATATCTAAATACGAAGCTACTATCAAGAGACATTTGGGAGTAAAAAATTTTAGAAAAAAATCAGATCATAAATTAACTTTGATGTTTGCTGTTGGCGGAGCAGGTGCACAAAGAGAACTTGGGGTAGAGGTTGTTAAGAGCTTAAAAGAAAGAATAACTAGCCGTCAAATTAACGTAACTTTAGTTGCAGGAATACACAAGGAAGTAAATTCATATTTTAAAAATGAACTAAAAGCTATGGGCTTGGGACAAAATATTGGCAAGAATGTCAATGTATTATTTTCAAATAGTATGGATGAGTATTTTAGAAAATTTAATTTAGCATTAAGAAAAACAGATATTTTGTGGACAAAACCAAGCGAACTTTCTTTTTATTGTTCGTTAGGTGTGCCTATCATAATTGCACCACCAATAGGACAGCAAGAAGTATTCAATCAACGCTGGCTAGAAGGTATTGGCGCAGGTATTACATCTGATGATCCTAAATATGCCAATGAATGGTTGTTTGATTGGATTCAGTCTGGTTGGCTGGCAGAAGCAGCTATGCAAGGATTTTTAGAAGCTTCGAAATTCGGAACCTATAATGTAGAACGCGTTATAGTGAAAAAGCCAGAAGAAGCTAGAATTATGGAAACTGTGCTTCAGTATTAACCAAGATAGAAAATTATAAAGTAATCAGATATCAGGCATAAGATACTAGATATTTTAGACATTAGTATCTGATATCTTATATCTAATAACTAACCCATGAACTGGATTGTAATTGCTACAATTGCATATTTTCTATTTGCTATAGCCGCTGTAGTTGATAAGTTGATTGTAGGCGATAGATTGAAACCAACAACTTATGCTTTTTTTGTGGGCTTGCTTTCTGGTGTAGTTTCGAGTTTGTTAATTCCTTTGGGGTTTGATTGGATCGGCTATAAACTTTTATATATAAATTTAATATCAGGAATTTGTTTTGTTATAGCTTTGGTATTTTTATATACTTCTTTACAAAAAAAAGAATCTTCCAGAATTGTTCCTATCATAGGTGGCATGCAACCGATAATAATTTTCGTGCTGGCGTACTTTTTACTTGCCGAAGCATTAAGCAGTTGGGCCTTAGTTTCTTTTGTGCTAATTGTTGCTGGAAGTTTTATACTAGGCATGTCGCAGGGCAAAGAAAAAATTGGCAGACCAGCAATATATTACGTAATTCTAACTGCATTGTTCTTTGCAGTATCCCTAACTTTAGAAAAATACGTTTATGATAATCATGATTCATTTTTTTCTGTTTTGATATGGAATAGGTATGGTAATTTGCTCGCAGCTGTTATTCTATTTTCAATACCAAAAGTTCGGAAAAATATTCTTAAAACTCTAAGGTCTAAGCTAAAAGTATCAGGGAAGCTGGGAACAAGCAAGATTTTTATTTTAGGCCAAACAGCTGGAAGTTTTGGTGCAATACTACAAAGATATGCTATTATGCTTGGCAGTGTTACCTTGGTTTCTGCCTTACAAGGTACTCATTATGTCTTTTTATTGATTCTAACCACAATTTTAACAGTAAAATTTCCCAAGATATTAAAAGAAAACATAACTAAGCAAATACTAGCTAAAAAAATATTTGCCATAGTGTTAATTAGTTTAGGAGTTTTTGCACTAACATTATCATAAGATGAAAATTATTAGATTATTTTTTCAATTAGTCAGAGGACGTTTTTTTAGAAAAGAAAAACGAAGGTTTATACTGCTATCACTTTTACTCACACTACTATTACTATTTATCGTATTGTTGTTTGCTAGAGATTTTGGAACTAATAAACCTATAAAGTGGGGAGTAACTTTTTCAAAAAGATATGCCATAGAACTCAACATGAATTGGCAGGAAGTTTTTGTAGAAATTTTATACGACCTTGGAGCAAAAAGAATAAGAATTCCAGTCTATTGGGACGACGTAGAGAGAACACAGGGTGAGTACAATTTTCAAGATTACGATTGGATGGTACGCGCAGCTGATTTGGTAGATGCAGAAGTAGTATTGGTTTTAGGCCGTCGGCAACCGCGCTGGCCAGAATGCTTTACCCCCGCTTGGACTGATAATCTAGCTGATTCAGAAGTAGAAGAAAAAATATTAAATTTAGTAGAAGAAGAAGTTAATCATTTTAAGCAATATAAAAATATAGTTTCTTGGCAAGTAGAAAACGAACCTCTCCTTTCCATTTTTGGAGAGTGTCCGCCACCTAATAAAGATTTTTTGGAAAAAGAAGTAGCCCTGGTAAAATCGTTAGACTCGCGGCCAATAATATTAACAGATAGCGGGGAGTTGGGTAGTTGGTCTGGTGTTGCAGGTATTTCTGACACAATCGGTACAACTATGTATCGAGTTGTTTGGAATCGTTCTTTAGGATACACTTATTATCCATTACCGCCAGCGTATTATCGTTACAGGGCAGATATTATCAAATATTTAAATCCGAATATAAATAAAATAGTTATTTCTGAACTTCAAGTTGAACCTTGGACAGAAGGTATCCCAATGGTAACAATGACACTCGAAAGTCAATATAAATCAATGAGTTTCGAAAGAATGCAAATGAATTTAAGGTTTGCGCAAGCAACGGGTTTTGACGAAGCATATCTTTGGGGGGTAGAGTGGTGGTATTGGCTAAAATTACGGCAAGGAGTTGATGAGTTTTGGGAATATGGCAAGCGTTTATGGTAATAGTTGGCATAAATGTAAATAATCTAATATAATTAAATAAATTATTATATGAAAAAAATATTCAAGAAAAAATTATTTTGGTTTTTGTTAATTGTGATTATTATAGTAGCGATCATAATAGTTGTTATGCTTGGTCAAGATAATAGCGGTGTTGAATATACAACACAAAAAGTTATTAAAACAGAATTAAAACAAACAGTTTCTGCAACGGGTAAGATAAAATCAGCCGAAGAAATTAACTTAAGTTTTGAAACAAACGGACGTATTGGTGATATCAAAATTAATACTGGCGATAAAGTGACTCCTGGACAATTGTTGGCAAATTTAATAAGTGGTGAATTGGCTAGTAGAGTCACAAAAGCCCAAGCAACTTTAAACGAAAACCAAGCACGACTGCAAAAAACAATTGCTGGTGCAACTTTAGAAGATATAAATATTACTCAAGCAACAGTGGAAAAAGCAAAGTCTGATTTAGATAGCGCAAAAATAAATTTAGAAGATACGAAATCAACTTATAACCAAGCAATTGATAATGCTATAGAAGATGCAATCGTAGAAGCAGAAAAAGCCATAACTAAAGCGGAAATCAGTCTTAGTACTAGTAACGATATCCTAACTAATACTGATTACGACGAATATTTAAGTGTTTTAAATAGTAATGAATTAAATAAAGCTAACTTAAATTATTCAATCGCTGTAAGTAGTGTTAGCGATGCAGTTACTGCAAACTCCTTAGCAAAATCATCCTACAGCGAAGTAGCTGTAAATAATGCAACATCAATTACCTTAGACGCTTTAGATGATGTTGTTCAATATTTAAGTAGCGTTTCAAGAGTTCTAAATAACACTGTCACAGGAACAAATTTAACTCAAAGCTCACTTGATGGTTTTAAAACAAGTATAAATACCGAAAGGACGACAACCGATAGTAGTAAAGCTTTAGTAATAACAGATAAGCAAGCAATTTCTGATGCTAGACTAAATTACACCATTAAAGTAAACGACGGGCAAGCTAACATAAATGCGTATCAAGAAACACTTAATAAAGCACAAGCAGAACTGGAATTTAAGTTGGCACCTACACGCCAAGAAGATATTAATTTATATCGCGCGCAAGTTAGGCAGGCAGAAGCAGATTTATTAATTGCTAATCAAAATCTTTCCAAGACAATATTAAAAGCACCAACTGATGGTATTGTAACAGATGTTAAAAACGAAGTAGGGGAGAGAGTTTCGGAAATAGATAATGTAATTACAATGTTAGCCACTGGTCCATACGAAATTGAAGTTAATATCCCCGAATCAGACATAGCCAAGATCCAAACAACAAATAAAGCAGAAATTACCCTCGATGCTTTTACCGATGATATTATCTTTAATGGTACAGTAGCCATGATTAATCCAGCACAAACAGAAATTCAAGATGTTATTTATTATAAAGTAACAATAAGTTTAGATGAATTACAACCAGCACAGATTGCACAGTATATGTTACAAGTTAAACCAGGTATGACAGCCAATGTTGACATTTTAACCAATATCAAGCAGGGTGTTTTAGTGATGCCCCAACGAGCTATTAAAGAACAAAATGGTACCAAGTATGTGCAATTGTTAATAAATGGCATACCAGAAGATTATGAAGTTACAGTAGGTCTACGCGGAGATGATGGTATGATAGAAGTAATTACAGGGTTAGAAGAAGGACAAGAAGTCGTTACGTTTATTAAGGACAAAAAATAAAATCAAATAAAACAAAATAAATCCAAAGCTCAAGTGATAATCATGAAACATGGAGCATGTAACATGGAGCAAGACAGAGGTATTGCATGTTATACGACATATGTTTCATGTTTTATGAGATTGGATTTTGTTATTTAGTTTCAAATAGAAATATTACATTATGCCCGTAAAAAAAATACTATTTAACTTAAAATACTTTGATTGGCAGCTTTTAGTTGTCGCTATAATTCTTATTAGTTTTGGGCTAGCTTCTTTGTATAGTGTTGCCCTAAGCCGAGGGGAACAAGAATTATTAAATTTTAAAAAGCAGATCGTTTTTTTTATTTTAGGTCTGATTTTAATATTTTTGTTGAGCTTTTTTGATTACAGCTTATTACAGTCTTATAGTTTATTTTTTTATATTGCTTCTGCTGGTTTATTAATTCTGGTGTTATTTTTAGGAATTACTCTTCGTGGTACAACAGGATGGTTTAACATTTTTGGTGTTAATTTTCAACCGGTGGAAATTGCCAAACTTGCCTTGATTATTTTTTTAGCTGATTTGTTTAGCCGAGAAGCCAAAAGAAAAGATTTTTTCAGTTTTATTATGCTTTCCGGTTTTTCGGCCTTGTTGTTATTTGTTCTAGTCTTACTGCAACCGGATTTTGGATCGGCAGTTGTGTTATTTTTGATTTGGTTGTTGATGGTTTTAGCTATTGGTGTTAGAAAAAGTTATTTAGTAATTTTGACAATTATTTTGATTCTTTCTGTTGCCATGGCGTGGTTTTTTGTTTTTGCTGATTATCAAAAAGATAGAATTCGAACCTTTCTAGATCCATCGTCCGACCCATATGGCCGTGGTTATCATGTTACGCAATCCGTGATTGCTATTGGTGCTGGTGGGTTTTTAGGCAGGGGACTTGGTTTTGGCTCGCAAAGTCAACTAAAGTTTATCCCTGCCGCACAAACTGATTTTATTTTTGCAGTTTTGGGGGAGGAACTCGGGCTTTTAGGTGTTGGGCTTGTAATGCTTTGTTTTGGCTATTTATTTTATCGGATATTAAAAATAGCGCGATCAGCGCCAACAGATTTTGGTTTATTTTTATGTTTAGGAATTGGTGCGTTGTTTTTTTCTCAATTTTTTATTAATACTGGTATGAATCTTGGTATTATGCCGGTAACAGGTATATCGTTGCCGTTTCTTAGTTATGGTGGTAGTTTTTTAGTGATGACAATGGTAATGATTGGAATTTTAGAAAGTATAGCAATAAGAAGTATCAAATATCGCGTATAGATCATTTTAGGTTAACAATATATTTAAAGAAGTCTCCCGGCAAGTCGTGCTTAGACGTGTCGGGTGAGGTTTTTTGCCTTAGTGTGGCAAGATGGTTTTTGGAAGTGATCATAGATGTACCATTTTTGTCGGTGAATATACAACGTCTTCTTCTGGTTCCTCGGGTGCTAATGCTACTACTACCGCAGCTGTCAACCGATCACGGCAATTATCACAACCTTTATCAAAAACATGCTTAATCAGTTTTTTGAGCAAATCTTTGTTTGGATTTTTTTCCGACATGCACACCGTAAATGGGCATTCATTGTTTGAGTTGTGCTCTCCGCATATTTCCCGGATAGTTTCGTTGGTGGCTGCAATACGGAGTAATTTTAAAATGTCTTCGTGATCAACTTTTGATCCCTGAAGTGGCTGAATGCCTTGCCCCTCCACCTTTTCGACAGTAGTTACTTCTCCTAACAGTTGGCGAAGTTTTTTAAGTGATTCCGATGGTGTTTTGTTTCCTTTGGACTGTGTTTTCCTTCGTAAGCTATGCAGTGATCGTGTCATTTGATCAACTTTTTTTCTTTTATCTTCTTCCATCATGGCAGTTTCCCTCCATTCTACGTCTCCTTGAGATATGAATGAACTCTACTTTATTTTTAACATACGTCTATACATTAGTAAACCCTAAAATTGTCAATAAATTACCTTTACTTGACAAATTAGAGATGTTATAATAATATATATAAATTCATGCAAGATTTTGGCAAAATACCCAACTTTTTTGATGAAAGCATAAAGATAATTTCTTTCTGCCCTGTTTGTAATGCTAAGTACAATCCAGTAGAAGCCAAGGTTTTAGAGGAAAAAGAAGAAGCACATCTACTGCATATCACGTGCAAAAAATGTCAATCAAACGTAGTAGCGCTAATATTAACCAGCAATTTAGGAATTAGCTCTATGGGCATTGTTACAGATTTAAATTCAGAAGATGTTTTAAAATTTAAGTCGTCAAAAGCAGTTGATGCAGACGATGTCATTAATATTTACAAAATTTTACAAACCAAGTCTAAAATTTTACTTGAATTATAATAATTAATATGTAAATTTATGCCAGGAGATGTAGCAGAACATGGACTTATTCCTCAAGAAAAACCGAAGGAGACAACTCCAGATAAGGAAAATGTTAAACAGGCAGCTGAGGCCATAATTATCGAAACACTTAAAAAAGATCCATCTATGTTTAATAGTGATGCCGATATGACAACAGGTAGATTAGCAAAAGACGTTGAAATCCTTAATGAAAGTAATAAAAAAGCCGCTGAGAAATTAAGTGTAAACTTTCGACGTAAAGATACACCGGAAGGAACAATATTTAGTTACACAGCAATTTTAGCAGATGAAGATGATTGGCAAGTCGAACATGTATGGGGTGAGTTATCATGGAAAGATCTAGAGGAACACTTTCCACGAGCAGAATAAAGTATTAACTATAAATTATAATATATTATAACTGATTTTAATTATGCAGTCATATTCACTAAAAGCAACAACAAGAAAAGAAACAAAAAAGAAAGTAAGTCAACTTAGAGAACAGGGTCAAATCCCTGCTGTTTTGTATGGCCATAAAATAAAAACCAAGAATTTAACTCTGGCTTTTAATGATTTTAAAAAAGTATACGAAAAGGCTGGAGAAAGTGCTTTGATAGATTTAGTGGTAGATGAAGATAAATCAGTCAAGACTTTAGTGCAAGATGTTCAATACGACGTTACCAAAGATAAAATTATTCACGTTGATTTGCACCAGATAAAAATGGATGAAGAAATTACTACGTTTATACCGATAAAAGTTGTTGGCGAATCACCAGCTGTAAAAGGACTTGGTGGAACTTTAGTAACTACCTTGGATGAAATCGAAATAGAATGTCTGCCTGGAAATTTAATTCATGAGATTGAACTTGATATTTCACGACTTAAAACTTTTGATGACATGATACATATTAAAGATTTAAAAGTACCAGAAACTATCAAAATACTAAAAGAACCAGAAGAAGTTGTTATGTCTATTATGGCTCCAAGATCAGAAGAAGAAATGGAAGCCATGGAAGAAGGTGCTAAAGTTGCAGAAGAAGTACCAGAAACACCAGAAGAAGGTGATGATACAGAAACACCAGAAGAAGGTGAGGTAAAGACAGAAGAGGTAAAAGCAGAAAAAAAATAAGACAAAAATACAATTAAATATCTTAAATATTTAAAAATGAGATAATTTTTGTGGATAAGTTATCTCGTTTTTTTGATATAATACAATTAAGCTTGTTTTGGAGACTACACATTTGGAAAGGAGGGATAAAGCTGAAGTAGAAAGGGTTGTTGTATAATTTGGAACAGTGAAGTCACAAAACATGTTTCGACGAAGTCGATTTAACAGAATTGGTCTGCAAGACCAACGAATCCAAGCGAGAAGGAGAAACCCTGCTATGAATGGTATAAAGTGGAAAGATGCAAGCTTAAGGTTGGAAAAAAAAGAAGGAAATTCCCGGCTCGTCGAAAACGATAAGAAAACAGCCGGCACGGCCAAAATGAAACTCATCGCTCTCGCGACGTCCAGTCTTCTGCTGTAGTCCAAAGAAAAGGAACAGCTTGCTGGATGTAGAGTAGATAGGTGTGCGGGGAGCCATTTGAGTTCCCCGCATTTTTTTATCCCCCACACCTTCCACTGGGTAGGTGAGTTCCCTTGACTTCGCAAAACTACTGATCGGGTCAAGGGACCCGATCTACCCAAATAAAATTATTTTGTTTTAGACACACCCATTTGGGCTTGACAAATTTCGTGATATATGATAACATGCTTTAAACACGCAAAATAGCGTGAAAATGCGCACAATAGTGATGCGCAAAGGACAATCGCGTAATGACGCGAGGAGGAAAGCTGTATGCTTGTACTGAATAACAGAAAAAGAGAAAAAATAATTGTAATTACAAGATCCGGCTTATTCCGCTATGTGACGACCTCCGCCGCCGGCCCGGCCAACGTGCCCCGGGCGGCCGCCGACCCGATCTCCATTGTGAAAATCACGCTTTGATCGGAACGGCGCCGGCCTCTTGCGTCCAAAAAGGGCGCGATTCGAACGGTCCTCGAAATACTCAGGTTCATTATAAAATAGAGCTCTGAGTGAAAGGAGCATATTTTGCCCCGACCACCCTAAAATTCATCGCCCCACTGGCAAAATTAGTCAGTGGGGTTTCATTTTTTTATACACATTGCACGTGTGTATTTTTTGTTTTATAATTATCTATGATTGTGTTAGCGAATGCGAGACTTAGTGATACCTAGTTCAGGTAGGTCTGCATTCAGTGGGTAAATCCTGCTCAAAAGGAGGTCAATATGACCAGAGCACCAACAATCGTAGCAATGGCTATCGTGATGGAGAGCGCTATCGGATGAAAGCGGCGACCCAAATACTTTTTCCAAAGTATACGAGGGAGGATAACCAAATGACCTGGCCCTAGCTAGGATTTATTACCCCGCAGGATTCGTTCTTGCGGGGTATCTTTTTTACAAATTTACTTTTTGTATTCTAAACCTGTTGGCCAGGTCTTTTTTAGTTTGATTACGAATCACAAATCAATACAAATATACGAATCGACAAAATTAACAAGTTATAAGGTAATTTTTAGTATTCGGTATCTTTTGGCTAAGTCTTTTTTTATGTTGATTTCACCTTGAGGGTATAATCTTTTGATATATTTTGATAGTCCTATTCTTTGGTGAGGGGCAAATTCTATAATTACGACTGCATTAGGAAATTTATACTTTTTTATTTGATGAAATAATTCGTTATATAAAGAAAGTCCTTTGTTACTAGCAACAAGTGCTAGATTAGGTTCGTGTTTTAGCGCTTCTTGTTTAGTCAGATATGGCAAATTGGCAACTATGATATCCAATTTCATATTTTTGATTGGTTCGAGTAGATTGCCATGCAGAAATTTTATTCTGTCATATACTTTAAGTTGACGAGCATTTTTCTTGGCAACAGTCAGCGCATCTTTGGATATGTCAGTTGCGATAAGTTTAATGTTGGGTAAATTTTTAGCTAAAGCAATTGCAATGCAGCCAGATCCAGTACCAATATCACATATAGTTAATGACTGATTACTGATTACTGATCCCTTATTACTTACTACTTTAATAACTTCTTCAACTAACTCTTCTGTCTCCGGGCGGGGGATTAATACCCGTTCATCTACGTAAAAATCAAGTCCAAAAAATTCTTTGTGGTTAGTCAAATAAGCTACCGGTTCACCTTTGGTTCTACGTTTAATAAGTGTTGTTAAATCATTCAGTTGTTTGGTCGTTAAGTTTTTTTCAGGATATGTATAAAGATATTCCTTAGGTTTTTTTAAAACATAAAACAAAATAACCTCCGCATCTAAATTAGGGGAGGGGGTATTATTTTCTTTTAGTAATTTTGAATATTTTGTTAATGCATTTTTTATTGTCATATGTATAGTCAACATTTGACAAGTATATTATTTTTTTGATATTCTAATTTAATGTAACACTGGCAAAGGTCTGACATCAGAAGGGAGACAATTATGTCAGAAAAATCAAAAGTAATCAGTGCACTAGGATTGTTTGATGAAAGTGAGATTGCTGATATCGAAGAGGTGTTCGACAAACGCGATGCTCTTCGCAATCGTATTAAGGCACTCGAGCAGATCGAGAAAGCAATCCTCCAGCTACGGGGAAGAGAAAGTAAACATTTCTCAGCCGGTTCGGACACGATGGCACATGTCTACGAAAGTCTGAGGGTGCTTCGTCCGCAATTCAAACAGCTTGAAGAAGAGTGTCATGCTTTCAACGGCATGATCGAGATCAAAAAGGAGCTGGCAGAGCCGGCGAGCGTCATGTAAGGTGAACAAATTCCCATGCGCTGCAAGCTTGTATTGCGTGAGCCACTGGAGAAATCCGGTGGCTTAACTCTTGTCTTTTTCTTTCAAAGAATCAATTATTTTTTGAATATTTCCATCAATAATGGAATCTATTTGTGAAAAGTTTTTCTTAATGCGATGGTCTGTCACTCTGTCTTGAGGAAAATTATAGGTTCTAATTTTTTCCGAACGATCACCAGAACCAATTTGTGTTTTTCTTGTGTCAGAACGTTCTTTATGTTTTTTTTCTTCCTCAAATGCTAACAGTCTAGAACGCAAAACTTGCATGGCTTTTATTCTATTTTGCTGTTGAGATTTTTCGTCTTGACAAGTGGCAACAATATTAGTTGGTAAATGAGTTATGCGTACTGCAGAATCTGTGGTGTTAACGCTTTGGCCACCATGTCCGCCAGCACGAAATACATCTATTTTAATATCTTCAGTTTTAATTTCTATATCTACTTCTTCTGCTTCTGGTAGCACCGCTACTGTGGCTGCAGAAGTATGTACGCGTCCACTTTTTTCTGTATCTGGAATACGTTGTACACGATGTACACCGCTTTCGTATTTTAAGTTTGAATAAACGTTTTTTCCTGATATTTCAAAAATAATTTCTTTAAAACCACCAATGCCAGTCCGGTTAGAACTTATTATTTTTGTTTTCCAGTTTTTTTCTTCTGCATATCGTGAATACAGTCGAAATAGTTCTGCTGCAAACAAAGCTGCTTCGTCTCCGCCAGTACCGGCACGGATTTCCATAATAATATCTTTTTTATCCATTGGGTTATCATCGGTCATCAATTTTTGTAGTTCTCGATCGAGTTCTGCTTTTTTGTTGGTATAAATAGAAATTTCTTCTTCTGCTAAAATAACCAGTTCTGGGTCGGGCTGTTCGTCAAGTGTGTTTTGCGCTTCACCTAAAGACTTAGTAGCTTTTTGTAGTTTTTCGATAACTTTGGCTTTTTCTTCTAAATCACCAAATTGTTGAGACAATTTTTTTAATTTATCTGGGTTTGCTAAAAAATTAGGATCTTGTAAATCCTTTTTAGCTTGTTCGTATTCCTCTAAGATTTTTTCGAAGTTTGTATCCATATCCGGTAGTAGACCCGTACAAGGGTTTTGATAATTATTATATTATTTATTGTTTGATACTTTAATGTCCGGTAAGCGTTATTGAATGTTTACGGGTTCACTACCGGGCATATAGTAATTTTAGCACAACCTTCGACATCCTTCCATTTGTAATGAGGACGCTCAGGTTAATAAAAAAACCTAATCCCAATGGGATTAGATGTCAGTATCCAATTTATGTTATTTTGAAGTAGTTTTTGTAGTTGTTTTTTTAGCTTTTGCCCGTTTTGCAGTTTTTACTTTTTTACCCTTGCGAGTAGCTGCAGCGCCTTTTTGCTTAGCAGCACGCGCTTGGAATTTTTCTACTCTTCTTGCGCTATCAACTAGTTTTTGTTTACCAGTGTAAAAAGGGTGACACATAGAACAAATTTCAACTTTTAGTTCTTTTTGTGTTGAGCCAACCTTAAATGAGTTACCACAAGCGCAGGTAACTTTAGCATCACTATAATATTTAGGATGTATTTCTTTTTTCATAAGGTTATAAATTACGTATCAATACGAATATACAAATTACGAATGCATAATTGATATGTAATTAGTAATATATCATACATAATATTATTTGGCAAGACCCATTAAAAAGTGGTCAAATTGTTCACTTTCTTGACAGTATAATATATATAAGTTAATGTTTTGATATCTAAAACGATGAAATTAGTCAAAGGGAGGGTAGATCCATGAAGACAATATTAAAAGGTTTTGGATTGTATATATTGATATCATTGGCAGTATGGTTATTTTTCGCTGCCAGTTACGGTATGACATATGACACCGGAATGGTCGGCACCCCAGAAGAAGAAGCAAGGATTGCATTTATTCGGCTACCGATTATTGCTCTTTTGTGGCCTTTTTGGCTGCTATGTCTGTGGCTTGTTTGCGAGATATCGAAAAAATTGAATATAATCATATCTGCAGGCATAGGCAGATTATTTTCAAAACGAAAACTAGCATAAAGACAATAATTAGCTATTGTCCGTATAAAAGTCGGGACTTTTTGTACCCGGCTTTTATCATACTGAATAAGTTCACATACATATTGGACTCCGAAAGGAGTAAAAGTGTATGCAAATAGGATTCAAATACCATGATTGCCAAGGATTTGGCAGGTTGTATAATTATGGATTAAAGCATTTTAAT
>Ga0180007_10000918_pt1 | contig 43623 bp, 30 predicted proteins | sample MM_PC_MetaG_FD_121122 | JGI IMG/M metagenome (GOLD analysis project Ga0180007, IMG submission 121122) | Groundwater microbial communities from the Aspo Hard Rock Laboratory (HRL) deep subsurface site, Sweden - MM_PC_MetaG | ecosystem: Environmental > Aquatic > Deep subsurface > Groundwater... | reverse complement strand
TTTTGAATAACAACATGTCAAAGAACATTGAAAACAAGACTGAGCTTTTTTCTCAGCCTCATTTTCCTTAGTTTTGTTCTTTCGTCTTGAGACGAAAAGTTTATTTCTTGTTATCATGAAAATTATAATTGTGATAACTTATTGTTTTTATTTGTTTTAAACCCTCATGGGGTCATTTGACACTATTTCAACAAAATCATTTTCTTTAATTTTACAAAATTTCCCGCCTTCATTTGATAAAAATAAATTCCGCTCGAAAGATTTTCTGCATTAAACTTAATACTGTGATTGCCAGCTGATTTAATTTCATCTTCTAAAGTAGCAACTTCACTTCCAAAAATATCATATATTTTAATTACTATCTTACTTTTTGATGGAAGGTAGTATGAAATTATTGTTGAAGGATTAAAAGGATTGGGATAATTGTTGAATAAATGAAAATCCAAATTTTGTACTTCATCAAAACTTTTGATGCTTGTCGAGGTTTTATTTATCCAGGCAATTGCAGATTTTACAACTGTGTCATCACCATTTGCAACATCTTCTTGGGTTAACCAAACATTTTCGTCAATTTCAGTGCCGGTATGCGCAAGATATTTATGGTCATCAATTAAATATCCACAACCATCTGTTAACATAAAAAAGAAATCTGGATCGCCTAAATTGATATTTGACTGACTGTTTGCTGTAAATGCACCGCTGGATGGTTTTCCAAAAGTACGAACATGAGGATGGAATTTTAATCGTAAAGATTCCCAATCACCGTTACTAACAGCGCCAGGTCCTGTTAGAACGGCAATTGGCTTATCGTAAAAGGAATCAGGATTACCAACAATTGTAAAAAGTCGAGGAGTAAAAAATTTATGAGGCCTCATATCAAAATGATCGTTTACATCGTTCCGAATGTCGTAGGCAACTTTTGTTACTGTTTCATTGAATAACAGAGAGTAACCATAGTGAGCAATTGGCATGTATCCGCCGTAGTTTAGGCGAAAATCAATTATCATTCCTGTTGTTTCATAATCATACATTAGTGAGTGAATAGCCGCGTAAAATTTATTACTAATTTTTAATAGCGGATTTGGATCCCACGATGCAACATAGATATATCCAATTTCTGTTCCTTCAACAATTCCATAAGTAACGTAGTTCTCGTAAAAGAAATCAGGCATTGGTACACCAGGAATTTCCAATTGTTCATTGCCCCAAATATATCCAGATTGTTTTGTTAGCAAACTTGTTGAAAGATGAAGCGTATCACCGCTTGAGAATTGAATTATATCAATAGTATCAAATAGATGCCAATTTAGACCAGCACTTTTCAAAATACAGTGAGTCATTGATTCATTTGTGCTTCCCCAAGCCCAATTGTTTTTAACTGGCAATTCAGCATCTAGAAGTTCTTTATATACATATTTCCACTCAATTCCATCGTAGCCAAGAATGATATCACCAGGTTCTAGATTAAGAGCATTGCGCGGAAGAGCTTTATAAACAAGCAGCGAACTATCTGGAAGTGGCGTTAATGATGCACCAAAACGACTATTATTAACAAATCCACCAATAACAAAAATTGGAACACCAGGCAGAATTTTTGTAAAATCACTTACGTATGAATCTTTAATAAGCGTGTGAGCCTCCATCATTGAAAGAGCAATTTTTGAAAGTATTCCAGCAAATCTTCCCCTTGAAACGCCATTTTTTATTTCGAGTCGATAATAAGAATTTAGAGAGTCGAGATTTATTTCAAGATTAAAAAATGCGGCATACTTTTGGTCAATATTCTTAATTATGGTGTCAAAAATTTCAACCTTTCTTGAAGTTGGCAAACCATCACCCCAAGTTTCATCAATTACTTTTGCCCAATCTTCTTTTGTGTAATGTCCAATGGTTTTTACAATATTTGAAGGGATATATTTTTCATCGCTTGTCTGTTCTTGGTTAAGCTGTATTTGACTATTATTTATCGTTTGCGCGTCTATTTGTCCACCAAACAGAATTGTTATTCCACAAACGAAATACCTAAATTGCTTTATTAACCTATTTGATAACATAGACAAACTTCTTTTGAATTCTTAATTTGTAACTTAATTAAAACTGTTTCAAAATTCAAAAATGGATGTTTTATTAGTAATTGATAATCACACGCTAAATAGTTGCAATGAAGATAATTTTAGGTGTAATCTTTTTGCTTAAGAAATGATTTATGCATTTGATTATATTGAAACATTAATGCTGAAAAAAATATTGCTAAATCCAGCTTAGATAATTTGCTCTTAAAAATAGTCCAGATAATTAATCGCCAAAAATAGAATCTATTTTCATCTCGGAAGCCCAACATACTTATAGTTTTAATAGCCATAATAATTCCATTATATGTTATCTTTCTTCTTATTCCATTTTTAACTTTTGTAGATCGTTCTATCAATAAAAATGATTTTGCTCTTTTATAAATACTACGAGGCGAATATAATTCTTCAAGAACCATAGCATATCCAGCATCGAGTGTCACTTTATCCATTTTGTGAATTAGATTTGATTTGTTTTCATCAAAATCCAAATCTTTAATTATTCTATTATCTGCCAACATTTTATCATATAGTTCAGTTCCAACCGGAGCTTTAAGCATATTTACAATTACTAAAACGATACTAGTTTCCGATACAAAATTAATAATATTTTGAAATACCGAAGGTTTATCATTATCGAGTCCAACAATAAACGCCCCATTTATCATAAACCCACGTTTATGAAGCTTATTTATAGTATCTACTAAATCTCTTTTAGCATTTTGATTTTTCCTAATTTGTAAAAGAATTTCTTCGTCAAGACTTTCAATGCCTACAAATATTTTTCTAAACCCAGCTTCAAGCATTTCTTGCATTAACTCTTCATCGTCTGCAAGATTAATAGTTGCTTGAGTATCAAATCCTGGAGCATATTTATTTTTGTCACGCCATTTTATTAACTCGGGCAATAACTCTTTTTTGAGCTGACCTTTGTTTCCAATTAAATTATCATCTGCAAACAATATCATATCTGGATTGCCATTTTTTAGTATTGCATCCAATTCATTAATTATTTGTTTTGGGGTTTTTACTCTTGGTTTTCGACCGAACAATGTAGTTACATCGCAAAAATCACAAAAATAAGGACATCCCCTTGTGTATTGAATAGTTGAATAAGCGTAATCATTCATGTTAATTAGTTCCCATTTGGGAATAGGAGTTTCATGAACATTTGCAAACTCTTTTGTAGAATATATTCGTTTTAGAGATTTTTCGTTAAGATCTTTTAGAAACACAGGTAAAGTTAATTCGGCTTCGTTTAGAACAAAGTAATCAACATCTGGAAAGCGTTCATATTCGTGTGTGAACAAGGGTCCACCGGCGACTATTATTGCACCAAGCTTTTTGCATTCTTTTATGCATTCAAAAGTACTTTGCGCTTGTGTGTTCATTGCGCTAATAAAAACTAAATCCGCCCACAATATTTCATTATCGCTAAGTTTTGTTACGTTTATATCAACAACTTTCAACTCCCAGTGTTTAGGTAGCATTGCTGCAACGGTCAATAATCCAACAGGAGGGAAAGCTGCTTTTTTACCAATTACTTTTGTCAAATGTTTAAATGCATAAAATGTGTCAGGCATTTCGGGGTAAAGCAAAAGAATTTTCATATTAGCCATGTCGTGAAATTAAATTGTTGGAAATAAATTTAATTCAAATGGCGATGAAAATCAATTTTACTAAAATACTATTTTCATTTTCCATTATAGTTGTTAAGTACTTCTTGAAAATTATCAGAATAAAAGTTAATGTTAGTAAAATTATGGAGCTAATGCAATATTTAATACTTTCAAATTTGCTCCAAAGCATTTTTGCAATGTTCAAGATTTATATTCTGGCAATTTCATTCAAATTCTTTTTTGAATTTACTAAATTCATTTTGTAGTGCAGCTATTTCTTCTTTTAAATTATGAACTTCATCTTCCAATTGAACAACTCTTGTTTCATGACTTTCGCTTTTTTCTTTTTCAACTTCAAATGTAATTTCTGGTACACCACAAAACAAATGAGTATATCTATGCTCGCGCCCACTTTCTTTTGGAAGTTTTATAACAAATGGACCCTCTTCCCTGTTTGATAATTTTTCTATTGTTTCTTGAACTTCTGTTAGTTGTTTGAAATCATAAATTCTGCTTGAGCGTGTTCTTATTTCGCCAACCGTTTGTGCGCCTCGCAAAAACAATATGCAAAGCACTGCAACTTCTTGAATAGTCAGCTTATAATACTTCCCAAATGCTTGAGTGTACTTTGGTACACGGTAATCGCTGCTAGTAACCACGCCGGAAAAATGCTTGTCACGAAGCGAACCAATAGTTTCTTCAACAAGTGATTCGTCATATGATACAACAGGATTGCGACTGGATTTTTGATTACACGCATTCGTAATCGAGTTTATTGTCATTGGATAATAAGCTGGCGTAGTGTATTGTTTCTCTAAAATTGAACCCAATACCCTTACTTCTTCTTGTGTTAGTAATTTCATTTTGAACCATTTATTTGTTTAAAAATCCAACTCGAAAATAAGATTGCTTTTAAACAATTCCAATAAAATCATTTTTGTAAATTATCAAAAAAACTAAAATTGGGTAGATAGGTTTATAAAGCAATGCTGTCAACTTAAGACTATTCGTCATTTCAAATGTGGCTAAAGCCATTTCTTCTCTATTTATTTTTATCCAGTCGCTTAAAAGCGACAGCAATTGCCGTTTACTTTAGTAAACTGATTTTAGAAAAACAAAAACTATAATGGCTTTAGCCACATTTGGATCATTAATTTGACAGCATTGGTTTATAAAGAACCCACCATTTTTGGTGGGCTCTAATATACTATTTAAGTAGAAGGGCTTTTCTAACTTGTGTAAAGTTCTTGTTGTAACTTAATCCATCTGCTCTAAGACTAATTAAATAAATTCCACTTGGTAAGTTTGAGGCATTCCAAGTAGTCTCATAATAGCCAGCAGATTTTTCCTGATTAACTAAAATACCAACGCTCTGACCAAGCATATTGAATATTTCTATTTTCACATTACTTGGTTCAGGCAATCCATATTTTACCATTGTACTTGGGTTAAATGGATTTGGATAATTCTGTTCCACAATAAATTCTGATGGAATTATTGATTCATTTTTCAATCCAGTAATATTGTTATCAATATTAAATGTACCAAGATCAGAATATTGTGAATACAAACCGTCATCATTTATTGACCGAGCTCTCCAGTAATATTTTGCTCCACCAGAAAGTCCGCTTAAAGTATAATATGGATTTTTCAAATTGGTATAAACTTCCGAATTACTCATATCCTTATTTAATGATATCTCAACTTCATAATTTAGTTCAGTTTCAGAAGTTATTGGTAAAATCCACGATAAGGTTGGAGAATCGGTCTGCAATGTGACATCACAATTTGGACTGCCAGGAATTAAAATTATTGGTGTTGAACAACATGCATTTAGAACAAAAGATTCAACAGAAGAATAGTTTGAAACAAGTGCATGATTAGATGCCAACCTTGAACGAACTTGCCAATAATAAATTCCTCCAGGAACTAACGCAGGCATGGTAAAGAAAGCATCAGTTGACCACGCGGAAGTTGAAGTTGCATTTTGCAGCACACCACCAACTGTAACAGCAGATGGGGAATAAAGAACTTCATATTCCAGACCAGTACTTCCGCTATTTAAATACCAATAAAGCTTAGGTGTTTCAGTATAAACAGTTGTCCCTCCAATTGGCCATGATGGAATTGGTATTGCAGCCCCAGCTGTTGAAACATTAACTACGAAAGATTCTTGAACAGACCAATCTGAAGCAATTAATCCATCCCTTGAGCGGACTTGCCAATTGTATGTTTCTCCATTTATCAATCCACTAAGAGTTGTATAAAGTGAAGTAATATTAGTAACATTTGGAGTTCCACTAAAAGCTCCAGTAGAATATTCAACTTCATAAGTTAACCCATTTCCAACAGCACCTAAATACCAGTACAAAATTGGAGAATCTGTATAAACCGCAGCACCGCCAATAGGCCAAGAAGGAATAGGGATTATTGGTGCGTTATTTGTTCCAAGCGTAGTAAAACTCTCTTGTACTGACCAGTCTGAAGTAATTGCCCCATCTCTTGAGCGAACTTGCCAATTATAAGTTGCTCCACTTTCTAAACCACTAAGTGCATAAAAGGAAGTAGTAATATTTGAGACAGTGGCAGTTCCAGTTAATACACCTGTACTATATTCAATATCATACTTTAATCCGGTTCCGACGGTTCCTAAATACCAGTATAAAATTGGTGAATTTGTGTAAACAGTAGAATTACCAATTGGCCAAGATGGAATAGGAATTGTTAGTTCACCAATTGTTCCAGCAATAGTAAAACTGGCTTGAACGGACCAATCTGAAGTAATTGCCCCATCTCTTGAGCGAACCTGCCAATTATAAGTTGTTCCACTTGCTAAACCACTAAGTTCATAAAAAGTAGTGGCAATACTTGAGACAGTTGCATTTCCAGTTAATACTCCCGTGCTATATTCAATATCATATGTCAAGCCAGTTCCATCAGCACCCAAATACCAGTAAAGAAAAGGAGAATTGGTATAAACAATAGGGTTTCCAATGGGCCAAGATGGAGTAGGAATTACAGTTGTAACAGCAACTGGTAAGGTTTTGAAATTCTGAATAACTGAATAGGCAGATATTGCACCGGTTGAAGTTCGAGAACGTACTTGCCAAAAATAGGTAGTTCCATCAGCAAGTCCAGTAATTGTTTTATTTATTGCATTAATGTTATTGATAACAATTGCACCAGACATATCTGCATTTACTGAGTATAGTAAGTCGTATGTTGTACACGATCCGTACCAATAAAGATTAGGAGAGTGTGTATAAACAAAGGCTCCGTTAATAGGGTGCGTTAAATTAGGAATAGCAGCCGAAGTTGTAATAAAATTGTACGCTGCCGAATAATTACTTGTACCTAATAAATTTGTAGCACTAACATGCCAAAAATATTGCGTGCTATTGGATAATCCTGTTACAATATAGTTGGTTGCAGTAATTCCACTAAATGTTTGAACATCTGTTGTAAATGAAGCATCTGATGCCACTTGAAGCGTGTATGAGGCTGCACCCGATACAGCATTCCAAGAAAAGTTTGGTTCAATAGATTCACCAATAGCAAAATTTGAAGGAGAAACTAGAACTGGAATTGTTGGAGCAGTTAAAGAAAATTCATAAGCTCCAATATCAACTGTTCCATTAAAAATACGAGCATTTCCATCTAAGTCAAATGCACTACCCATCCAAGGTTGATTAAGTCCAGCATCAATACATGCTGAGCCATATGGTAGGTCAAATGGATTAAGAGTTAAATCAGTACCTGTATATGGATTATCGGTAATGTTGCCTGTTCCAATAAGAGCATTAGAAGTACAGTTATTATTGAAAACACTACCCGCATTGGCTACTTGTACATCTAAACCAGTGTTATAATATGAAATTGTATTTTCCATCAAAGAAGAGTCTTTGGTTCGCACTCCTGCGCCATTTGGAGCTGTATTATTTGTTATGGTACAGTTTTGTATTGTTCCGGAACTCCAAATGTTAATTCCCCCACCATAATTAACAGAGGTGTTGGAATGAATTAAACAGCCACGTGTCGTTCCACCATTTAGCATTCTAACTCCACCACCATAACCGCTGGAGCCATTATCACTTGCTAAATTATTTGCGATTACACAGTTCAGAACAAGTCCACTATTATCAATTGCAACACCACCACCATCACGCGCTTGGTTATTTCCAATAATACAATTTTGAACTGTGCCACCATTTACAATATTAACCCCACCGCCAAAACTGCTTGGGTTGTAGCCATTAGTAATTGTAATATCATCAATTACAGCATCAACATGGTTAACATAAAAACATCGTGTAACATGATTGCCATCAACAGATACAAGAGATTTACCATTAATGCTTTTAATTGTTATACCCTTTGTAACGGTAATGTTCGTAGTTAAAACGTAAGTTCCGTCGTTAACCAGAATTAAATCTCCGTTGCTTGCCGCATTTACGGCAGTTTGAATACTATTTGCACCAGATGCCAACGTTGAATATGGTGGGCTATTACTTCCTGTTAATGAAACATAAAGTGTAGCCTGTGCAAAAATAGTTTGGAATAATAGGAATGTAAGAAATATGAAAATGGTTTTTTTCATATTTTCCTCCTTGATTAGTTAGTAATATGTTATTTGCAACATTTATCAGTAAAAAACGAATAATTACTTTAAAACAATATTCTAACTCTTTAGAAATAGATTCTATTCCAAATAAGAATTACAAAAAATAAGATTCACTTAGAAAAAAGTTAGTAACGATATTTAATACAGAAAGAATTACGGACAACATTAGTGCCACTTTATGTGATTTGATTTTCAATTGGAATGTTAGTTTGCATGAATGTGGATAAGTGGGTAATGTCTTGTTTTGAGAAAATGTCTTTTTTAAATACAATTCTTAGATGAGCAAAATAGTATAATCAAACTTGAAATAGAAAAAGCAAAACTAATTTTATTAAAAAAGAGGATTTATAAGTTCTATCCATGAGTAAATAAAAAAATTGTTGAGATGTCATTTCTATTTGAGACGATATACTATCAAATATATAATTGTGAAAAGACAAATATTTTGTGGTATATAATTATGTTTGTGCTTGGGATTTAGCCAAATTCATCGATTGACTTGGTAAAGCAGTGTAAAGAAAATATTATGATAATTACAGAAATAGAATAATAGCAAAGGTTTAAAAAATAATAATTGTCAGAACAAAGAAGATTTAGGAAAAATATAACCTTTATAACAGGTTCTACTAATTACTAAATGTTTTCTTGTTTAACAGAAGAGTTCTGAGGTGGCTTTTATTTTCCCTTTAATTTAAGTTCTAATGTTCCTATTTTTATTCTTTATTTTTTATCTTTTAGTGGGGTTTTATGAATTACAAAGAATTATTATTACAAAAAGTTAACAACAAAACGTTTAAGGTAGGTATTGTTGGTTTGGGATACGTTGGTTTACCATTAGGGCTTGAATTTGCCGAAAAGGAATTTAATGTGCTTGGTTTTGATATGGATCAAAGGAAGATAGATTCACTTGAAAAAGGCGAGACTTACATTAAACATATTCCAACATCAAGAATTAGCAAATCTGTAAATTCTGGATTTCTAAAATCAACAACAGATTTTAGCAGAATGCCTGAAGTAGATGCATTAATTATCTGCGTACCAACACCCCTTGATGAACACCGCGAACCTGATATGAGTTATGTTGAAGGAACAGCAAAAACAATCCAAAAATATTTGCGTAAAGGACAGTTGGTTACACTTGAATCAACCACTTATCCAGGAACAACTGAAGAAATGTTATTGCCACTTTTTGAAAATGCCCCAATATTTCAAAGTAAAATGAAGGCAGAGATTTCTCAGTCGTCTGAAAAAATAGACTCCTTCGAAATGACAAATGTGAAATTTGTTGTTGGTGAGGATTTCTTCCTGGCTTATTCTCCAGAACGTGAAGACCCAAATAATCCAGATTATAATACATCAACAATTCCAAAAGTAGTTGGTGGAATGACTGAAAATTGTTCCGAAGTAGCAAAAGCCATTTACGAAAAAGTAATAGTATCAATAGTGCCAGTGTCTTCACCAGCAGTTGCGGAAGCTACTAAAATTGTTGAAAATGTTTATCGTTCAATAAATATTGCTCTTGTAAACGAGCTTAAAATGGTGTTTGATAAAATGGGAATAGATGTTTGGGAAGTAATTAATGCAGCTAAAACTAAACCTTTTGGATTTAATGCGTTCTATCCAGGTCCTGGATTAGGCGGACATTGTATTCCAATTGACCCATTTTACTTAACTTGGAAAGCTCGCGAATTTGAAGTAAATACAAAATTTATTGAACTAGCTGGAGAGATAAACACTTATCAGCCATATTATGTTGTAGAAAAAGCAATGGCAGCGTTGAACGAAACTAAAAAATCACTAAACGGTAGCAAAGTACTATTAATGGGAGCTGCATACAAAAAGAATGTAGATGATATGCGCGAATCACCATCTCTAAAATTGATAGAAATATTAAGAGAAAAAGGCGCCGAAGTTGATTATAATGACCCATATATTCCAGTTCTTCCAAAGACAAGAAAATATAACTACAAAATGGAATCAGTTGAATTAACTGCAGAAAATATTGCAAAGTATGATTTAATTCTATTAAGCACAGATCACGATGATTATAAAGAGCATCTCAATTTAATTCACAAAAACGCTAAAGCTATTCTTGATACAAGAAATATGTTTCAGGGATATAAAGTATTTAAAGGATAAAAGAAGAAAGAAAAAAATTAAATATGAATGGAATACTTCAAGTATGCTAGAATGCTGGTTTTTCTGTCATGTCTTCGAAGAATTTCCTTGTGCCAAAGGCATCTTTGGGGGGAGAGAAAAGCCTCTTTGTGTTAAGCAATGCTGTCAACTTAAGTTCTTGTCATTCCGTGAAGTTTTTACACGGAATCCAGTTTGGGGAGGAGATTCTTGCTTCTTGTTTGTCATTTCGAACGAAGAGAGAATTCTTGTTCTTTTGCTGTGATTGGCGGGGATATTTCACACAAAGAATGAGTTCAATATGACAAAAATTAATATGGAAAATAATACGTTTATTCGCAGATGATTTTTATAAAGGAAAAATAAATTTGAAAAAAATAATCTCAGTTGTTGGTGCAAGACCAAACTTTATGAAAGTTGCACCAATTCATAAAGCATTTAGGAATTACGAAGATAAAATAACTCATTTAATTTGTCACACGGGACAGCATTATGACGAAAAAATGAGCAAAGTGTTTTTTGAGGATTTAGAACTTCCGCAACCAGATTTTTATCTCGGTGTTGGAAGTGGCTCGCATGCAGAGCAAACAGCAAATGTTATGATTGAGTTTGAAAAAATTCTCATAAACGAAAAGCCAGATTTAGTCCTCGTTGTTGGTGATGTAAATTCAACAATTGCATGCAGTTTAACGGCAAAGAAACTCCACATAAAAGTTGTTCACGTAGAAGCTGGTTTGCGTAGTTTTGATATGGAAATGCCAGAAGAAATAAATAGAATTTTAACAGATAGAATTTCAGATTTTCTTTTTGTAACAGAAAAAAGTGGTTTGGAAAATCTCAAAAATGAAGGCGTTGATGATTCAAAAGTTTTCTTTGTTGGAAATGTAATGATTGACTCGCTTGTTCATTATCAACCCAAAATTGATAAATCAAACATTTTGGAACACTTTAAGTTGGCATCTGTCATCTCCAAAGAAAATTCTCACGTTTCACGTCTCACATCTCGCGGTTACGTTTTAGTTACCCTTCACCGTCCAAGTAATGTTGATACAAAAGAATCCTTAGAAAAATTAGTAAAATTTCTGAATATTATTGCCAAGGAAAGAATGGTGGTTTTTCCAATTCATCCAAGAACCAAAAGCAATTTGGAAAAATATGCTCTCATCCAAACATTGAGCGATACAATAATTCTTTCGGAGCCAATTGGGTACATCGATTTTCAAGCGTTAATTAAAAATGCAGAACTAATTGTAACTGATAGCGGTGGAATACAAGAGGAAACAACATATTTGGGAGTTCAGTGTATTACACTTAGAACTTCTACCGAGCGCCCAAGCACCGTTGATATTGGAACAAATCAATTAATAGGTGTCGATTTGGAAAAAGCAGAAGTAGCTTGCTTAAATGTGCTTGCTGGAAACAAAAAAGCTGGAACAATTCCAGAACTTTGGGACGGCAAAGCGGCGGAGAGAATTGCGGAAATATTGTGTAAAGAAGAGGTTTGAAAAACAAAATGGGATGATGGAAAAATGGAATGGTGGAAAAATGGAATGGTTGAATTGCTGAATTGTGGAATGGTTGGAATAATGAGAGTCGGATATTGAGCAATTATTCTAAATCACTTAGCTTTGTTTTTGTCAGAGAAAGTCTTTTTGCTCTTTATCTTTTATCTAGTATCTTGTGTCTTTTGTCTTGCTGCTAAACTATTAACTAAATTATTTATATAGGAAATAATATCATGAAAATACTTATCACTGGCGGAGCTGGTTTTATTGGCTCTCACGTTGTGCGATTGTTTGTGAACAAATATCCAAACTATGAAATATATAATTTGGATAAATTAACTTATGCTGGAAATCTCGAAAACTTAAAAGATATTGAAGAAAAGCCAAATTACACATTTATTCACGGTGATATTGTTGACGGCGATTTTATACAAAATCTTTTTAATGAACATAAATTTAATGGCGTTATTCATCTCGCGGCAGAATCGCATGTTGATAGATCAATTTCAAATCCGATGGAATTTATTCAAACAAACATTGTTGGAACAGTAAATTTACTAAATGCCGCAAAGGCAATCTGGAAGGATAATTTTGAAAATAAACTCTTCTATCATATTTCCACCGATGAAGTATATGGCTCGCTAAATGACGAAGGATTTTTTACCGAAGAAACGCCATATTCGCCACACAGTCCTTATTCAGCTTCAAAAGCTAGTTCCGACCATTTGGTTCGTGCTTATAACGACACATTCGATTTGCCAACGGTAATTTCAAATTGTTCAAATAATTACGGACAAAATCAATTTCCAGAAAAACTAATTCCATTATTTATAAATAACATAATCAATAAAAAATCGCTTCCAGTTTATGGAAAAGGAATAAACGTCCGCGATTGGCTTTATGTTGTTGACCATGCAACCGCAATAGATGTTATTTTCCACAAAGGAAAGGTTGGTGAAACATATAATATTGGTGGAAATAATGAATGGAAAAACATTGATTTAATAAAAGTTCTTTGCAAAGTAATGGATAAAAAACTCGGTCGTGAAGTTGGCGAATCGGAAAAATTAATAACCTACATTGTAGATAGAGCTGGTCACGATTTACGATACGCAATAGATTCAACCAAACTACAAAAAGAACTAGGCTGGAAACCATCACTACAATTTGAAGAAGGCTTAGAAAAAACAGTCGATTGGTATTTGGCAAACACCGAATGGCTAAACAACGTTACTAGTGGTGCTTATAAAGAGTACTATTTAAAGCAATATTCGCAAAAGGAATAGCAACACGGATTTGACAAATAAAACGGATAAGAACGGATATTGAGATTCTTAAAATCAGCGAAAATCTGCTTAATCCGTTAAATCAGCGTGCTATTTTTGTTTAACTTTATACTTGCAAACCGGAGGTTTGAATGAAAGGTATTATTCTCGCTGGAGGTTCCGGCACACGGCTTTATCCGCTTACAAAAACTGTTAGTAAGCAATTGCTTCCAATTTTTGATAAGCCACTTATCTATTATCCATTGTCGGTTCTGATGCTTTCGGGAATTAGAGAAATATTAATAATTTCCACACCGCAAGATTTACCACGATTTAAGGAGCTGTTTGGTGATGGAAGTCAAATTGGTTTAAAATTGGAATACGCCGAGCAACCAAGTCCAGATGGATTGGCACAAGCATTTATTATTGGAGAAGAGTTTATTGGCAATGATGATGTTGCCTTAGTTCTTGGTGATAATATTTTTTATGGTCATGGACTTACTGGAATGTTAACTCGTAGCGTTGAAACAGTTAAAAATGAACGCAATGCAGTCGTTTTTGGATATTATGTTAACGACCCAGAAAGATATGGCGTTGTTGAGTTTGATGAAACGGGAAAGGTTTTATCCATTGAAGAAAAGCCAGAGAGCCCTAAAAGTCACCATGCTGTTGTTGGACTTTATTACTACACAAACGAAGTAATTGAAATAGCCAAAAACGTAAAACCTTCGGCACGCGGTGAGTTAGAAATTACTTCGGTAAATAATGAGTTCCTAAATCTGAACAGATTAAAAGTAGAGCTTTTCGGTCGTGGACAGGCTTGGTTTGATACTGGCACGTTTGAGTCAATGCAAGAAGCATCAAGCTTTATTGAAACTATTCAAAAACGACAAGGTTTGCAAATAGCTTGTATTGAGGAAATTTCATTCCAAAAAGGTTGGATTTCAAAAGAAGAGTTGCAAAAACAAGCTGAAATTTATAAAAAAAACAGTTATGGGTCATATTTGCTTAGTCTTATTAAGTAACTCACGTAATACAAAATTTTGAAAGCGGTTTTTCATTCCGTTAAAAGTCAACAATTGAACAGCAGTAATGTTCAAGAAAATGCTTAATAAATTATAAGTTCTTTAACACATTGAATAAGTTTCCGTAAGTTAAAATGCATTAATCAAGAAAGAGAATGAGCTTGAGCCAGTAATAAGTGTGAAGCCATTTTGGGAGGAGTTCGTTCTTTTTTCTCATTTTATTTGTTCTTCTCAAAATAGATGCTTTGTTATCAAAAAAAAAGAAGTTATTTTTTTAGACGATGAAAATCTTTCAACAGAAACAATTTCTATCATCTAGCAAACAGCTGAGTATGTACCAATTATTCCCTAATTTTAGCATGAACGAAGGAAGTAATTGTTCCATGGTCTCGTGGACCAAGTCCGGAACCTTCACTTTCGTACTGATTTTTTTTATTCAATATTGCAAAGAGCTTTTTTCTAATTTTAAATATATTCACCAATGTTGATAGCATTGCTTGTCAGGTTAATTTCGCTTCTATATAGATTGTTTTTTCTAAATTGTTAATTTTAATCCTATTACATTCTCCAGATTTAATGTTTTTTAAATCGATTCCTCTGTATTGAGTAATTCTTCTAATCTTTAATAAGTGTTGTTTGTAAGCTAGTTGAGCTTTTGCCTTTTATAAAACAACCTTTATTTGCAGATTTTTATCCTAATTTATTTAGAACTTGCATTTATTATTGAAATTGTGATATAACAAAATAACAGAAGAGTTAAACCAAAAAATATTGCTTAAGGAAAGAATATTACTCCTTCTCCCAGATAATTCCTCTTCGAGCATCGCGTCTTTCGCGATAAAGCTGTCCAATTTCTGCACCAACAAGAAAAACGATGGAAGCATAAAAAATCCAAAACATCACAACAGCAAAAAATAGGAATGTTCCATAAAGTTCATTTAGAGCTAAAAATTGTGTTACATAGTATTCAAAAAGCCAACGTACTGCTTCCCATAACATTGTTGCCCATAAAGCAGAAGCTAAAGGAACTTTATATTTTAATTTTACATAAGGAATAAAAGTGTAAAAAAGGTAAAACATAATGAACATCAATAATAATGAAATGTATGGAATTAGAAGATTTATTACTGTTCCCTCTGGCGAAGGTGCTAGTATTTGCATTTTTTTAGAAATGGCAATAAAATACGAAAGTGTTGGAAGTATATATGTTGAAAGTAAAATGAAAATAAGAATTAAGATAACCATTCCAAAATCACGTAATAATCCTATTATAGCTCCTTTAGTTTCATCTACCTTAAATATTTTATTTAGGATTGTACGCATGCTGCTAAATAACCAAGTAGATGTAAAGAAAAGACCTAATAAACCCAACCCTCCAGCAAGGGATTTATATTGAACGACTTCTGGAATTCTTGAAAGGATAAAATGCTTCATATAATTAGCGGAAGCGTGGTATGGAATAAGTCCATCTATCACAGTATTAACTTGTCCTTCAATTGTAACTACATCAATTATGTTTCCAAGAACAGAAAACACAATTAGTACTAGAGGAATAACACTAAGAATTATTGAGTAAGCAATACCTGCGGCAGATAAAAATAAATGATTTTTTTCTAATCTTGTAAAGGTTCCACCTATATAGTATTTAAAGAAAGAAAGCACTAGTCTTAGCCTTTCTTTGCTAACATACTTGCTGATAGTGCGTATCATCTTAAAGCGTAGCATAGACTTTATTTTATTTATTTTTTCGGTCACTTATTATCTATTTTTTTATAAAACCAACTTAGAATATACAATTTTTGATTTATGACTCCAATCAATGATTAAATTAATATTTATGGCAATTAACAATCAATTTTGTAAAAAATACTTTTTGTAAATATCTGAATTAGAAATTAATTCTTCGTGTGACCCTACAGCAACAATTTTCCCTTTTTCCATCAAATAAATTAAATCAAATTTATCCATGTCCACCAATCTGTGAGTAATAAATATTAGGGATTTGTCTTTTGCTGCCAAATGAACTGTATTTAAAATATTCATCTCGTTTACAGAATCAAGATCGGCGGTAATTTCATCGCAAATAAAAATAGGAGAATCCTTTAATATTGCTCTTGCAATTGCAAGTCGTCTTCTTTCACCACCGCTTAATTGTTTACCTTGGTTGCCAATCCAAGTATCCAATTTATTTGGTAGTGATTGAACAAATTCGTTCAATTCTGCTTTTTCAAGCGAAAACCATATTTCATAATCCGTTGCATCTGGCTTTGCAATTAACAAATTATTTTTAATTGTATCGCTGAATAAAAAAACCTTTTGCGGAATTATAGAAAACTTTTCACGTATTTTTTCTTCGGATAATTGATTGTATTCATAATTATCAATTGTAAGCGAGCCAGAATTAATATTCCAAAAATTTAACAACAAATTAGTAATTGTAGATTTTCCAGCCCCACTGCCTCCAATAATTGCAATTTTCTTATTGTTGGATATTTTGAAGGAAATTTCATCCAATACTTTTTCATTACCATTATATGAAAAACTGACTTTGTACAGCGAAATACTCTTCCCAATTAATTGATAATCAACCGACTTCTTTTCAACCACAACTTGTTCAGTAATTTGGAACAATCTTTCGCCAGCTTTGGTGCTACTATTGAGATATTGCAAGGCTAATGGTATTGGAAATACTGCTTCAAATGCAGCCATTGTTCCAAGAGTTAAAACAGCAAGGTATATTCCATCAAGTAAACCATTGGAAACCAGTGGCGCGGTTGAGACAAAAACAGAAACGACAGAAATGTTCATAAGCAGCCCTATTAAGCTTTCATTCATTCCAGTAATTAGTTTCATCCTACGTTGTATTTTAATAAGCTTATTATTTGTTTCATTAAACTCTGCTTTGTAATCAGCAACTTTACCAAAGGAAATTAATTCATTTTTACCTTCAATTCCATCCAATGAAAGCTGAGATAAACGTGCGCGTAAAATGATAATTTGCTCACTTATTTTTTTGCTTAGCATATAAGTAAACCACGGAACTACAATGGCAGCAAAGGAATATGGAATTAAAAAGATAAACGCAATTGCAATGCTAAAGTTTGCGAATAAAATAAAAACAAGAATTGCCACAAATACCGCAATAAGAGGAGGAGAAACAACACGTATAAAAATATGCTCCAGTGTTTCCACATCGGCAACAACTCGCGATAGCAAATCACCGCTTGTTAACTTTCCAGTTTTTGATGGAACAAGTGGCTCAAAAGCTTTGAAAAACCAAACTCTAAATTTGGCAAGCAAATTAAATGTTATATCATGCGAAATAAGTCTTTCCGCGTAGCGGAATAATCCACGTGAAATTCCAAAAAATCTGACACCAACAATTCCTACTTGCAACTCACCAATATGTGGCTGAAGAGCAGCTTTGGAAATTATATACGCTGAGGTCATTAGTAAGCCAATACTACTGCCTATTGTAAAAAATCCTATAATAATTGAAAGAAGCATCCACCATTTATAAGGAGCAAGCAGTTTCACTATTTTTATCAATATCTGCTTCATATTTCTCTCTTAAATGTGTTATAGAGATTTTGATAAATTTTATTTTCTGCCAACAAGTTTGCGTGTGTACCCTCTCCAATTATTTTCCCTTTCTCTAAAACAATTATTTTATCCGCACTTAGTATAGTATTTAACCTATGCGCAACAATAACAACTGTTTTACCTTTGGCTAATCTTTTAATTGAAGATAATAAATCTGACTCATAGACTGAGTCAATACTTGATGTAGGTTCATCCATTAACCAAATTGGAGATTTTTTCAAAAATGCTCGAGCTAATGCAATTCTTTGAATTTCGCCACCACTTAATGTAGCACCATTTTCGCCAACAAGTGAATGATAGCCATCTTTTAGTTTAACTATTGAGTCGTGAATAAATGCATTTTTAGCTGCATCAATAATTTCATTTTCAGCAGCGTTTTCTTTTGCTATAGAAATATTTTCATAAATTGATTTATGAAAAATGTGCGGATTTTGCGACACCCAACTAATGTTGCTATACCATTGCTCTTCAGAAATATTTATTAAATTATTTTGGTCAACTAATATTTCACCAGAACTAGGTTCAAGAAAGCGCATTAGCATATTTATAATAGTGGTTTTCCCAGAACCAGATTCACCAACAATTGCAGTAGTTTTTCCTCTTTCAATTGTAAATGAGATTTCATTTAAAGCAATATTATTTCTATTTTCATAACTGAATGAAACTTTGCTAAACTCAATATTTTCATTTTGGAAATCCAAATTTGATTTAACTAAAGTCTCTTCACTTTGAGCTTTTGCAAATATTTCTTGAATTGATTTAAATGCCGCCAAGCCTTCCAAGCCAGCGTGATATCTGCTTCCGAGTTGACGAAGAGGAAGATAAAATTCAGGAGCAAGTATCAACACAAATAGCGCACTTTCAAATTGCATATTGCCGTACATTAATCTTAATCCAATTTCTACAGCAATAATTGCAATGCTTAATGTTGAAAGCAGCTCGAGAACAAGCGCTGAGAGAAATGCAATTTTTAATACTTTCATTGTTGATGATTTAAAGGAATTGCTTATTTCTTCAATCCTTTTTATTTCATCCTTTGCTCTGTTAAACATTTTTAGAGTTGTAATTCCTTGAAGGACATCTAGAAAATGTCCACTCATTCTGCTTAATGATTTCCAATGTTTTCTATTTATTTCTTCGGCTGATGAACCTATCAAATACATTAATAGTGGAATTAGTGGAGCCGTTGCAAGAAATACAACTCCAGAAAGAATATCAATTGGAAAGACAAATAGTAAAATCAAAAATGGAGTTAAGGCGGACAGAAATAATTGTGGTAGGTATTCACTGAAATATGAATCTAATGCTTCAACTCCTTTAATAACTGTATTAGAAAGCTCACCACTTGTTTGGTTTAGAAGAATTTCTCCCTTATCTTCAAATAATATTTTGTTAATTGCCTCTCTCAAATTCTTTTTAATGTTGCCAACAACTATTTCAATTTTGTTCTTTTCATACCAAATAAAAAAAGCTTTTAATATTGCTGCTACTATAAAGTAGATTAAGTAATTAGATACATCTGAGAGATTTTTATTTTCCAGAAATATTAGATTTATTGATTTAGCTAAATAATAAGCAAGAAGTATTGTAAATATTGATGCAATAAAACCACTTATAATGGAAGTGATAAATGATGATTTTGTTTTGGAAGTTAGTCTTAATAGATCTTTATCTATGTTCATTTAGGAGATTTTCTTTCTTTTCTTTTGAAGCACGAAGATACAAAACATTGAGACATTATTAAAATGTCTCAATGTTGAAATATTAATATTCTAATTCTGATTTTCTTGAAATCCTTTTTCTAAATACCCAATACGTCCATGACTGATAAATAAGCACGATTGGGACAAATATTAAAGCCACAATGCTCATTACCCCAAGTGTGTAATCAGAAGAAGATGCATTATAAATTGTTAAACTCCAATCTGGGTTTGTGCTTGAAACCATTACTCTTGGAAATAATCCAGAGAAGATAGAAATAGTAGAAAATGCAATTGTTATACCCATCATAATAAAAGCCCAACCTTCGCGCTTTACTTTCAGAAAATATCCAACTGAAAGAATTGCTAAAAGTGCAACAATTGGAACTACACCAGGATTAATTCCAAATCCCGCAATAACATCTGTTTCTATGTAACTGTAAACAACAAATAAGAGAAGAACAATAGTTGATGGCAACCATAATTTACGTGCAGTTGCTTTTGCAGATTCAAGAATATCATCTGTTGTTTTTAAAGTTAAAAAGATTGCTCCGTGCAATGTGAATAGCAAAAATGACGCAACTCCACCAACAATTGCATATGGATTTAAGAGATTAAAAAATCCGCCAGTGTATGTCATTGTTTCATCAATGGGAAGACCTCTTATTAAATTAGCAAGTGCAACCCCCCATAACAAAGCTGGAACAGCACTTCCAAAAAATATTATCCAATCCCAAGTATTTCTCCATTTTGAATTTTCATCTTTGCTTCTAAACTCAAATGAAACAGCTCTAACAATAATAGCAACTAACATTAAAAATAGCGCAAGATAAAACCCACTAAACATTGTTGCATACCAATGAGGAAAAGCTGCAAAAATTGCACCGCCGGCTGTTAATAGCCAAACTTCGTTTCCATCCCAATGAGGCCCAATTGTGTTGATAATAACTCTGCGAGCTTTATCGTCCTTCCCTAAAAATGGGAGTAAAATTCCAACTCCATAATCAAATCCTTCCAAAAAGAAAAATCCAATAAAGAGTACTGTAACTAAAATAAACCATATTATATTTAAGTCCATTATATTCTCCTTTTAATTTTCTGAATGATTTGATTCGTGAATGTTCATTGCATCTACACCTTTTATCGCAAATTTTCGCCATAAATAAACAGTTGGAATTAGTAATATTCCATAAAGTACTGTATAGCCAATAGTGGTAAAAAGAACTTCACCAGCTGTTGTTGCTTTTGAAACTGAATCTTCAATTCTGAAAAGTCCAAAAACTGTCCATGGTTGTCTACCCATTTCTGTAAAAATCCAACCTGTTGCATTTGCAATAAAAGGTAAACTTACACCAAAAAGTAGAATTTTATAAAAAATTGGAGAAAAGTCGAAATTCTTTTTATAAGCAACCCACCAACCTATTAATAAAACAAAAAACATTGCAGCTCCAGCACCAACCATCATCCTAAAAGTCCAATAAGAAATTGCAACTGGTGGAACATAATTACCAGGACCATATTTAACTTCGTACTCTGCCTGCAAATTTTTAATTCCTTTAACTTCACCATCAAATTTATTGTATGCTAAAAAGCTAAGTGCGCCTGGAATTTTAAGAGCAAATACATCTTCCCTTTTTGTTTCATCTCCAATTGTAAACAAAGACATAGACGCAGGATTTTCAGATTCCCAAAGTGCTTCCGCTGCAGCCATTTTCATTGGTTGAACTTTAACCATGTATTGTGCTTGGCTGTGTCCAATAATAGCAACAAATATAGTTCCAATTATTCCATAAACAATTGCAAACTTGAAAGAACTTTTAAATACTTCTTGATTTTTGTTTTTGTTTAGCTGATAAATGCTAACTGTAAGAATAAAAAATGCTGTAGTTGAAATACCAGCAAAGAAAACGTGTGGAAATTGTACCCAAACATGTCCGCTTGTAAGCAAGGCAAAAAAATCTGTCATTTCCGCTCTTCCATTTACAAGATGATAACCTACAGGTTGCTGCATAAATGAGTTTGCTATTAAAATCCAAATAGCTGAAAGATTAGAACCAATTGCCACTAACCATATTGCTGCTAAATGCATTTTCTTTGAAAGCTTTTCCCATCCAAAAATCCAGATTCCTAAAAATGTTGATTCTAAAAAGAAAGCCAAAAGAGCTTCAATTGCAAGTGGAACACCAAAAATATCACCCACAAATCTTGAATACTCTGACCAGTTCATTCCAAATTGGAACTCTTGAACTATTCCAGTAGCAACTCCAATTGCAAAATTAACCAAGAACATCTTTCCCCAAAAAAGCACCATTTTTTTATACTTTTCATCGCCGGTTCTAACATATTGAGTTTCCATTAAAGCTAATGCAAGCGTAAAACCCAATGTTAGAGGAACAAAAAGAAAATGATAAACAGTTGTTATGGCAAATTGCCATCTTGCAAGCGCAAGAACATCCATAATACCTCCAAATAATTAGTTTTTGTTATTTAAGATCTGCGTCTGTAAACGCGAATTCATTTATTGTTTTTATTTTTAATTTTTCAATTATTTGATTTTCTTGCTCAATAAAGAAGCTGTGAAGATTGCAAGGTGCTGGCAAGGGACAAAAGCCATCAACATTAATACAATCACTAACGCTCATAGCTAATCCCATTGCTTCACATATTTGAAATAGCGAGAGTTCTTCTGGTTTTATTGCTAACAATACACCACCATTTTTGCCACGTATGGTTTTTAATATGTTATTCTTCTTTAATTGATATACAATTTTTGTAGCAAAGGGTTTTGTTATTAGTAATTTTGAAGAAAGTTGTTGAATTGAAAAGTGAGATTTTCCACAAGAACCTGCAAGATATGCGCAAATTCTTATTGCATAATCGTAATCTCTTTTGGTTAAATAATACATAAAATTCTCAACTATACTAAAATGGTATAGTTAAGTTATAAAATTTATTTAATAGACACAAGGTCTTTTTTAATCGGATATTTTTATTGCTTTATGAGAACTTGCAAATGCGCTAAAATAGCCAAGTGCATTATTTGTCCAATTAGAAATTGGATTTGTTGGCGCAACAGATGTACTGCTTGGTCTTCCACCCGATGAACTTCCTGAAGCATTCACACTATTTGCAGTTTTATAAAAATCGTACGTTGCTTTATCAATTGATTGCAACTCAACTGTAATTATATCGCCAATATTTAGATTAAGAACTTCAGCATCTAATTGAGCTCTGGCATTTATGTCATTTCCATCTGTATATTTGTCATCATACACAATAAACCCCGCTAAATCCTTTTCATTGTGAGATATTTTAAAGCGACAGTAATTTGCAATGTCTGGTTCATCTTTAAAATAAATATGTAAAATATAACGCCCTTTACCACTGCTACTTCTTGGGCCAAGCTTGGATTTTTCAATTGTTAGAGAATCTATTTCAATTCTATTGGGCATTTTGGATTCTGCAAAATAATTTTTCCCCTCAACATTTACTTCAACAGAGTAGTTAGTGTTAGTATTACCAATTATCAAATCTGTTCTGTATTCGCCAGGCATTACTTCAATCATTGTTGCACTTTTACCTTTGTCATCTGAAATTATAACAACTGCATCCGAAACTCTTTCGTATTCGCCAACGGTATAAAAATCAGTAGATTTTGTAATAACCATTGTGCTAACAGAGCTTGTATCAGATATTTTAGCTTCCAAAACAATTGCTGTATTTGCAGAGTTCAAATCAATTTGAATAACATCTTCACAGCTAAAGAGTAAAAATGTCATTAATACTAATGTTATTGTTAAAATGCCTTTTTTTACTGGACTAAGCAGCATTTTATTAGAGGTTGCTGCACTCATTCTTCTTAATATTTTTTTCGAAGATTGGTTTGGTTTGCAATGACTTTCTCTGTTTATATTTTTATTTGTGTTCATCTTTTCTTCCTAAAAACTAAAATTAAAAGTAATTGATGGAACAATACCGAATAGTGCTAATCTTACCGCTTCTGTGTTTAATGGATTTGCTTCACTTTCCTGGAAAGTAATTGTGTATGCATTTTTTCTATTGTATGCATTAAATAGTGAAAATGTTAAACTCTTTTCCGAAGTATTACTTTTGCTTAAAATCCAAGTTGCCCCAACGTCCAAACGATGATAATCTGGCATTCTATAACCATTTCGTTCGGTATATAAATTAAAAGTATTCCCATCAATAATATACTTTCCGCTTGGGAATGTTACCGCGTCACCAGAGTAGTACATCCAATTTGCTGAGAGAGTCCATGTTTTATTTAGTTTATAAATTGCAGTAAGTGAAAAATCGTGTGTTCTATCCTGCCTTGCCGAAAAAGGTTTTCCATTATTAATATCTGGAAATTCTCTATCTGTTTTTGAAAGTGTATAACTTAGCCAACCAGTTAGATTTCCAAAATTCTTCTTCAAATATAACTCAATTCCGTAAGCACGACCTTTGCCAAAAACCAATTGCGATTCAATTTTATCATTAAAATAAATATCAGTACCGTTCTCATATTCAATTTGGTTTTCCATATTCTTATAGTAAACTTCAATTGAAGACTCAAACTGGTTTTCGGCAAAATTTTTGAAATATCCCAAACTTATTTGATTTGCTATTTCTGGATTAACCACATCGGTTGTAGGCAACCAAACATCAATTGGCGTTGAAGTTGTTGAGGTTGAAAGTAGATGAATGTATTGATAATTTCTTGAGTATGCAGTTTTCAGAGAACTGGTTTCGTCCAAAAGAAATGTTGCAGAAAATCGAGGTTCAAAGCCGCCATAACTTCCAATTATTTTTCCACTTTCGTATTCTTTTGTGTTTATTATAAAATTATCTTCATTATAAGTATAAACCTTACCAGGTCCCATATGTAAATATTCTGAATATCTTAATCCATAATTTAGTTTTAATCTGCTTGTTAAATCGGTTTCGTGAGAAATGTACGCAGCTAATTCGAGTCCGTATTTGTTATCAACTTTAAACGAATTTACATTACCACCGGCACTTTCAATTTCGCCAGGAAGAAATGTGTGATAAAAGCCAATAAATCCAAACTGAAAAAGATTATTGGAACTATGGAAATATTGGAAATCACTTTTAAAGTTTACATCTCTAATTCCCGATGTAATTTGAAAATCGTTGTCGCCACTCATTATTGATACAACATAATTGTAATCACTAAAAATTAAGGAAGTATTAGAAAACAATTTTTCGCTAAACAGATGATTCCATCTAAGTGTTCCTGTAATATTGCCCCAATCAAATCCAAACTGATCGCTAAAGCCAAGTACATCCCGTCCAAAATAGCCGGACAAATAAAATTTATCCGTGTTACTTAAGCGATAATTGGCTTTAAGATTTAAATCATAAAAATATAGTTTAGAATCGTTGAGTGCTTCATCTCCAGCGAGTGGAATAAAAATATCCGCATATGTTCTACGTCCAGAAATTAGAAAAGAAGCCTTGTCAGTTATAATTGGACCTTCAACAGAAAGTCGTGATGAAATCAATCCAATTCCACCAGTGAAACGCCAATCTTTGTTGCTTCCTTCTTTCATTTTAATATCAAGTACTGAAGAAATTCTTCCACCATATTCCGCAGGCATAGTTCCCTTTATCATTTTTGCATTTTTAATTGCATCGGAGTTAAAAACGGAGAAAAATCCAAATAGATGAGATGCGTTATAAACTGTGGCTTCATCTAGTAAAATTAAATTCTGATCAATATTTCCACCGCGGACAAAAAAGCCGCTATTTCCATCACCCGCTTGACTAATGCCAGGCAGCAATTGCATAGTTTTTAAAATATCCGCTTCGCCAAGAATTACTGGAACTGATTGCAATTCCTGCGGGATAATTTCCGTTGTGCCCATTTCTGTGGATTTAATATTGTAATCGCCTTTTTTGCCTTCCACAACTACTTCATTTATTTCGAATGAGTTTTGCGTAAGTTCAATATTTGAGTTAACCGAATATTTTAACTCAATTGAAACTGTTTCCTTTTTAAATCCAGCGTAGCTAAATGTAATTGTATATTTGCCTTTTGGAATTGTTATGGAATAAAATCCATATTCATTGCTGGTTGTTCCACTCTCCAATTCGGCAATATAAATATTTGCACTAATTAATCCCTCGCCACTTCCAGAATCAGTTATATATCCACTTAATGTTGAGTTTTGCGAAAAGAGAGTTGAAACAATGGTAACAAAGACCAGAAATAACAATTTGTATTTTGAAAGCATTTAATATTTACCTAATTAATTTTAATTCAATTTCACTAAAATACCCAAATGCTGTTTCTAATAATAAGAAAATATTTTTACCTAATTTTAAATGTTCAATACTTATTTTAAATTTTTGGATAAAAATAGCTTTTAGAAATGCAGGAAATTAATTTTTATGAATAATGATGAGTTTGTCTCAAAAATTACAGGAGAAAAAATGAGTGTTTTAAGTTTGAGAATTCCCGAATCGTTGCATAAAAGAGTGAAAATTCTTGCTAATGACGATAATATTTCGATAAATCAATTTATAACATCTGCCTTAGCTGAAAAATTGTCGGCTTTGGATACAGAAAAATATCTTGAAGATAGAGCCTTAAAAGGTAGCAAAGACAAATTTTTAAAGGTTCTGTCAAAAGTTCCAGATGTTGCCCCTGATGAATATGATAGACTTTAATTTTTAAACGTTTTATTAGCGCTTAGAAAATGGTGCTTTAAGTATATAACCGCTAAGCTTCATTTATTTTTTAAGTTTAGGATGTATATTTGAGTAAAATCTTTAGGAGCTATTTGTTTTTTGGGTTAAGTGCTTTTTAAAAGAAGAAGATAATAGTATTAAAATTATTTAATAAGAGTAAAAGAATATGACTGGGAGTCTCTTAATAGTGATACTAAAGTAAGTGGTTGGATATCGTCAATTAAAATAAGTAGAAAATATTTCCATTTCAAAACAATCAATTAGCTACTTTTAACCTTAATGGTTAAATTACACACCATTAAATTTATAAAACGGAAAAAATTTGTTTGCCACTATAACTTGGAGCATTTCTCCAGAAATATTTTCACTTGGTCCCATTCATATTCGCTGGTATGGATTACTTTTTGCCTCTTCATTTATTGTTGGATTCAAAATTATGGAGAGGATTTTTATAAAAGAGAATAAACCAATGGATGATTTAAATGATTTAGTTTGGTTTATGATTCTTGGAACAGTTCTAGGAGCAAGGCTTGGACACTGCCTTTTCTACAATCCAGAATATTATTTATCAAATCCATTAGAAATTTTAAAAGTATGGAAAGGCGGTTTGGCTAGCCATGGAGCAGCTATTGGAATTTTAACATCCATTTATTTTTATAGCAAAAAGAAAAAAAATCAATCCTTTTTATGGGTAATGGATAGAGTAGTTATAACAGTCGCACTTGCTGCCTTTTTTATTAGAATGGGTAATTTATTTAATTCCGAAATTATTGGTTATCCAACCGATTTACCTTGGGGATTTATATTCACTTCTGTTGATAACATTCCTAGACATCCCGCACAGCTTTATGAAGCTCTATTTTATTTGCTTTCTTTTGCCATTATTTATTATCAATATAAAAAACATGATGGAAAATTCAAGGATGGATATCTTTTTGGAATATTTTTAATTCTAATTTTTGGTTTTAGAATATTTGTGGAATTTTTTAAGGAGAATCAAACATATTTTGAAGAGGGAATGATTTTAAATATGGGGCAAATTCTTAGCTTTCCACTAGTTATAGCTGGAATTTATTTTCTGTATAATTCAAAAAAAGGCTCTAAAATTGACAATTGATTATCAAAAGACTTGGAATGATAGATACGGTGGAAGTGATTTTTTATTTGGTAAAAAGCCAAATGAATATTTTAAAAGTAAATTAGAAAATTTGCAGATAGGCAAACTTTATTTACCAGGTGACGGCGAAGGTAGAAATGCTGTTTATGCTGCACAAAATGGTTGGGATGTTTTTTCAGTCGATTTTAGTGATGTTGCTATTAAAAGAGCCCAAAATTTTGCTGAAGAAAAAAATGTTAAAGTAAACATTGGTTTTTCAAATCTGATAACTGCTGAACTTCCACAAAATGAATATGATGTTTTGGGAGTTTCATTCCTTCATTTTAATGACGAAAACAAGAAAATTGTTCACAATAAATTGAAAGAATCAATTAAAGTTGGTGGCTATGTAATTCTAGAATGTTTTAGTGAAGAGCAAATTAAACTTAACTCTGGCGGCCCACGAAAAAAAGATTCGCTATACACCAAAGAGGAATTAAAAAAATATTACACGGATTTTGAATATATCGAATTGGAAGAAACTAAAATTGTTTTGGACGAAAGCGATGGACATCGCGGTGATGCATATGTTGTAAGAATGTTTGCACGGAAGTTGAAATAAAATGAACGATAAAGATTTTGTTAATAAATGGATTGAAAAAATTGAATCAAATTTTCGGAAATTCCCTGATGATTATTTAGCAGATATTGAAACTGAAATATTTGAAATGCCTGGAAAGACCATTTCACTTGGTTCTGAACTATTTGGGCAATTTGAAGTTGTTGACTTAAACGGAAATCCAATTCTCCAAACAGATGATTATAACCATATTAAATTTATACTATACGCCAATAGGCTAAAACCTAAATCAATTTTAAAACCTAAAGACACTTTAGCAATTAAAAAGGTTGTTAAAGAGTACGAACTTCAACTGGATTCAATAATTAAAGAAATTAAAATTGAATTAAATAAAGTGCTCCCAACAAGTGACTTCCTGCGAGTATCAAATCAAATTTTTAACGCACTAAACCTTCAGAGATATTAATTATGATAGAATTAAGCGAAAACATTTCCAATTATATTCAAAACGTTTTTGGGGATGAATTTCTCGCAAAGTATAAAGCCTATGTTGAAAGCGATTATATTCAGTATGTGCGTATTCCTGGAACTGTAAATGAACAAAACAATATTTTAGATAGACTTGTTAAATATGGTATTGAATTATCAAATGTTGAAAATGTTCCAAATGCATATTCGCTAATATCTGGAAGCGATAAAATTGGAAAAACTTTAGAGCATGCGCTTGGAAAATATTACATCCAATCACTATCTTCAATGATACCACCGTTTATCCTAAATCCCACAGATGCGGATACCGCAATTGATATGTGCGCAGCTCCGGGTTCTAAAGCAACACAGCTTTCGGAAATGATGGGAAATGCTGGAACACTATATGTTAACGAACCAAGTATTGGAAGAACAAAATCGCTTGCTCACAATTTAGATAAGCTAAACGTGCTAAATGCTGGAATGCTCACTAGCAAGGGGGAATTGATAAGTAAGTATTTTGATAATTATTTTGATAAAATATTAATTGATGCTCCTTGCACTGGACTTGGAATTGTCCAGAAAAAACAAGAAGTAAGCAATTGGTGGAGTGAAGATCATACAGCAATATTGAGTGATTTGCAATTTAAACTTCTAGTTAGTGGAATTAAATCAGCAAAAATTGGTGCGGAAATTGTTTACTCAACTTGTACATTAACTTTGGAAGAAAACGAATTGGTTGTTGAGCGAATTCTTGATAAATATCCGGTTGAGCTTATGGATATTGAACTTCCTGTAAAATCACATCCAGGTATTACTAAATATGGTGAAAGAAATCTTAATCCAGAACTTGCAAAAACACGCAGAATAATCCCTTGGGAAATAAATTCGGAAGGATTTTTTATAGCTAAGTTCAAAAAAATTAGCGAAACAGAACCATCAGTAAAAATGGATGTGAGGCAAGCGGAATTGGAATTCCTAAGTTGGAATCATAAAACTATTAAAGAGTATGTTGAAAATATTGCTGATTGGTATGGAATTGATATCGAAATTCTTAAAGCATACAAATTTTTATTCAAAAGTAATGAGATGCAATTTATTAAATCTGAGTGGCATTCAGATAATCTTTCAATCTTTGCACGTGCTGGATTAAAACTTGGCAAGCTGGATAAACATAATAATATTGTTTTACATACACTTGCAGCTCAGGCGTTGCAAAAACATATCACAAAAAATGTAATTGAATTTGCTTCAAAAGATGAATTAAAAATCTATTTAAATGGTGGAACAATTAAAACAATGACAGAAGTTGAACCTAAAGGACGAAAAGTTGTTAGTTTTAATGGCGATATGATTGGCGGTGCAATTGCTACAAAAGATGGATTAAAAAGTCAGTTCCCAAGAGCTTTGAGAACTGCCGAAATTTTATTTTAAAATTATCGCTTAAACCTTGGAGTTTTAAAACCCCCAAGGTTTTACTGAATATTTACAATTCGATATTCTTCATATGAAGTGAAATTCCTTGCATATCCGTTTTGAAATTATTATAATCTCTGAAAATAGAGGCATCATAATATTCTAAAACAAAATGCTTTGCAAAATATTTGAGTAATAAGTTATCTGTTAAATTACCAACTATTTTGAGTATTCCTTCGGATGATAAACCATAGCCAGAAGTCCCAACTGTTTGGGGATATCTTTTTCCTAAAAAACTACCAGAAGTAATCGTAAGAGTTTCAAATAAATTAAGAGTATGCCCTTTGTGTACAACAACTTTGTCAGATGGATTTAACAGTAATAGATTATCCCAAATATCAATATCACCTAATAATGATTGATAGCCATCAAATTTACCTCCAAACATACCATCTTCCGTTATTTGTTTAATTAAAATATCTTCTACTTCTGCTGTAAATGAATAAGTGAAAAGATTAATCTCAGTATCAATTATATGAGCATCAAGCCCAAAATCAAAAGTGTATCCTAAACGGCCGGTTCTTGAAAGAGGATCACTTTGAGCCTCATCAATATAATTGATTTTATCTCCAACATTTGTTATGGCATAGCCCAATGTAAAATTGACATTTGGTTTTATGTAAGCTGTTTCACAAAACTTATACTTTATATCATCAAAAAATAGTTTTGATATTGGAGTAATAATCATTGCCCCATAATCATAAGCAGTACCATTAACTTTACCAGAACTTATTTCATTCTCAGTTGGATTGTTACCATAATCAGACTCGAATGGTTTAATGGAGATTCCTAAATTAAAAATAAGATAATAATCAAATCCAACGCCAAAACTGTATGCATCGAATGAATCGTAAGGAGTAAATTTTCTAATAATTTCAGGACCATTCGAAGCCGTTAAGTATCTACCATAGTCCATTCTATCATGCATATATCCAAATCCAACAGAAATTGGAAGACCAAGTTCTTTGAAATTGTAACCAACATTAAAACCAAATGTGTTCTTGGTCAAATCATGACTCCAAGAAGGAATCCAATCAACTTTCTTGGGCATAAAAAAGAGAGAGACATGATTGTTTTGTGAGGAATATCCTAAAATTGCAGGATTCAAATAATATCCAATAGGATCATTGTTTGGTTTAGCAGTTCCAATCCAGCCAGCACCAAGTAAAGGCATTGATGTTTGAAGTGTCAATCCTGGTAATGCACCTTCTCCTTGAGCAAAACTAGATAAATTTAATAAACTAAGTAAAACTAAAGCTAAAATTAATCGTTTCATTTTCCCTTCCCTGTTAATTTGAAATATAATAATGTAATTAGTTTAAACGGATAAAATTATTGGATTAAAGTTAGAAATATTAAAATTGGTTTGTTAGTGAAAAATTTATCACAAAAAAAACAGGAAAGGATAATTAAATATCAACTTGTATTTGACCATTCTTGCAAACTCTTTGAATTTTTCACTAGAAAGAATATTTTTTTAATTTGTAATAATTCCTTATTTCGAATAAATTGCAGAATGTGTATAAGATGTAAACTGCTGTTTTCAAGCAAAATTAAATATGTTTTTATTTTTTGAATTAAAGGTATAAAATGGAAGTTGCTATTGTTGGCGGTGGAGCTGCTGGTTTTTTTTCGGCAATTACGGTAAAAGAAAACTATCCAGACGCAAATGTTATTGTTTTTGAAAAGTCCAAAAAACTTTTATCAAAAATTAGTATCTCTGGTGGAGGAAGGTGTAATGTTACAAACGCTTGTGCTTCTATTAAAGAACTATCTAAGGCTTATCCAAGAGGAGGTAAATCCTTACACAAAGCCTTTCAAACATTTAACAACAAAAATGCTATGGAATGGTTTGAATTAAGAGGTGTTCCTTTAATTATACAAGAAGATAATTGTGTTTTTCCAAAATCTCAAAATTCGCAAAGTATAGTTGATTGCTTTATAACTAGTGCTAAAACTCTAGGAATTACAGTTAAACTTGAGCATGGAATAAAATTAATAAAACAGATAAATGATAAATTGCAGATTGAATTTACTGACCATGAAATTCCAAACAGTATTTTTGATAAAATAATTGTTGCCACCGGTGGCTCACCCAAAAGAGAAACTTTGGATTGGTTAGAAAGATTAAATCATAAAATTGAAGACCCAGTGCCCTCATTATTTACTTTTAATATGCCTAATGAATCAGTTACTGCACTCATGGGTATAGTAGTAGAAAAAACCTTAGTTAGCATACAAGGAACCAATTTTAAATCGGAGGGACCTTTGCTCATTACACATTGGGGAATGAGTGGACCTGCAATATTAAAACTATCCTCGTTTGGGGCAAGATTTTTGAGTGAAAAGGATTACAAAATTAACATTCAAGTTAATTGGACTAATATACAAAATAGTGATTTTGTATTAAACGAATTAAAAGATATTGCAAATAAGAATTCAAATAAAATTTTGTCAAATATTAAACCATTTACTTTACCGGAAAGATTATGGTTATATATTCTTGAAAAAAGTAACTTACCAATTAGTAAAAAATGGAAGGACTTAGGTAAAAATGGAATGAATAAATTAGTAAGTATATTAACTAATGATATTTATTCCGTGGAAGGCAAAACAACTTTTAAGGAAGAATTTGTAACTTGTGGTGGAGTTAGCCTTGAAAGCATCGATTTTAATACGATGCAAAGTAAAGTATGCAGAAATCTATACTTTTCGGGAGAAGTATTGGATATTGATGGAATTACTGGTGGATACAATTTTCAGGCTGCTTGGACAACTGCATTTATTGCTGGGAAATTAAAATGATATTGAATTTTTTATCCTAGTAATTGATAGTAGCATAAATATTTAAACTTATTGAGGTAAAGTCTGTCTTACAAATGGGGAATTTAAAATTGCAAAAAATAATAAAAAAAAGCCTCACTAAAATGTGAGGCTTTTTTTATCAGAAGTTAGCAAACATTAATTTTCAATTTTTTCAATTTCAACTCTTCTATTTTTAGCTCTACCTTCTTTCGTTTTATTAGATGCAACAGGGTTAGTTTCCCCTTTACCGTCACAGATTAATCTATCTGCTGCAATACCATTTGCAACTAGATATTTCTTAACTGATTCAGCTCTTCTATTTGATAATTTTAAGTTATAAGCTTCAGGACCAACACTATCTGCATATCCAGTTAATGATACTTTTACAGATGGATATTTATTAAGTTGATTTAATAACTTATCCAAAGCATTTTTATCAAGTTTATCTAAATTGTTTTTATCAAATTCGAAGTTGATGTCATCAATAACAACTTTATCAATTATTTCAGGTTCTACAACTACTGGTTTAACAATATCATCAGAAGCATCAAGTGGGTTTGTTCCTCTGTTAACTTCAATAAAATCATTTACTGAGCCTTTATCCGTATCAGCTTCTAAAGGATTAGTTTTATATTTATTAACTTCTTCACCATCAGTTAGTTTGTCGCCATCAGTATCAACTTTTGTTGGATTGGTTTTATAAGTATTAACTTCATCGCCATCATTAAGACCATCACCATCAGTATCAACTTTTAATGGATCCGTTTTATACGTAATAACTTCTTCATAATCATTTAATCCATCAGAATCAGAATCAGCTTTTGTAGGACTTGTCTTATAAGTGTTAACTTCTTCACCATCTTTAAGACCATCACCATCTGAATCAGCATTTAATGGATCAGTATTATATTTTTGAACTTCTTCGCCATCTTTCAAACCGTCACCATCTGAATCAGCATTTTCTGAATCTGTACCTAATTTTTCTTCTTCACAATTAGTTAAACCGTCATTATCTGGGTCAACTTCACATCCACCAAAAGAGTATGCAATTCCAACTCCAGCATTCCACCATTTATCATATGCGTTATGATCACTTGGAGGATTTGGAGTTGCATAACCATTCATATAATCATCATTTACAATGTTAAGTCCAACAGATATATCAAGAAGCCAATTTGGGCTTAACGCAAATTCTGCACCAATTCCAACAGGTACATAGTAGTCTAATTGACTATCTTCACCATATCCAGTGCTTTTTGGATTAATAGGTGCAGGATCTAATGACCAATATGTAACACCAAAACCAACATATAAATATGGATTCCAAGAATCGCATACCATTGGACTGAACAATACTCGAGCATCAGCTGGAATAATAGATGTTGTAACTGAGTTTCCAACATAATCTTTCATTGATAAAGTGCCATATCCAACACCTAGTTCAATATCAAACATGCTGCTTAGTTCGTAGCGCATAAATGGTCTAATAAGGTATGATATTCCATCATGTTCAAATTCTGTCCATTCACCTACGTAATTACCTTGTAAACCTAATTTAAGGTCGTAGTTATTTAACTGTGCATTAGTAGTAATTGTAGTAATTGTTAAAAACAATGCTACTAATACAAGTACGATTGTGCTTTTTTGTTTCATGTGTGCCTCGCTATTTTGTATGTTATAAAATTATTAGTTAAATGTATTTAGCCAGTTTGGTTTTTAATGGCTAATTTAGAAAAACACAGGCTGTCTTTTATTAATTTTTAGATATACTATATCTAACATAATCTTTTTATTCTTTATTCTCAAATAATTCTTTTTCAACAATAAAGAAATAATCGGCATAAATTTAAACCTCAATAAAATAAAGTACAAATTGTTATATTTATAATCAATTCATTTTATAATAATTATTTATTGCTGTGATAAAAAACACAATTATATTAGTACTCCTTTTTTACGGGTTTATTTTTCCCCAATCAGAAATTAACACTTTTGAAAAAAGTGCTTTTGCAATCTCTTATATTAATTCTTCTGAAAAAAATGGATTGGAAGACTATTGGGAAATACAAAATGGTTTTGGAGGATATTTTCAAACACAATTTTATATTGGTGAAATTTCAGTTGGAGTTTCGCTATTCACTTTTAAGGGATTAAAGGGTAAGCACAATAATTTTTCATCTAGTTATATTTATTTTAGTTGGATTGGAGTACTTAAGATGCCATTAAATTCGTCACTCGGGGCTGGAATTAAGGTTGGAACTTATCTAATGACATTTAGCGGCGACACATTAAGTATATTTCAAAAACAAGAAAGTGAACTTGCAGTTTCTCCTTATGCAATTTTCTCAATACAAGTTTTCGATCCCATTTCATTAAATTTAAGTGGTGAATTTATTACAGTATTTACGCATAGACCTATGAAATTTTTTAATATCTCTGCTGGTGTTTCATATGCATTTACAACTCCAAATTGGTTAAAAAGACTATTTAAATGAAATATACTATTTTCATAATATTATTTTTGATAAATACAGAAATTATTTCTCAAGACTTCAGTTCTAAAAATGAAATGTCTAAAACTATTATTACTAATAGTGAATTAAAAGAATCTGGAGTTATTAATGTTAGCGACATTTTGAATCTACTTTACAACTGGAATATTTCAACAATTAACGGTTATAGTTTTGACGCTTCGCCAAACAATTTATCACTTAACCAAAGTGTAATTATATCTATCGATGGACAGGAAATTGATTTAGGTAATCAAGATTTTCTAAATCTGAATTTAATTCCTTTAACTATTGATCAAATAGATACTGTGGAAGTTATTAGTTTTCCACAATTATTCAATGGTAAATTTACAAAAGGTGGCTTAATTAATTTTAAGACAAAGAAGCCGACTAAAGGATTATCCCTAAACCTTTTTAATAGCGTTGGAAATGAAGTTGGTGATCCTGGTCCATATTTTTTCACACAGGAAACTTCACCAAATGTGGATAAGCTAGGTTATCTATTATCGTTCAACCTAAATACTCGCGGAGAAAACTGGTATTTAAGATCATTTGTTAAAACCGAAGAAAATTATTTAACAGATTCGGCAATTAAAGATAGAATAAATAAAATGGGTTCCGAAAGCAAATCTGAAATGCTAGCAGCGTCTGTAATATTAAATTTTAGCGCATTAGATGGAATTCATCATTTTTTGTTTGGGTACACACAAGATGACGATTTTATTTTCTTTAAACAAATTGGACAAGAGGTCCCAGCTAAAAAAAATTTGAAGCATTTTGGACTTAATGGAAAATTTGAGCTAACCCAAAATATTGGTTTAAATTACCATATTAAATATGCGGATAACGAATTTATAAATACTTCCAGTTCCCCTCCATTTAATTTTTTAATTAGTGATAAACTGATATTTACTCAAATTGAAAGCGAGTATAAGAATAAAAATATTACGAGTACTTTTGGTTTAAGTATTGAGAATAAGAACATCACTCAATTAGGTTTTAGCAACAGACTTGATAAAATCACTCTATATAGTTCGTTAAATTATTTTTTTACACCAAATACTAATTATGTAATTGATTTTTCAACAACTAAGCAGAATGATAAGATTCTTTTGAATGGTGCACTAAAAAACTTTTGGGCAATTACGCCAGACAATAATTTGACACTTGCTTTCAGTTTTTCGCAAAACCTATTTATGGATAAATTTGCAATTGATTCACAACTCTATTCTAGTTTTGACTATTATGCAAACAATAATACTGATAATAAGACCAATCTTTTAGCTTCAAGTTTGTCATTTAATTCAACACTTAGTAGAAAATTGAATATACAGTTACTTGGAGAATATCGTAACTTCTTTAATTATACGCTTGAAGACTTTAACTATCAGTTTAATCCAATTAATGAAAATATTGAAACCAATTATAGTATTAAGGGAAATGAGTTTTTAAAAATCCTTTCCAGCTCAGTTGAGATAGAACATCTCATTTCTAAAACTGTGACCCACAAATTATATTACAGTTATCAAAAAGATTTCGATGGTTCATATTTATTTCAAGAGTTATGGAAGTCATTTCCAAATCACAAATTTGTTTATTCTATTAACTTGAACTTTAATGATAGCTTTGGAATTTGGGCAAAATACTATTTTCAATCTCAAACAGATTGGCATCAATACAGGTATTTTAATTATCAGTCAAACGATGAATCCTCAAGCACAGTTAAAGCATATTCAACAATGGATTTATCCATTCAAAAATGGTTATGGCAGAAGCACATTTGGCTAAATTTAGTAGTTAAAGATATTTTAAACAATCGACAATATTTTCACCCAATTGGAGCGGGTTTTGATTTGAGGTTTTATTTTCAAATACATGTATATTTTCACTCGATACTTATTTGATAAACAATTTTATTAATTATTCAATAATTTAGATATTATATGTTTCTATTTAATCATGGAAAGTACAAATGATAAACAAAATATTTTTTATTTTATTGTTTTTTGTTTTGGGCTCAATTGAAATATTTTCACAAGAGTTTAAAACACAAAACTTCTTTTTCAACAATTTTAGTTGGACTTCTGAAAAGAACTCCCCATTAATTTTTGGTACCTCTAATAAATTAATCTACTTAAGAAAATTAAATAATCATCCAGTTTTTGCTTCTTCAAAAACTTATACAGATAAACCACTTAACATTTATAGTGAAGATAATGTTAATCATCATCCTTTAGTATTTGCAAAATTGAGATTTTTTGGAATTGATAATCTTGAAAAAAGGGATGAGACAAATACCTCATTTGAAGAAAGTGAAAGTTCATTTTGGGATAATGAAATTGTATATTTTGTTGTGGGAGCAGTAGCTGCTACAACATTATATATTGTATGGCAAAATAGTGATTCAAAAAATCCACCACAAAAAACATTTGGGTTACCACCCAAACCTGAAGGTAGTTATGCTTTATAGAGTACTAAATATTTTTTTGATTATGCTAGTTTTTACTATTACTGGATTTGCACAAAATACTCCAGGCCCATATCTGTTATCACCAAGTAATAATTCTACATATATTCAAACAAACAAACTAAAGCTAAGTTGGCTAAAGCTTGATGGTGAAGATTTTTATAAAGTTCAGCATTCTCTCGATTCTAATTTTGCGCCGTCAAGCATTGAAGAAAATATTGTTAGATATCGCGCAGATGTTACTATTTCTTTATCAGAATTTAATAGCCAATATTTTTGGAGGGTTAAAGCAGATAAAAACAATTCCGACTGGTCTGAGGTTTGGAAATTTACAACTACTGGAAAACCAGTTACTCCAAATTTAATAGCGCCAATAAATTTGGTTAATAACCAACCACAAACTGTAATATTTTCTTGGGATTCAAATCCTATAAATACTAAATATCAAATACACATTTCTTCTTTTTCAAATTTTTCGGATACCGTAAAATTGGTTGAACAAAGTGACACATTAGTGGAAATTGCTGGGTTAAAGACTAACACAATTTACTTTTGGCATGTAAAGTCTTATAACATTGATGGGTTAAGTGGAAATTGGTCAGAAAAATCGGAATTCAAAACAATTCTTTCAACGCCAACACAAAGCTATCCATTAAATTATACAAATAATATTGATACGGTTTTAACTCTTAGGTGGAATAGTGTTGCGTCTGCAAGTAATTATATTGTTCAATTATCCAACAGTCAATTCTTTGAAGATGAAACTGAAATTATTTCCAGAAATGCTCTTACAAACAAGTTGGATATAGATTACATAAGAACAAACCAAATTTATTACTGGAAAGTTTTAGCAATAAATACTTTTAATGATTCCAGTAATTGGACAGATGTTTATAGATTTAAAACTAAACTTACTCCACCCAATTTGGTTTTACCTAGTGATAGCGCAAACAATATAAATAAAAATCTTACTCTTAAATGGAATGACAACTCCGATTTTGACTCATATAATATTCAAGTAGCTTTGGATAAAAACTTTAATAGCATTGCTCTTGAAGAAGAGACAAATAGGGATAGTCTTTTTGTAAATCTTGAAAATTCGAAAACATATTTTTGGCGAGTAAGCGGAAAAAATAACCTTGGTGATGTTTCAAGTTGGTCAAAAGTAAATCAATTTAAAACTAAATTGAACCCACCGACATTTAATTTTCCTAAAAATTTTGCAAACAATATTGATACCATTTTTACTTTAAGCTGGAGTGAAATTGCAAATGCAATAAATTATAATGTTCAAATATCTACAGATGAATTCTTTAAAGACGAAGAAAAAATAATTTCAGCAAATATTATTACAAATAAATTAGAACTTGATTCTTTAGAGACAAACATGATTTATTATTGGAAAGTTTTTGCAGTAAATGTTTTTAACGATTCCAGTAATTGGTCGGATACTTATCAGTTTAAAACAAAAATTAAATCTCCTTACTTGGTGTACCCAAAAGACAGCTCAAATAATATTAATAAAGATTTTTCTTTTCGATGGAACAAAAGCCCTGATTTTGACAGCTATAGCATTCAGGTTTCTTTGGATACAAATTTCAGCAAAATCATTCTCGACAAAGAGGTGGAAAGCGATAGTCTTTTTGCCAATTTAAATAATTGGACAACTTATTTTTGGAGAATAAGTGGTAAAAATAAACTTGGCGGCATTTCGTATTGGTCAAAGATAAATCAATTTAAAACTAAATTAGCAAAGCCAAAATTAGTTTCGCCCAAAGATAGTAGTTATTCGCTTTCAAATAATTATAATTTTATTTGGAAAATAGTATTAGGTGCGGATAAATATCAGTTTCAACTATCTAAAGTTGAGGATTTTTCATCAAAATTATTTAACAAAACTACTATCGATTCTTCATTTGTAATAGATTCACTTTCTCTAAATTCCGTTTACTTCTGGCGAGTAATGGCTTTCAATACAACCGCAGATTCAAGCAATTGGTCAAGTATATTTCAATTAAACACAACAACAATTGTTGTTGAAACTGATTCAATATTTACGGAGTTTAATTACTCTAAAAACGCGACAGATACCATTGGTACCGTATCAATTTATAATTATGGAGATAGTGAAGCAAATTTTCAGTCCATAAGTGTAAGTCCTGATTCAATATTTTCCACAAATATTTCTTCTTTGTTAATTTATCCAAATTCATCAAGAGAAATTACTATTCTTGGAGACACAACAAAAATTGACACTGGTTTTTATTTTGGAAATCTTAAAATAATTCAAGATACGACTTTACTTTTAACAGACACAATTAAAATACCAATATTAACTTATGCACTAAAATCCATAGCCAAAGTTAGTACTGATAGCCTAATTTATGATACTGTTTCCGTTTCATCAAACAAAAAGAAAATGTTTGTACTTAGTAATTCAAAAGGAAATTACCAGTTGAACGTTTTGGATTTTATGCTTTCTGGTAATGATACTTCAGCTTTTAAAATTATTAATATTCCTAAAATTATTCCTCCAGGTGATTCAACTACTATTACAGTGGAGTTTAAGCCTACCGTTTTAGATTCTAATAATGCAACACTAATTTTAGAAACCAATTCCTACCCAAATAAATATATTACAATAAATCTTGTTGGTATTGGCAAAGGTGGTAATTTTGCTGAAGCTACTATTAAATCCCTAATACAATTAAGTGATACAACTTTTGAGACGTTGACCGATAACAACAAAAAAATATTGTTCAGAAATAACGGGAATGAAGCTATTTCGTTTAGCACAAGTTTTGTTGAAAAATACTTTCGTAAAATTGAACTTGCCTCAACTATAAAATTAAATCCTGGCGATTCAACAACAGTTACATTTCAATACTCTACTCCAAATTTTGATTCTTTAAATATTGACACATTAAAAATTTATCACAATGGTTTTGGGGATAATCCATTATCCATTCCATTTTCTGGAACATTTGATTCTGTTAAAACTTCAAAAAGAATAATTGATGCTTTAAGTATTAATAACAAATTATTCACAAATAATGATTACGTCTTTGAAGAAAAAAAATCAATTAGTTTTTCATTAAACGAAAACCTTTTTAAAGAACAAGAAAATTTAGTTTTTAAAATTAATTATTTTATGGGTGGTCCTGGCGAAAAGCAAACTGCGCTTAATGGGGGTGAAGCAAAATATATTATTACATACCAAAATGTGACTAATAGTGGACTTCTATTTAAAGCTGAACTATTTACAAAAGCATCCACAAATTTTGGAATTGATTCTGTTACAATTTTTAATTTTAAGAATGCTCAAATTATATTTGACAATTATTCATCGCCTGTAATTAATGTACCTAAATCCAAAGCAGGTTATACTAGCGAAGAAGCAAATACTAAATGGGTGCTTTTTGGATTTCCATTTGAAAACGTAATTGCGGATTCTATATTTTCTCAATTTGGAGGAATAAAAAATACGGAAGATGGTGAATGGATAGTTTATAATTATGAAAATGATTTAAATGGTTTTAAACCATTTAGCAACTATTCCTTTACTCCAGGTGTTGGATATTTTATTGCGCAATCTCTGCAAAGTCCTTTTGCTATTTCTTATAATTATGCAAATCAAATTTCATCAAGAAAACTTACTGATACTAAAATAATTATGCAAAACTCTGATGGATGGAATACAATTTCTAGCCCTTTTACCTTTCCTATTGAAGTTGAAAGCCCTGCTATTTTGTATAAATATGATTCAAATAACTTACGATATAGATTAACAAATATTATGTGGCCTGGCGAGGCATACTTTGTTGAACCAAACATTTCCGAATTAAATTTAAAAACCTACGGTGAATACTATCCAAACTTGTTTCCTAAAATAAGTGCAGAAATAAATTGGAGTGTGGAACTAGTGTTAAATGGCAAAAATGAAACTGACGAAATTGTGGTATCACTTTTGGATTATTCAAAATCAGGTCTTTCAAAAGTTCAATATTTAAATCCTCCAAATATTAATAATGGTTTGGATGCATATATAACTACTGATAATAATTCAAATAAATATTATGCCCATTTTGCAAATGGCATTGATGGAGCTGTGTGGAATATTACTTTAGCAAACCATCAAATTGACGATTTAGTGATTATTTCAAAAGAAATTAGTGAAAATTTTCCAAAACATTTTTCTGTAATTCTATTAGATGAAAACAATGCTAAAACGGAAAAACTTAATTTACAAAAAGGGGTATCTCATAATTGTAAATTAATTATTGGAACTGATGAGTTTATTTTAAAAACGACAAACGATTTAAAATTGCAAGTACCAACCAAATTTATGTTGGCTCAAAACTATCCAAATCCATTTAATCCAAGTACAAAAATAGACTATCAAATAGCAAAAGATGGATTTGTAAGTTTGGTTATTTATAATGCACTTGGTCAAAAAGTGGCAAAGTTGGTTAACCAACACCAATCAATTGGTAGATATTCAGTTAATTTTGATGCATCTAATTTATCAAGTGGAGTATATTTTTATAAATTGCAAAGTGGAAGTTTCAATGTTAGTAAAAAGATGATTATTCTTAAATAACGACATATGTCGTAATAGTAAATAATATAATAGATTGTATCTTAATTGTAAAGGCTTCAGTTTTTATTGAGTCGCTCTCATGTTGACCAGTATCACGTTTTGAGTTTTTAAGTTGTAAAAACAAAGACAGAAATGTATGTTATAGCATGATCGTTTAATTGCAAACGTATATATTAAAAGTAAACTAAAATCTTTTATTTTTTTATACTATAAAATTGGAGGTTCTATGTCTAGATGTAAATACATATTTGTATTATTTATTATTTTAATTCCACAAATCATTTTTTCCCAAACAATTTCTTCAACTACATCTGGTGGCGAGTGGAATAATACTTCTACTTGGGTTGGCGGAGTTGTACCTACATCATCAAACGATGCACAGATAAACGGAGTTGTTGAAATTGAAGGTGATAACAACTGTAGAAATCTATCAATTGCAACCAATGGTGTTTTGCAAAATAGATACTATTATTACGGATATTGGCGGTATTTAAATATTTCTGGCAATTTGATTAATAATGGGATTATTAGAAACCATCCAAACGGTGGTGATAAATTAATAATCAACTTGGCTGGCAACTTAACAAATAACAATATTTGTGAAAACACAAGAATTGTTTTTAATGGAAGTAAAGTTCAGAATGTTTCATTAGCTAATAATAAAGTTTTTAAAAATGATTTTGAAATTGGCAATTCATTTACAATTCCCACAGCTATTTCCAATATTAAGCTCACTAGTCAAATTGACTTCAAAGATAATACTTCATATTGGGATATGAATAACTATTCTTTAACTTTGGATGGAAATGACATTACTGCAAATCCTGGTACTATTAAAAACGTTAACGATGTAATTGGGTTGAATAGTTCAATTTTTGAGGACTTATCTCTTACTGGTAATGTTAACTTCAAAGAAACTATTTCCGCACGAAATATATCTATTGACGGTAACTTAACTGTTACCGATACATTACAAAATCCATATTACTATTACGGATATTGGCAGTATTTAAATATTTCTGGCAATTTGACTAATAATGGTGTGATTAGAAACCATCCAAGCCGTGGGGATAAATTAATAATCAACTTGGCTGGCAACTTAACAAATAACAATATTTGTGAAAACACAAGAATTGTTTTTAATGGCAGCAAAGTTCAAAATGTTTCATTAGCTAATAATAAAGTTTTTAAAAATGATTTTGAAATTGGCAATTCATTTACAATTCCTAAAGCTATTTCTAATATTAAGCTCACTAGCCAAATAGATTTTAAAGATAATTCTTCATATTGGGATATGAATAACTATTCTTTAACTTTGGATGGAAATGACATTACTGCAAATCCTGGTACTATTAAAAACGTTA
>Ga0180007_10000917_pt1 | contig 43627 bp, 37 predicted proteins | sample MM_PC_MetaG_FD_121122 | JGI IMG/M metagenome (GOLD analysis project Ga0180007, IMG submission 121122) | Groundwater microbial communities from the Aspo Hard Rock Laboratory (HRL) deep subsurface site, Sweden - MM_PC_MetaG | ecosystem: Environmental > Aquatic > Deep subsurface > Groundwater... | reverse complement strand
GCGCTGGTTATACAGTCTAACCTGAAGTTTCGCTCCTCTTCTCTCAAGTGGCAATAAGCGATTACATACAGTTTATCGTAGCCTTTTCTGATCTGCCTGGGAGCTATAACGCGATCAGTAATTTTGTTGTTCCAAATAGATTGGTAGGTGATCCTTAATTGTCCTTTCCCCTGTATCGCGTTTTCCAGGCTCTCAAGGATGGCCCTATCGTACATACTGATATCTTCCCCGCGCGTCCTGGCGGGCTCCATTATTTCTTCGACATTGGACACGCCGTCTTCTTTCAGAATACTGAGTTCTCTTTGAAATATCTTTGCTGTCATAACCGCATCAGCAAGAGCGCGGTGTTCGCCTTCAGTGCTAAACCCAAAGGATTCAGATAAATGCCCAAGATTGTATCTGGTTTTCCCCGGAAACAATTTCCTCGCTAACTTCAAAGCATCTATTGTTTTAAAACTGCGAAGCATATAATCCCTGTATCCAAGGGCTTTTTCAATAAATCCAAGATCAAATCCGGCATTGTACGCGACAAGAACGGTCCCATCAATAAATGCCATAAAACCTGTGATCACATCTTCTATCTTCGGCTGCCCGATAAGCATTTCCGGGATTATCTGATTCACTTTAAACGCGCCGAGAGAGATCGATCTTTCCGGATCGACCATAACATGAAACGTATCCTCCATCCCGTCGGGTTCAATGCGTACGGCGCCGATCTCGCATATTTTGTCGCCCGCATACGGATATAACCCGGTCGTCTCTACGTCAAACACCGTGTACGTCGCTTCGTCTAAACGCATAGGCTATTTATTTACCTTTCTTTTTCTGTTCTTTTGCCGCGATAGGGATCCTGTCCACTTGAACAGCTTCGGCAATCTCTTTTTCTCCGGATACGCCTAATTCCTGAAACTTTTTTATGCTCACCATCACTCTGCTGTCCAAAGATCTCATCATATTATTGAACGAATCCACGGACTGCGCAAGGGAGCTTCCTGTTTTGTTGGCATGTTCTATAAACGGCTGAAATCTATTGTACAGTTCTCTGCCGAGTTTCGCTATTTCACGGGCGTTTTTTTCGACCCGCTCCTGCCTCCATCCGTACGCGATAGCCCGCAAGAGCGCGATAAGTGTTGTCGGTGTCGCGATAATGACCCCCTTTTCCATGCCGTCCTCAATGAGCGTAATATCTTCTTCAACTGCGACACTCAAAAAAGATTCCCCTGGGATGAACATGACGACAAATTCCGGAGCTTTTTCGAATTGATCCCAGTACGCCTTATTCGATAGCGCCCTCATGTGTTTTCTTACCTGTTGCGCATGACGGGCAATGCATTCGGAGCGCATGTCATCCGTTTCGGCGGATAACGCGTCAATATACGCATCCAGTGACACCTTACTATCGACAACTATTTCCCGCGCCCCCGGCAGATGCACTATCATATCCGGCCGAACCCGCCCGGAAGGAGTGTCGACGGACACCTGTTCAGTATAATCACAGTGATCTATCATCCCGGCAAGCTCCGCGACCCTCTTGAGCGTGACTTCCCCCCACCTGCCCCTGACCTCGGGTCTTCTTAACGCCGTAACCAGGTTGCCTGTTTCCCTCTGTAAAAGCTGCTGCGACTCCACCAGAGACCTCACCTGGCTGTCCATGCTCGTGTACGCTTCGGTTCTTTTTATCTCAAGATCTTTGATCTGCCGCTCATACCGCGCAAGTGTCTCCTTGAGAGGGTTGACCAGGTGTTCAATCGACTGCTCTTTCTGCGCGAGATCCCCTTTTGCTTCTTCAAGAATGACCTTAAGACTTTCTTGCGCGAGATCCAGAAAAGCACGGTTGTTTTTTTCAAGAGAATCGCCTGAAAGCGCTTTGAACGTATCCGACATTTTGTCTTTCGCCAGATCAACAAGTTGCCGCTGTTCTTCCAGCTTCTTGTTAGCCTCTTCCAGCCGAACCTCAGCGGTGATCTTTTCCTGCCGCAGTTTTTCCGTTTCGTCGCGCTCTTTCTCCCGCGACCGGAAATGCCGCGCCACCCAGCCAATAATAACCCCCGCGGCAAACAACAAAATGCCGGCCAGAACCGTTATGCCGTCCATACCGCTCCCCTGTCCTTAACCCTTTTTGCGCCTTATGTTAGTCCATGTGCTTCGCGGCTTCCTGTATCAATGGAAGCACCGCGACCACTTCTTCTTTCGCCATCCTGCCAAGTTTGGCGAATCTGAGTTCCCCGGACGCGTTCCGGTTCTCTCTGGATATCTGTAATTTCTTTTCTCCCTGGTTATAAGAAAAGATGCTTACTGTCAACTTCTGTTTTTCGTTTTCCCAGGACTTTGAAAACAAACTCACATCCAATTCTCTGTCATACGGCATGTTAATTACTCCTTTGTTCGGCCACTCTTACTCTGTTACTGTTCGAACTGTCCTTTGACCTTTGCCCTTGTAAAGAAAAACACAATACCGGCGTTGAGCACAAGAATAAAAAATGTCATTAACATCATAAAGAACTTCCCTATCGCCATCGCGGCGTCCATGGCTCTTTCAACGTTCGCCTCGCTAGGTTCGATACCCTGCATGTTCTCCTGCAAAAGTTGGACGATCTGCGGCCTCACTTCTATGTCGTATTGCTCCTTGAAATAGCCCCGGCTTGTGTTCAAAACATACGGCAGGGTCGCCAGCGTTTCAATGCCCACTATCACCGAGATCACAATTATGGCTGTACGTGCCCACTTTTTCAGTTTTAGCAAGTAGATACCGACAACTATCGAGGCAGGCAGGATCATCATATAGAGAAAAAATGAGAACGCGGGGCTCAACATCTTTGCGTTCTGCAGCGTCAGCAGGTTGCCGATAGATCCTACTATTATCACCCAACTGAATATCGTAACGCCTACCGACCTTTTCTTGTCCGCCATTTGTGCCCTTCTCTTGTCACGCTTTATTATTGATCCCAAAAAACCGCATCCACTTCGGATGCGTCTGCCTTGATGGTTTGTATCTCTTTTTGAAGGTGAGAACACCGGTGGTTATGCCCGTTATGGCGCCCACCGCTACGCAAAGGAACCCGATCAATGTTCGGCCGAGAACGAGCAAAAAAAGGCCGCCCATATACAACGCCACTGACGCATATGGCAGCATCTGCAGGTATTGTTTATTTTCCTTCTTTGCCATGCCCACGCCCTTTCTATGTTGGCCTTTCTTTTTGATTTTTGTCATTTGTCGGCCGAATGGCTTTGATGTGCCTTTTTCAAATACCGAAAAAACACGATGTTCGCGCGCCGCCTCTTCCCTTCCTCAAAAACTCTCCCTAACCATGCACTATATTGTAAGGGGTAACGGCTTGGATTACAAGTTTTTATCGTCCGGTATTATACCCGTAACTATATCACTCACCCCACCATAGTAACACAAATTTAAGGGAATGAGGTTTTAAAGGAGGGTCTCGCCGCCTTCGGATCGACAGTCCGATGCTTTAACTGCTTCCCTTTTTAAGTATCCTCCGCAAGAACTTACAAATAAACTACTTGTAATAATGCCCTCTTCTCTTCATTACATCAAACTCTTGCTGGAGACCGTCTGGGGACTTGCCTTTTTATGACTTTGGGTTAGTCTATGCAGACTGCATAGCTTTAAGCTGACCTGCGTAAATCTCTTTTAATAATTGTGGGTCATACTTTTCATCTTCGGGTATAATAAATTTGAAGATCCTCTTCCCTTCCTGGATTATTTGCAAATGTTCGGTAGTCATTTCCACCGACTTATTAGCCCATAAATTCATTGCTTTGGTTAACATTTCCAACACTCTTACATAAGAATTCTCAGGCAATTGTTCCATCCCTTCGGAATTCCTGTGGGCATAGTAACGAAATAATATTTTCTTCTTTCGTATAGCAACTTTATCCTGTTTTTGCGCCAGGTATCCGAAAATACCGCCACCTCTTCTATACAACAACTCCTGGATATTCTAAGTCCGCTAAGAATAAGGCCCATCGTATTCGAAACCATCACCCAGTGGCAAACATTTCAAGAAGCCACTGCTACAGCGCTGTAATTCCATCTCCCAATTCTGCCCAATTCTTGTACGGTAAATAAGACCAAAATTTCTGGAAAAATTCCTCAACATTCTAATGTAAATGAATAATTTTCATAGGTGAACCAAAAACAATTACACCAGCCTCTTTCCCATTTTACCAGACCTCATCTCATTATATCTTATCCGTTTATTTGGTAATTCTTTCCATCGAATCTTTCAGCCGCTGATTATCCTTATCAGTTCCCCAATAAAGAGTTCTGTGCGGGAACGGTATTTCGATCCCGAGTTCATCAAACTTATTCTTTAATCGTCTCTTAAACTCCCTGGAAACTTCCCACTGTTTAATCGGTCTTGTTTTTATTCTAAACTTGATCATTACGGCCGAATCTGAAAAATCATCGACACCAAACATCTCCAGATCAGCTAATATTAATCTCCCAAAATATGGGTCCTTTCTCATTTCATCACCCATTTGTCTGATAATTTCCATAACCTTATCAACATTTTCTTTATACGCTACCCCCACATCAAGCAACGCCTGCGAATATCCTCTCGTATAATTAATTACCGCCTTAATTTCCCCGTTCGGTATAATAATAACCCGCCCGGCTAAGTCCCTTAAAGTCGTTATTCTCAAGTTTATATCTTCTACCAATCCCCCCATATCATTTATCTTCACTACGTCGTTTACCCTGTATTGCCCCTCAATGAGAATAAAGAGACCGTTAATAAGGTCTCTTATTAAATACTGGCCTCCAAAACCGAAAGCCAACCCCACTATTCCCGCTCCTGCAAGCAGCGGGCCAAGGCTGACTCCAAAAGTCTCAAGAATCATAGAAGCAACGATGCCAAAAATAACAAAACTACCAAGCCAATGTAAAAGTCTGGCGATTGTGTTTATCCTCAATGAAAGTTCATCTTCTCGAATGTCATTTGTTTTTACAAATATCTTTCCAAGCCTGGCTATCACAAAATTTAATAAGAAAAAAAGCGCTATGCCTATAACAACGCTCACTCCAGAAACACTTAATTTTTCCGCCCAGCTTCTTTTGAGTGATTTTTCCCTTTTAATACCTTGTATGGCTTCTTTGAGCTCTTCTATTTTTTTCTGATTTGCGTCAAGCTTCTGCAAAGCAAGCCTTTCCTGAATCTCTACCATTTTTAGCGCTTCCCTCTCGACATCTGCTTGTTCTTTTATTTTCTCGGCTTCCCCTTCAAGCCTTTTGGCTTCTCTTAAAAGAACATCATCTTCTCTTACTTCGGCTTCTTTTTTAACAGCTTCCGCTTTTTCTTTCGCTACGTTAGCTTCCTGCTGTTTTAGAAGCACTGCTCCTTCAGCTTTGATTTTTTCCTCATTTGCTTTTTGGGCCTCTTTTTGAATTTGGTCCAGATCTTCTTCTTTCTGCTTTATCTCTTCTTTTTTTTGATTTTCTTTTTCTTCAAGTTTTTCTATCTCATCCTTTTGATCAATAGCCACAGCCTTCACATCAACTTCTTTCGCGTCTTGCGAGTAAGAAACATCTTTTACTGATATCAGTAAAAAGCTGATAACACAAAAAAACATGACCAAGCTAAATCGTCTGGCGTTTCCCATAAAACCTCCCCTACAATTTACATCCATTTTTTCCTCTTGAAATAAAGTAATAAAGAACTTCCTATAGCCGCCATCAGTCCTAAAACAGCGAAATAACCCCAATGCCATTCAAGCTCCGGCATATACTTGAAGTTCATGCCGTATATCCCCGCGATAAGGGTTAAGGGTATAAATATCGCGGCGAACATCGTTAATACCTTCATGATCTCGTTCATTCTATTGCTCATACTCGAAAGGTAAATATCAAGCAGCCCCGCGGCCATATCCCTAAAAGCTTCGATCGTATCGATCACCTGGATCGTGTGGTCATACACATCCCTGAAATATATTGTCGTATCCGCTTTAACTAACTGATCCTCGCCTCTTTGAAGTCCGCTGATGATCTCCCGCAAAGGCCATACCGATTTTCGCAGCAAAATAGCGTCTCGTTTCAGTTTGTGGATGGTCTGCAGAACTTCGATCCGGGGACCGATCGCCAGATCCTCTTCTAATTCTTCCATATCCTCATTGTAATTCTCAAGTATGACAAAATAGTTATCGACAATAGCGTCTATAAGGGAGTACGCGAGATAGTCCGAGCCTTTTCTCCTTATTCGGCCCTTGGCCTGCCTTATTCGTTCTCTTGTAGGATTAAAAACATCTCCCTCTTTTTCCTGAAAAGATAAGACAAAATTCGAACCTACAACCAGGCTGACTTGCTCAATTATAATTTCTCCGCCTTGTTCGTAAAACATTTTCAGGCTGACAAAGATATATTTTCCGAAATCCTCATATTTGGGTCGTTGTCCGGTGTTAACAATATCTTCCTGAACAAGCGGATGTAGTTCAAAGTATTTGCCGATCTCCTCTATTATGGAAGTGTCGTGGACTCCATTAACATTTACCCAGGTTACCGTAGAGGTATCCTTGAAGGGAAAAATATCTTCAACTTTTTCTACCGTCTTTTCCTGAAAATTTTCCGCGTCATAGTCGAAAACGGTTATAGTCGTGCTTTCTGTTTCGTTTTCACCTATGTGGACAAGCGTTCCGGGAGCAAGGCCTGCCTGTTTTGATAATTTCTTTATGAAATGTGTCATGTTTGCTCCTCCTTTTCTTCTATTACGCGTTTAATACTGATTATATCCCGACTCCGGTTAAGCATGCAATCTAATTCGCAAATATAGTACATCGTGTTAAGTGAAGGTGCCGGTACACAAGAAAAAACGGCCGGCGAAGAAGATGCAGGGAAGAAGATGCGGGGAGATATTGTCATAAACCGCCAAGTGCGTTATACTCTAATTCACATATGGATCTCGATTATATTAATAAGATACTTATCACTTGCGCACGCGGGATCTCTCCGTTCCTGAAAAATGAGGTCGAGCAACTCGCCTTTAGCGTTGAATCCTCACATGATACCGGTGTTGTGATCCGGTCCAGGTTTATAGACACTTATAAGCTCAATCTTGAGTTGCGAACAGCGTTCAATGTGCTTTTTCTATTGAAAGAGTTTCGTTGTGTCTCTCCTGATGACCTTTACAACAAAACCCATCAGTTGCCGTGGGAGGATATTATTCCGGAAAACGAATATATTTCGGTTGTTTCGCAGGTTTCTAATCCGAAAATAAAGAACTCCATGTTCTCCAATCAGAAACTTAAAGACGCGATAGTTGACCGTATGGTTAAAAAAACAGGCGCGCGGCCGGATTCAGGCCCCGATAGACGGAATATTGTTGTAAATCTGTACTGGAAAGATGATAAAGCCTGGATATATCTCAACACTTCGGGCACTAAATTAGCCGACAGGACCTATCGAAAGATACCCCTCGAAGCCCCTATGCAGGAGACCTTAGCGAGCGCCGTCCTGCTCGCGTCCGGATACAACGGGACTTGCAATCTGATCAACCCTATGTGCGGCAGCGGCACTATCGCCATAGAAGCGGCATTAATAGCTTTACATAAAGCTCCCGGCCTTATGCATTCAAACTACGGCTTCATGCATTTAAAAGATCACGATAAAACATATTGGCAGAACCTTAGAAAAGACGCTCTTAAAAGATCCGAGAAAAAACCGAGTCATTTTATCATCGCGACGGATATACGCGAAGAAGCTGTTGCCGCGGCTGTCAAAAACGCGAAAACATGCGGTGTGGATCACCTCATCAACTTCAAAGTATGTGATTTCAAAAATACGGATATACCGGCGGGAAAAGGTTCTGTGATCCTTAACCCGGAATATGGTGAGCGTATGGGTACAGCGGAAAAACTTGTTAAGACTTATAAAGAGATCGGTGATTTTTTCAAGCAGAAATGCCGGGGTTACTCCGGCTTCATTTTCACCGGCAACCTGGATCTCGTGAAAAAAGTCGGCCTCCGTTCAAGCAAGCGCATACCTTTTTATACCGGCGATATCGAATGCCGTTTGCTGGAATACGATATACATTAATAATTTCAGGCCGGACTCACGTGATATGGATCGTTGAAGTCAACAATAAGCGTGGGTAGTTTTACCCTTTATCAAGCTCTTCTATTGTCTCTGCGACTATTTCGTCTATCATTTCTTTAACAGATACAATTTTCTTCACTCTTGAAACGTTACTTCCGGTAAACACTACCGCGTTATCTATGTTCCCTTCGGCAGCGTTGATCAAAGCTTTGGCAATACAATATTGAACCGTATCAGGGTCGCAGGTCCTGAGACATTGATAAGTACAGGTAAATTCTTTTCTTTCTCCGCGCAGTATTTCGTCAAGAAATTTTGTCCTTATCACTTTCGCCGGCATACCCACCGGGCTTTGTATAAAAACAATATCTTCTTCACTCGCGTTAAGATATAATTGCTTAAATTCATCAGCCACTGAACACTCAAGAGTAGCTACAAACCTGGTACCGATCTGCGTGCCTTTTGCTCCCATTTTTAAAAATTTCGCCACATCTTTACCGTCAAAGATGCCTCCTGCCGGGATAACGGGAATACTTACCCCATACTCCTTTTTATATTCTCCAACCAGATCCAAAACATCTTTCACCGCATTTTCAAGTAGCGGCTCATCTCTCATTTTTCCTTTAAGAGATTCTAATTTTTCTAAACTGTAACCCGCTATATGTCCGCCTGCTAACGGCCCCTCAACTACAAAGGCATCCGGAAAACGGTTATAACGTCTCTTCCACGTTTTCAGCAAAAGTTTAGCTCCTCTTGCTGAAGCAATTACCGGGATCAATTTTATTGGTGAACCCTCTGCAAATTCCGGCAAGCTTATAGGTAACCCCGCCCCTGAAATAATATAATCCGCTTTTTCCTTTACAGTGGTTCTCACCATGTCTTCATAATTGCTTAAAGCTACCATTATGTTTACACCGATAACTCTATCAGACAGCGATCTGGCCAGTCTTATTTCCTTTTGAAGATGTTCCCTGCAAGATTTAGGGACATCAGCTCTGTTGTCTTTCGTATCAGGAGGAAGGCCCACGCTGGCTATGGTCCCACCGCCGCCGCAATTCGCTACTGCGGCGGCTAAAGACGCCGTAGATACTCTGACCCCCATTCCACCTTGAATGATAGGGATCTTGATTTCCAGATCACCGATTATAAGCGGCTTTAATTCATTGAACATAATTTTTGATTTCCCCAACAATCCTTATCAATGTCATGCTTTCTAATCGAACATTTTCGTTCTCATCATTATACTACCATCAATACATGAAAATAAAGAAGTTTTTGGGAATCGAGCTGGCTGGAATGTTATCGAAATGGGAATAACTTTATTACCAGCGCTTACGTCGCAGGTTACCTTTGCCTCTCGCCTTTACCAAACCCCTTCGGGGCCTCGTCCGATATACCGTCTGGGTCCTGAACTCCTCATGCGGAACCTCAGGATGCTCCAAGATCGGCAAGGCCGTCTTTATGATATTCTCAATATTGCGTATATCTTTGCCCTGTTCCGGGGTAGCGAACGAGATAGCGCGCCCTTCATGTCCGGCCCGTCCTGTCCGGCCGATCCTGTGCACGTAATTTTCCGCGTCATCCGGGAGATCATAATTTATGACCGTTTCTATGCCCACAACATCTATCCCTCTGGCCGCTATATCAGTCGCGACAAGTATCCTGTATTTGCCTTTCTTAAAGCCCTCAAGCGCTTCTCTTCGCTGCGCAAGTGTGCGATCCGAATGTATCTCCGCCGCGTTATGCCCCATATCTTTGAGCAGGCGTTTGATCTTCGCCGCCCCTCTTTTTGTTCGCGAAAAAAGCAATACCGGGCCCCGGTACTGATCAAGTAGCTTTGCCAGCAATTGTTTCTTGGCGTCTTTTTTTACTATGAATAACTCCTGGATAATACGTTCCGCGGCAGTCCCTGACGGCGCGACCTCGACATGAACGGGAAGCTTCATATGCGCGGCTCCTATTGACACGATCTCACCGGGTATCGTCGCTGAAAAAAGCATGGTTTGTCGTTTTTTGGGAATGAACTTAAGGATACGCTCTATATCCGGCTTGAAACCCATATCCAGCATCCTGTCAGCTTCGTCCAGGATCAGTATTTCCACATCATCCAAACGCATGGTCTTCTGATTCATATGATCGACAAGACGGCCGGGCGTTGCGATAATAACACGCGGTTTCTTTTTCAGGGTCTTCAGCTGGGAATGCATCGGAACCCCTCCTATAATAACCACGGTATTTATACCGAACATGGGCGCCATCTTCTGAAAGGTCTCATTTACCTGTATGGCCAGTTCTCTGGTGGGAACGATCACTAAACACCGCCCCTGGTTGCGGGCAAGACACTGGATAACAGGTATAGCAAAAGCCAGGGTCTTGCCTGTCCCGGTCTGGGCCACCCCGATAATATCGGTGCCTTCTATAGCGATAGGAATGGCTTTGTACTGGATTGGGGTCGGGTGAACGAATTTCAGTCTGTCTAACATTCCAAGTATTTTCGGGGCGATGCCCAGCCCATCAAAAGAAATGTTCGTCTTCAGTTTGTTTGTCATAATATTTTAACTCCTTACTTTTTTAAATCCGGCGGCAAGCCTTTACCTGCTTGCCCTTTTCCGGTCATTTTCATTCAAATAAAATTTTCTCATCCTTATATTTTTAGGTGTTATCTCTACAAGCTCATCTTCCTCAATAAACTCAAGGGCAAATTCAAGCGTCATCTCCCTGGGAGGAATAAGTTGTATCGCGTCATCTGACCCTGACGCGCGCATATTAGTAAGTTTTTTTCCTTTCATCGCGTTTACAACAAGATCCCTTCCTTTATTGTTGACCCCTACGATCATTCCCTCGTATAAGTCATCCCCTGGCCTGACAAGTATCTCTCCCCTCGGTTGTAGATTAAAAAGCGCGAAAGCGATAGCCTTGCCGCTTGACTGTGACACCATAACACCCGTCTGGCGTCCCGGCATTTCCCCCTTATATATCTGATACTCCAGAAAGTTCTGATACATGACTCCCGTTCCCCGAGTCATAACTAGAAAATCGCTTCTAAAACCTATCAACGCTCTTGTGGCAATAACAAATTCCATCTTGGTGGCGGCCGACGATGTCGGCGCAAGGCTCTTCACTTCCGCTTTTCGAGCGCCAAGCGCCTGCATGACAGCGCCCTGGTACTCTCGATCCACCTCAACGACCACTTCCTCTACAGGCTCAAGTGTTTGCTCCCCCATTTTTTTTAATATTACCTGCGGGCGCGATACTTCCATTTCGTATCCTTCACGACGCATTGTTTCTATCAGGATCTCCAGATGTAACTCACCCCTTCCCGAAACTTTGAATCGTTCTCCTCCTTGAACCTCATCGACCTTTATTCCGACATTTATCATTGCCTCATGATTAAGCCGTTCGCGTATATGGCGCGACGTCAAAAACCGTCCACCATCCCTGCCTGCGATAGGACTTGTATTATGTGAGAAATTCATCGAGATCGTCGGTTCGTCTATCTTTACTGTCGGCAGACCTTTCGGATTATCAATACATGCCAAAGTCTCGCCTACCTGTATATCCTCTATGCCGGAGATCGAGATTATATCACCCGCTGTCGCATCCATACACTCTACCTTCTTTAGGCCCCGGTATTTCATGATTTTTGTCGCTTTTCCCCGGGCGATAGTGCCGTTCCGTTTCATAAGGGCCACAGGGTCACCGGTACGAATAGTGCCATGAAAAATACGCCCGATCGCCATGATCCCCACATACGAATCGTAATCGAGCATTGTGATCAGCATCTGAAAAGGCATGTCCGGATCAGCGATCGGCGGCAGCACCCGGTGCAGGATCGTCTCTAAAAGCGGCTTCACCGATTCCTGCGGCTCATCAAGATCAAGAGTCGCGTACCCGTCTTTTCCTGAGGCATACACTATGGGAAAGTCGAGTTGCTCATCTGTCGCGTTCAATTCGCAAAAAAGGTCAAATGTCATATCGGCAACTTCATGGGGTCTGGCATGCGGTCTATCAAGCTTGTTGATTACAAGTATCGGCTTTAGATGAAGTTCAAGTGATTTTTTAAGAACAAATTTTGTTTGAGGCATAGGCCCTTCGAACGCGTCAACCAGAAGAAGAACACCGTCGACCATCTGCAGGATACGCTCTACTTCACTGCCAAAATCCGCGTGACCGGGAGTATCAACGATATTTAATTGTACTCCTTTATACTGAAGAGAGGCATTCTTTGACAAAATAGTGATCCCCCTTTCCCTCTCCAGGGGATTGGAATCCATTATGGTGGCCTCGCCCTCTTTGAAATCGTAAGCTCCGGTATATTTCAGAAGTGCGTCAACAAGCGTCGTCTTCCCGTGGTCTACGTGTGCTATGATAGCGATATTCCGTACATCTTTTCTTCTTTTTTGATTTGACATATTATTTGTTCCCATTAAATAAAAAAGCCACAAGACTAAGATTTCCTAACCTTGTGGCTTAAGAATTCCTACATTTCACCCGTTCAGTATCTATTTCTTGCTTTAGTTTATACTAATTTAGTGAATTTGTGAACCAAATTATGGTCGAACCTTGAATGACCGACCCCAGGGATCCATATGGGTTCAATTTTAGGATCATCTCTGGGATCTTTAAAGACAAGCCCCACCAACATATTGCCGGGCCTTGTCTTCATTCACGACATTACGACTTTGCTACGTTTATAGCTTCCGGACCCTTTTGTCCCTGCTGAACTTCAAATTCAACAGACTGCCCTTCATCCAAAGATTTATAACCTTCGCCCTGAATTGAGCTGTGATGAACGAATACATCCTGCGAGCCGTCTTCAGGAGTAATAAACCCATAACCCTTTGAGTTATTAAACCATTTTACTGTTCCTTTTGCCATTTTTCCACTCCTCCTCTTGGAGATATTATGGTAGTAACGATCAGCGTGAAAACTCAAAAAGTCGTGAAACCCTTACCCCTGCGCTTACACCCTGTACTGCTCATTTACCACCGCTTTACAGGGCATTATACCTTAATGCCCGCACCTGTCAATAAAAATACTGCCGGCGCCGCCTGAAAAACAACCCGACTTGACGATCAAAAAGTGCCGTCAAAGCCCGGCTAAATATCCTGTTGAAAATGCCGCTTGCAGATTGAATCCGCCGCAATTCCCGTCAATATCTATCATTTCACCGGCAAAATACAGCCCTTTCACTTTTTTTGACTCCATGGTCGTTGGATCTATCTCTTTTACCGATACTCCGCCTCGTGTTACCTGAGCTTTTTCCAATGAAACAGTATCCTTAATATCAAATTTCAGACCTTTCAAAAGCATTATGAGATCTTTTCTCTCTTTCGATGTTAATTGATTGGCTTTTTTGTCTTGAGGAATTCTAGAAAGCTCTAAGAGGAGATCACCAAGCCGCGTGGGCGCAAATTCCTTTAGAACGTTTTTTATTGTTTTCACCGATGATCCTGAAATTTTCTTTATCAGCACCTCTTCGAACTCTTTCTGGTCAAGCATAGGCATAATATCGATCTCCAAAGACACCTTTTTGCCTTCATCCGCACAGTCTATCACTTTTGAGCTGGCAGAAAGCGTTATAGGCCCAGATATCCCATTTTTTGTAAAAATTATACTTCCCTTTTCTGACATTACTTTCTTTTTGTCAGCCTTGACAATAAGTTTTACATCATTGAGGGATATCCCCTCTAATCTTTCGGGAAAAATGCTTTTTAAAGTTAATGCCGCCAAGGCGGGTTTTACGGGGATTATTCTGTGTCCCAGTTCCTCGGCCAACTTTATGCCATCTCCAGTTGAGCCCGTTGCTTTGTAAGAAAGTCCGCCGGTAGCTACAATAACCTTATCCGCTTCGATAATGGTCCCATTTTTGCATAACACACCTGTAACAGCGTCTTGCGATACATTGATCTTTTTAACGCTTGTGTTAACTAAAACCTTTATCCTTGATCTCTTCAGTTCTTCCTCAAGTAGATCCAAAACGCTTAATGCCTTATCTGTCACGGGAAAAACCCTTCCGTCTTCTTCTACCTTCGTTTTTAGCCCTCTTTCGGCGAAAAACAATATAAGATCCTTATTGTCAAAGGTTTTGAACGCATTTCTCAAAAAATTCCCTGTTTTAGAAAAATTATGGATCAGCTCTTCTGGTTCGCATATATTTGTCAGATTGCAGCGGCCGCCGCCGGTTAAAAGAAGCTTTCTCCCAAGATGTTCATTCTTTTCAATAAGAGTCACTTCATTGTTATTAGAAGCGGCGCTTATTGCCGCCATCATACCGGAGGGCCCGCCGCCAACGATTACGATCATTTTTTTCTTTTATATCTCACTTGTTGTATTGTCGCGCTTAGTGATTAGGTTGTGAACGGCGGAGCGCCGAAGACAGGAGCTGATCAAATTGCCGCTCTTTTGGAAGATAAGACCTGGCAATCTCTTGCCAGGCCTTATTTCGTAGGTTACGTTATATCTTTACCACGTTGACAGCTTGAGGGCCTTTCGCGCCTTCTTCGATGTCAAACTGGACTTTTTGTCCTTCGCCCAAAGACTTAAAACCTTCGCCCTGGATCGCGTTGTGATGAACAAAACAATCTTTGCTTCCGTCATCTGGCGTAATAAACCCATAACCTTTTGAGTCATTAAACCATTTTACTGTTCCTTCTGCCATTACTTCTTACCTCCTGTTGATGATACATTTCCCGTAAATGGGGCTTTACACAAAAAACCACAAGGCGCATCGTTCCCAACCTTGTGGTTTAAAAACTTCACTCCCCATTTACACCTCTACAGACGATAGTATACACAAATACCAGGGTTTGTCAAGAAAAATCCTGTTGAGCTGGGTACCTGCCAACATTTTGGACTAAAGAGGCCGCTCGAGGGACCTCTGAAACTTTTCTTACACCCACCTCCCGAAAAATGACAGTATGCCTCGTTGTTTTTCTTATTGTAAACGGTGGACCGGTGGAATGGGTTTGATGAATTCCTGCCTTAAGCTGTAGGTGTAGGCACCTTGCATGGGGATAAGCAAGATATCCCCGGGGCCGATATCCGACCCAAAGTATGAATACCCCCATAGATCATGAGGAGTGCAGAGCGATCCGAAGATCATACAGGGATGCTCATCTAACGAAGGCTGGCTTAGGTTTATGACCGGGAAATAATCTGTTTCATATCTCTCCCATCCGATCATATTGGTTCCACCGTCACAGATTACGGTATCATACGCTTTTTTATCAACAACTTTTACCAGTATGTGCATGGCTTCATGGCTTATCCATCGTCCCGGCTCCAAATATATCGTGCAGTCGACATATTTGAGGACATGCTCTTCCAAAGCTTTTGCTAATCGGCGGGCAAATTCCCCGATCGGCGCGGAGGAAATGCCATAATGCTCCATCCCCTCCGGAATGCCGGGTTCAATACATTGTTTGAGTCGTCCTTCCTGTGTCGCGCATGGCTGTATCCACTCCCCCTGGACCGGCCAATAGCCCCCTCCGATATCAATGAAATTTATCTTTTGAAGAACATCCCTGTTCATTTGCGCCAGCACCCTGCCCAGACGGGAAATAAAATCCGTCTGTTTGCCGGCATCAAGGTTCCAGCTGGAATGGAACTGCAAGCCGCATAATTCGACATTAGGGTATTTTTTCGCTTCATCGAAAAACCGTTCTATGTCGCTTAAAAGTATGCCGAATTTTCTCCATAATCCTTTTTCCTCGATCATAAGCCGTACGCCCGCTTTTATCCGTACATCTTTCCCCGAGGCGGTTTCCCCGAGGCGGGAAAGTTCGCCAAAGCTGTCCAGAAGAACGGTCACCGTATCGGCATTACCGCAAGCAAGGCAAAGCTCCTCAAGAGTTTTACCCGGACCGCTGAAAATAATTTTCGCCGGGGAATACCGCAGCGCCTGCTCGAGTTCTTTTCCGCTTGATACATCGATCCCGTACCCCTCGTTGATCAAGCTTTCCATGATGAACGGATGGCTGTTGCTCTTAAGCGCGTAAAAGATGCTAACTCTGGGAAACTCCGAATGGAACGCATTCCGGAATTCTTTTGCTTTCCTTATTAACGCCCTTTCATCAAAAAGGTACAGAGGAGATCCGGCCCGATCATGCGCTTCCTGATATCGTTGGCGGTCTTTAATAAACTCATCAACGAACGAACGTAGTCGGCCCTTATCGATCAACGGCGTCCGTGTCCTTAAAATGTCCCGCGCCTTATTCAAGTATTGTTGGTCATCCATACTTCATTCCATTTCAATAACCAATTTCCGCGATATCTCCATACACTGCTCTTCTATCCCTGCATTGGGATCCGGCCGAAAAATGACATAACCAAGTATACGGGAACCGTAATCTTTCGGAGGAAGTTCGATCGCCTCTCCTATCGAGCGCTTAAAATAACAGTCAATAACCCGGGTATCTTTTACAAGAACTCCTGCATCAAGCGTCTTCAAGACACCTCGCTGTAAAGCGATCAGAGAAAGCCCGACCGCTTTCTCCCATTCGTCCCTGTCCGGGACAAATATCTTTTTTCCTTCAGAAAAATCAAGCGTTGCTTTGAAAATATCAAAACCCGAACTCGCCTGTATAAGGAACGGTAAGCAATCACCGCCCGGCCGCGGCGTTATTTCCAATAAAAATACCTCATCGTGACATATTTTGAGATCCACCATGGCTATTGTCCGGTCAAGCCCCAAACTTTTGGAGGCAGCTTGAAGGCGTGTTTCAAGTTTTTTTATATCCCAATCTCCGGGAAGATCCACCTTTAATATGTACGCTGACACAGTTCCGAAGGTTATCTCGTGGTTCATTATTTTTTTCGCCAAACGGAGAACCCTGACTTTTCCGTTTTCATAAATAAAATCGCAGCTATACTCATCTCCGGGAAGATATTGTTCCATAACAACATCTTTCAGCGGATCTTCTCCGCGCGGCATATTGCGTGATGAATACATCCTGTTATCATGATGATCTTTTAATTTTTCGGTGATCGTTCTATATGCTTGCCGACAATCCTCATCAGTCTTGCACAATAAAACGAATTCCCCGCCACTGCCCGTCAAAGGTTTCATCACAGCTATACCATTTAATGACTTTAAAAAAAGAGCAGCGTCCTTTTCATTCCGGATCAAACCGCAATCCGGACAAGGTATGCCGTTAGCTTTCCAGATACTTTTGGATAGATATTTTGACCGGCAATTCATTACCGGATCAAGCCCGGAAAAGGGTAATTTAAATTTTGAGGCGATTATTGCCGCAAGCGCCAATGATTCACAGTCAAAACACACTATTCCCGATGGTTCAATGTTATGTTCGCGCAAGTATGCTTTTAGATCCCCAAAAACAGCATCCTGGTCCTTGAGATCAAGCAATACCTCTTGTAAAGGCGCGGGCTTTTGCCCCTTCCATTTGATCCTTTCGCAAGGATCTGTAACAAAGAACACTCTTTCCCCGAAACGGTCTATCAATAATTCTATGTAGTCGGCGGTTGTTCCTAAAACTATCACTTTTTTTAGATCAAGCATTTTCTTGCCTTAGATATCATTGCATAACTTATATAGCGGATTAGGGGAAAGATGAAATATTTTTTTCCATGAAAAATCGCCGCATAGGAAATCCACTTTTTCGTATTTTTCCCTGCAGGCTTCCTTCATATGATGAAGATTGATAACTTTAGCTACTCCCGGATAGTCATTGTGAGTTCCGCCCGCCAGAAGCGTGTAGACCCCCTGATAGACGCACCCCATATCAACGGCGGCCGGTTCTCCGTCTATAAGGACCGTGGTCATCCTTAACCAGCCTTTTTCATGAAAATGATCTTTCAAATCCCGAAAGCTTTCGAGGAATCTTTTATCCGAAAAATATGATTCATCACCAAACCTTCCCAGGCTCATTTGAACCATCAAGTCAAAATCTTCGGTCCGGTTTGTACGGATCTCGACCCCTTTTTTACATATCTTGTCAATATCCTGTTTGATCTTTTTGATGGATTTTCCGGAAAAGAGGCTATAATATCCGTCAATATCAAACCCGACAGATCCGGGCTGAAAAAGATATCCCGTTTCATCCACGCTTACTGTATCCGGGCAGAAATGCTGGTTATCAACAAGATACCTGAGAAAATATCTTTTGCCGCCTTTGTCCAGCCAATTCAATATTTGCACAAGAACGTTCCGGTTGGGGACTATTACGCGATTTTGTTCAAGCCATGTTTTCCCGTTCCAAACCTCTCCCGGAAAATATCCGTAATAAGATCTCTCAGGAATAAAACTCAACGGCAAAAAACCAACCGGATCTCCGTCGCGTTTTGCTGTCACAAAAAATAATTCACGTTTAAAATTGCGATGAAAGCATTCGCGGACACTCCAAAGATCGGTAAGTTGAACAGGCGGGATAAAACGTTCCCAGAGCCGACGGCATACATCAATGTCTGTCTCGCCGCGTATTTCCAGCATGCTAATAACGATGTTTCACATTCGTAATGGTTCTTTTACCCTTAAAAAATTCTCGCGAAAACTTTTCAACAATTTCGAGATCATAGGGTTTGCAGCTGAAAACATCCAGATAAACAGTATTGGTCAAGTTGGCAAAATGAGCGGATATAAGTGATGTTTCTATGAGTTGAACCATGGAAAAACCAGCCACCCTCTCTTCTTCGCCAAAATGAACCACCATTGTTTCTCCGAACCGTTTCATCTCGATCAAGTCACAAAGCTTTTCGACAAACTCTCTGATTTTAACGGCGTCACGAATCGTCGCGGGATCACAATCATAAATGTCAATACTGCCGGCAATGCCCCACACCTGCTTTTCCTTACCCTCCCTACTCATATCCCTTTTGGTAAGAAGGGATTCCACACACACACTTTGGTCTGTTCGCATTTTCACTCCTCGTAAAATATTGCATGTTTTTTTTACATACCAAATTTGTCATTGCTAAAACCCTTTTTGCCTGCCGCTCACAAGCCTCTGGTCAGGCTTGATCTGTCATTTATTCTATAAGCCAGAAACACGCTGTCTTCTGATTATATGGACATGTGGTCATATAATCATCCAAATATGCTTGTAGAATGCCCCAATAACTTCTTTATGTCAATATTTAAATGTAAATTTTCTTATGGTTTTATATAAAATGAAGGTAGCATCCTGGAATCGATTCCGGAAGGGTTGTTATACCTATCCTTTAGGGGGAAAGGCTCTTGGAGATCCTCGACTGATCTCTCTTTTATCGTTTGGAATCCATGCCCCGGAAACCATGTGTGGATTTCACTTTCGGAGTGTCTTGCTTGAACTGGTTAACGGGCACACCATCGACTTTGTCTTCCCAAAAAGTCGATTTGAGATGAACATTGCAATGGTCTGCATGGTTGTAAATGCTTAGAATATTATTGCAGAACGGATACTTACATTTTCGATGTTCGGGTGAAGTTTTTATCTGCATATTGTTTATCCTTGCGGGGTCTTGCCCTGTTTGTGTTTAGTCCTATTTAGGATCATTATAGGCCTTCCGCGTCAGAAAAGATACATGAATCATACCCGCGGGATATTTGGTCTTTATTTCGCGGAAATTTGGTGTATTATGAAAATACCTGAAAAGTTAATGGCGAGAGTAACGCCCCTGTGTTTAGATATCCAGGCCTTTCTTCCTGACAAGTTGATCAGTCAGGGTCAGCCAGTCAACAATAAGTTTCTTCAGCTTTATATTGTATTGTATTTTGCTGAACCTGTTAAAATCAAGTTGATTGACTTCATCAATGAAATTGTTGAGTATTACTTTTCCATAAGAATAATTCACCGTATCGTCCTTAACTATAGATTGTGCCACTTCAACTTTTTTTTCTGATATTTTTATAAGTTCTCTCGTCTTTTTTATCTCTTCATAAATATTTCGGAGCTCCGTATAGATCCTTATATGCGTATTTACTTTCTCCAGTACGCGCCGCTCATGTTCCACTTTTGCTGTCTCCTGTTCAGCGTGTTCAACCTGACCCGGGAACGGATAGTCCAACGACACCCCCGCAAACACTCTCTTATCGTCTTTCCTGAGATACCGATCATCGGATTTGATCGCATATTCCGCGAAAAGATCTATCGAAGGAAGCAGATCATCTGCGTCCTTATCAACCGCGAGAGCACTTTTCTCTTCCAGCATATCAAGGATCATCGACGTTCTGCTGTCTTCTCTGAATTTTTTGTAATCCTTTTCGAAATCTATGACCACATTGTCATACTGGTCTATCGGGTACGGCAAGAGAGCTTCTTCAACATCATACCCTATGCTTTTCTTTAAAAGATTTGTATACTCCTCAAATTGGCTCCTCAACGCGATCAAAGTCTCCTCTTTCAGCAGTACTTGGAGTTTTACCTTATTAACATCCACCGGCAAGGCTATATTGTTCTTCGCTCTTTCCTCGACGTTTTCCAAAAGCTTCACGTTCGCATTGTAAGAGTTTTCCGCCGTCTTGACATTCTCATACGCTTCATACCAGTCGTAATATATGCTAATTACTATGGATAAATACTGCTCATACGCTTCAACTATCTGGTATTTGGCGATGTCTATTTCCATGCCCACGATCTTATCCAGAAGCCTGGTTGCCTTGCCAAAGGCGTTTCGCGCTACAGGCTGCGAAACTGAGGCATAAAATTCAGCGTCTACGTCGCCTATTATGGTATCCTTGATGGTCGAATTGTATCCAACCTCTATTTCAGTGCCTGTATAGGGAAAAAGCTTACTAAGTGTCACCTCATAGACAGGATATCCCTTGTCATACTTTAAAAATACTTCATACTCGCTTTTAGCGGATATCACTATATCATCAGCAGGAAGCTCCAGCTTCTTTTTGTAGTTCAATTTGAGATTTTCTATGAGTATCCGATCAAATACTTTATCTCTCGCGCATGCAAGCTCAATAAATTCATCCAGCGATAAAGTCTCTATTTCTTTCGCTGTTTGAGCGAAGACATGTGGATTCAAAATTAAAATGCCTAAAAGCGCTGTTATCAGGATTTTTTTTATCATATTATTTTTTTACCAGATCATATTGAACGCCTTTATAAAAACTGTATATGCACGGGATCAACACCAGGGTTATCAGGGTCCCGAACAAAAGCCCCCACGCGATCGCCAGCATCATCTGCGCAAGCATTGAATCGTACCCTGCCCAGCCATAAGCCGTGGGTATAATGGCCACAACTGTAGTCACTGTTGTAAGCAGTACCGCTCTTAAACGAGTTTTAGCTATACCCGATATCTGTAGATCTTTTTCTTTTCTGTCTTTTCCCATGTCAAAAGACCGGTCAAGTTTTGTCATCATTATTATGGAATCATTGACGACAACACCCGCAAGCCCCAACGCCCCGATGACCGCGAAAAACCCGTACATACTTATTCCGTGCACCCAAAAAGCAAGAATGATACCCACTATTCCAAAAGGAATAGCAAGCATGATAATGAACGGTTTAAAAAGGGAGTTGAAGAAAAGCGCCAGTATTATGTATATGAAAAACACTGCCATTATAACGGCAAACATAAAATCTCTTCCTGACTCCCTCGTATCTTTGACCTCTCCCCTGAATTCCACTATAGACGTGAGATATTTCGCTTTGAATTTCGGGAATATATTTTTTTCGAAATTATCCGCGATATTAAGCGGTGTTTTCCTGGAACGTGGAACGATATCGGCGTAAACCGTGGTGCACCTTTTCATGTCTTCCCTGATTATTGAATCCGGGCCTTCGACTTTTTCGATCGTGACGAGGTCTTTAAGCGGCACTAAATACTGGCCCTGGTTTTCCACCGGTATCTCGAATATTTTAGCAATATCGTCTTTGGCGCCCGGAATAACGGTAAGCCTTACATACACGGGTTCTTCATCACCGCTGAATTCATAAAGTATGGTACCTTCGAGAGACGCCCTTAGTGTTTTGGCAATATCCGAAGGATTTATCGCAAGGCGCCTTACTTTGTCTCTGTTTAAAATAAGACGATACTCCGGATTATACATCGGCCTATCGATCTCCACGTTAATAAGCGCGGGATCTTTCCGCATTTCTTCCGCAAGTTCATCAGCCAATTGATATCTGCGCTGATTATTGTTCTCCTTTATCAATATCTCTATCGGGCTTGCTGAGTTCTGGCCGTGCCAGGTTTTACTCATGCGTATATTTTCTATTCCCCGCACACCCTCAAGTTTGCCCTTCCATTCTTTTATAAGCTGATCGGCGGATTTTTTCCGCTGTTCTCTGGGGAGAATTTCTATTCTTATGCGGAACTTATTTTCCTGAGCGGCGGATCCCCCTCTTGATTGTGCTATTTCATTTCTGTATCCCATTACCTCTCCTCCGGTGTAATCCTGCACAACATCTTCTATCGGTTGGGTCATGCGTGCCGTTTCATATCTCATGGTTCCGGGAGGTGTTTCCGCGGTGATCCTTATCTGTCTGGTTTCCTCATCCGGGAACATCACGAACTTCATTCCCCTGGAAGCGATACAACCTGCCAGTAAAAGCACTGCGACAAAAATAATGAGTACCGTGAACTTATGTTTCAGGGTTTTGTTCACTATGGTCTCGTATTTATTTTCTGCCCATTCTATCCAACGTTCACCTTTAGACTTGTTTGAATTTTTCTTTTTACCAAAAGGAAGCATCATATGCCCGGGTAATATAAAAAGCGCTTCAAACAAGCTTCCTCCAAGCATTAAAAAGACGATAGGCGGTATGAATTTTACCATCGTCCCGAAACGCCCCGCGAAAAAGAAAAGCGGCACGAACGCGACACAGGTCGTCACTATACTGGCAATAATAGGCAGCAACACAAAGGCCGTACCCTTAACCGAAGCTTCTTCCTTTGTCATGCCTCCGGCCCGCATCCGGCTTATATTCTCCGCGACAACTATAGCGTCGTCCACGACCATTCCCATGACTATTATGATAGCGGCAAGCGTGATATTGTTTACGGTATATCCTATAAGAAGCCCTCCTACGAGCGTAAAGCAAAAAGTGAAAGGGATCCCCAGCGCCACCCACAATCCGGAACGGAGATCAAGAAACACGAAAAGAATGATTACGACAAGTATAAATCCGATCGCGCCGTTCATGGTTATAAGACTCAGCCTATTCCTTACGTCAAAAGATTCGTCATCAAGAAGAATAAGTTCAATACCCGTATCCTTCAAGGTGTTATCGCTAAAACCCTTGACGACTTTTTCAACCGCGTTTACGGCGTCAATAATGCCATATCCGGAATTTTTCCTCACATTCAGGAATATCCCTTCGTGCCCGTTTATTTTTAAGACCGTCTTCTTTTTCTCATAACCTTTCTCCACATTCGCCAGATCTTTCACCCTTATTATCTGGCCTTCAAAACCGCCCTGAACGCTCATCTCCTTGAGTTTTTCGACTGTATTGAGCTCACCTGAAAGCGTCACTTTGGGCTCGCTTATATTTTCTATGCTCCCGGCCGGCTGGCGCACATTGCCGTTCTTTATTTCCTGCATAACGGTGTTAAAAGTGATGTTGTATTCTTTAAGCTTGTCCGGCACGATCTCTACATGTATCTCATCTTTCAGATAGCCTGACCTTGATACTGAATTTATCTCGGGCAGGTTCATGAGCTCATTTTCAAATACAAGAGCGTACGTCTGGAGTTTTTCACGGGAAGGAATATCGAGGATATTTTTCCCCTTGTATATAAGCCCGATATCGATTATGGCTTTGCGTGATGTCTTAAATACACGGACGTGCGGATCGTCAACGATATCAGTCGGCAGATCCGCATCAAGCACCTCATTGCGTATTTCAGATATGACCGCTTCTTTGTCAGGATGGTCTTTTTCTATTTCGGCTGTTACCGTACAATTCCCTATGCTTGTCGCGCTGTAAACACGGTAAACTCCGTCGATATCACGGATCGCTTCTTCCACAGGTTCCGTGACATAATACTCCACATCCTCAGTGGAAGCCCCGGGATAATTGGTGGTAATCCTTACGGTATCAAACGTTATATCAGGCAGTTCCTCTTTGGGCAGGCCTATCCACGCGAAGATCCCTCCTGCCAATATCCCGACAAATATAAGATTGGTTAACAGATGCCGTTTTAAAAAGAATTGAATTAATTTCTCGCTCATAGTGGTTGCCATTGTATCATCAATGGATATATCTTTCTATTTTTTCCCCCGAAAAACGGGCTTATCTCTAATAAAAAAAAGAATGTTCCATTTCTTTTTAAAGTGATCCCACTTTTTTATCCTGTCTGAATATCTCCTCTCCCCTTCCGCGGTCGCGCGCATTTGTTTCAAGCTCTCTCCGCTGGGAATAGAGAATTTTCTCTTAAGCGTTTCATACTCTTTATCAAGATCAGCGTTTTTCATATGGTTGTTGTAAGGTATACTCAATCAAAAAATACAACGAGGCACACATGTGTAGTAGCTAATATGATCGTTAGGATCGCGGACCATACATGCCACTTCATTTTAACCCATTTGACATGAAATTTAAAGGCCGACAGGACTGTCGTGTCAACAGGACTGTCGTAAAACAAAGAATGTGCTATAGGGAGGGGTAAGGCTATTTTTGTTTATTCTTTTTTCCTATGAAGTAGCCTATTGATCCGCTTAATAGAACTATTCCCAGAACAACTAAGACCTTGCAAAATGGACAAATTTGGCCTTCGGCGCGCATGCATAGTGCCCAAATATTCATAACAACCTCGCTTGTCAATTATCTTCTAAAAAAAACTTCAGGGTCAAGTTATGTCCGGAGACATCTGCCCCGTATCCACATTGTCCTGCATGTTTTTTTTCTCTAGTTTGCTTTGTCTCTTATCTTCTTTTTTCTTTTTCTTTGCCAATTCTTTCTGCCTCTTACTGAATGAGTAATTATTTCTCGCCAATGTAGCCTCCTTTTTTTCTTCGGGGGTGTTATGCCTTCGGGACAGCGGCAATATCTTATATTGCAATATCTGAACGATGTCCAAATCGATTATGAGAAGATCCGCGTGGTCTCCGATTTCGCGGCCGGCCTGCTTTCGTATGCGAAAGCACTGAACCCTGCGACGAGGAAAAATACCCGCGCCGCTTAAAGCGGGATCGTCCCTGGTCATTATCAGGTGATATTTATCTGTTTATCGAAACCCGCTATCTTGAAGACCTGAAACCTCCTTGGATTGGAAGAATGACGTTATTGTATCATAAATTCCGGAATACGCACCATAAAAGCAAAAAACTGGGTTGCTACTTCTCAGCATTCTCTCTCTCCTATTGTGCAAGGTTCCGTGCCGACTTGATGGCTAGTCTTTAGTCGGGTTACCTTATTCATGATAACCCGCTTGTATCAGCTTTCTTGGCGCACATTAAGTATTGTGTTCCCGAAATTAAAACGGTCTGCTTTGTATTTACCAAATACCCGGGATCAAACGATATCTGGTTTTATTTACAGCAATAGCCCGGTAAGGCCCTAATGCTAACAGTACAAAAACGAACATTATCAGTTCGGCAAGATACACAGGGTGACGCACAATAGCATACGGCCCGGTTGCCACTACACCCTGCTCTTCCTCGACTACAATAGTATGGGCAGATATTTATTTTCTTTGAAAACAAGAAAAAGAAATACATATCCCGCAAGAAACAGGACCTCCGAAGCAATCATAATAACGAACGGCACTGACGACCAACCATAGTGCTTGTCGAGGCCGGAAAATATAAGAAGAGACCGACCGATATGTAAAACATCTTAGCGATAATGCCTTGCTTGGGCTTTTTCTCTTTGATATCCAGTCTTCTTTTCAGCAATTCAGGGCTGCATTTAAAAAGATACAGGGCTATTAAGATCATTGGGATAAGGTCATAAAAACCCATGCCTGCCAATAAAGAAAAGTCCTTGCCGGGACAAACAGCAACAACGCTGTTGCTACAAGCGCCTTTATGTAGGGCAAAATAGTATTTTTTATCAATGCCTCCTGTTTCATGTGATTTTAATATCTGAGGAGGCCTGACCCCGGTTATTTGCCTTATTTATAACTCGTATCATCTCGCAAAGTCTACCGTAATCGCGGCGATTGAACTTCATCGAAAGACGCGGCAAGTCAAGATATTCGCCTCTTTCTCTTTCTACTTTTGCCGGTTGCGAGACCTCTATCTTCCCGGAGGAAAGTATATCCTTAAACTCTCTATTTAAAAGTTCTATGTCCCGGGTCGGGATCATTTCTTTGAGACGAATAATGGTCAAATCCCCTAAATACCTCACGGAATGATAGATCTTGTAGAATTCCTCAATATAAGATACGGCTTCGTTAACATCCCCGGCTATGTAAAAGAGCTTCATATCTTCTTTATTCACATATCCTTTTTTTACCAATTGGTTATTAATAAAACGTTTCCAGGATGCCCAATAGGTCGATCCTTCAGGCTCCATCAAAACTATGGGCCTTGGCATTGATTTACCGGTTTGGATCAAAGTAAGCGCCTCAAATCCCTCGTCATTTGTTCCGAACCCCCCTGGGAAAAGCGTTGTAGCGTCTGTTTCTTTCATGAAAAATAATTTTCTTGTAAAAAAATATTTATAATTGATCAGCCTCTCTTTCTCGTCCATATAAGGATTCGGTTTCTGCTCAAATGGAAGCCGGATATTCAGGGCGAAATCCTTGCCTCTTTCGGCGCCTTTATTACCGGCTTCCATTACCCCCGGCCCGCCCCCGGTCACAACCATATAGCCCTTCCGGGTTATCGTTCTCGCAAATGAATCAGCCATCCTATATTCAGCTGATGTTTTTTTAGACCTGGCAGAACCAAATATGATAACTTTTTTCGTATTTCTGTACTTCGAAAATACCTTGAATGAGTAACGAAACTCCTTGAGGACATTGTTAAGAAGGTTGATGTCAACTTTGTCTTTTGATTCTATTCCGAGCTTTACAACCGTTGTGAAAATTTCGCGAAAAACAGACCTTGTCTCGGTAGACGCGGAGCGTTCGACTAATTTATTTATCAAAAGATGAATCTCATCATCCCCGACCTCATATTGTTTCGGTATATTTTTCATGTCCCTCCATCATGTTTGCGTATTTAGAAACAGTCCCCATAGATACTTCACGTCCGGGGACAGTGATAAATTGGGCGTAATCAGTTTAAGGACCAGCCCTGATTATATATCTTCCACCACTGAACGAACCATGCGACCATGATAACTATTAGTCCCACTGTAGCCAGATTAATATCCATAATTACCCCCTTTTACAAGCAAGTATACGCGATTTCATGATTCGAGCAAAAATTCTTTGGATCGCAGTAAATAAGCTGCAGTCAGCCTGGGAAGCTCTCTATTCGAAACTTCTGGGAACGGGTTCACACTATGAAATCTGGGATTGATCTATGGACGGGTCCCTGGTTGTCCCAATCGATGGCGTCTCTCTTCTATGTTTTTATCGGACAGGTACTCATCATGCGTCGTGTTGACTCTGTCGATGTACCCATATGGTGTGATCTCGATAATACGGTTTGCTACTGTCTGAAGCAGTTGATGGTCATGCGACGAAAAAAGAATAGTTCCCTTATATCGATTGAGCCCTTCGTTCAAGGCCGTGATAGCCTCCAGGTCCAGGTGGTTTGTAGGTTCGTCCAGTATCAGAACATTGGCTTGTACAAGCATCATACGCGCCAACATGCATCTGACCTTCTCTCCGCCGGAAAGAACGTTCACTTTTTTAAAGGCTTCATCGCCCGAAAAAAGCATGCGTCCTAAAAACCCGCGCACAAAGGCTTCCTCTGTATTCTCCGTGTACTGCATAAGCCAATCGATAAGATCGATATTCGCATCAAAATAACCCGTGTTATCTTTGGGATAATACGCTTTTTTTGTCGACACCCCCCAGGCAACTTTGCCGGCGTCAGGTTTGATCTCGCCCATAAGGACCTGAAATAAAGTCGTCTTGACAAGATCATTTTGACCTACAAAAGCGACCTTATCTCCCTTTTCTATTCTGATATTCAGATCCTTGAACACGACCTGTCCGTCACGTGACTTGGACAGATTCTCGATGCTCAATATGCTATTTCCGGCGTCGCGCTCTTGTTCGAAATTTATATACGGATATTTTCTCGAAGACGGCTTTACATCCTCAAGCTTGAGTTTTTCTAAACTTTTTTTGCGGCTGGTGGCCTGCCTTGCCTTGGAGGCATTGGCGCTGAACCGCGCTATAAACGCCTCAAGCTCTTTACGTTTTTCCATTATCTTTTTATTAGCCTGATTGCGCTGCTCGAGAACAAGTTGACTTGACTGCATCCAGAAAGTGTAATTCCCCGCATACAACTGTATCTTACCGTAATCGATATCCGCGATATGCGTGCAGACTTTATCAAGAAAATGCCGGTCGTGAGAAACAACAATAGCGGTATTTTTGAAATTGCATAAAAATCCCTCAAGCCACACGCAGGTCTCCACATCCAGATGGTTTGTAGGTTCATCAAGCAGTAAAATATCGGGGTTCCCGAAGAGTGCCTGAGCTAAAAGCACGCGGACTTTCTGCCATCCCTCAAGCTGTCTCATCTCAACGTCAAGAAGCTCCTGCGAAATACCTACATTGCTTAACAGTTTAGCCGCGCCGGCTTCGGCATTCCACCCGTCAAGCTCGACGAACTCGCCCTCTATCTCGGCAATTCGCATCCCGTCGTCATGGGAAAAATCCCCTTTTTCGTAAAGCGCGTCTTTTTCTGTCATTATGTCATGAAGGCGCCTATGCCCCATTATGACCGTATGAAGAACCGTATATTCATCAAAAGCAAATTGATCCTGATTCAGGACCGCTACCCTTTTACCGGGGGTAATAGAAACCTCTCCGGACGAAGTTTCTACATCGCCTGACAATATTTTTAAAAATGTCGATTTACCCGAACCGTTAGCGCCTATTAATCCATAGCAATTACCCTGTGAAAAAGTGCAATTGACCTTGGAAAAAAGTTTGCGCTTGCCGAATTGTAGTGATACGTTGTTAACTGTTATCATATCATTGCTTTTTGTTTACTTAATTACACTGTGTCCGTTTATCCCGGAAACGAAGATAATACACAATCTTGGGGCTTTTGTAAAGGATTAGAAAAATTTGGACTGGTCCGGGGATTAAAAATAGCTTTCAGATATCAGCTTTGGGATTGATTCGGGATGGTGACACTTGTAGGGTGGATTTTTTACCAGGTGTAGCTTGGATTCGAGAACCGTCGCCAGAATTCTAATCCATAAAGTATCTGCTATATTTTAGCTTTTTTACTGAAGCACTTCCGCATAAATACTTCAACTAAACGTTCTGATACGAGAGGGATACTTTCCTTCTCAGGCATGATCTTTTTTGTTACCGTGGCCTGAACGCTCTGATCCCACATGATTCTCTTACCCCCTATTCTCTTAAAAATCACCTTGCGCGGACCTCTCTCCACCACAAAAACCGCTTCCAATCTGGAGTAGTTCTCTTTTATCATGGCGTCATACACGCCCGCAGCCGCACTATGCACCATATCTATCGGATCTACTTCTATCCACATGCGTTCTGCAATATCACAACTTATTATGATATCCGCGTCTTTTTCATCATTAACAATTACAAAATGGATGCTCTTTCTCGCCTCGAGATCGGATTCTAAATCCTTTTTGATAAGCGTCACAAACTCCTCTGAACTCCCGCTGGAATCTCTTACATCCCGGATATATGTTTTTACTTCGCTTTGGTCTTGCAAGACAGAATACAGGTTCTCCCTTTGTCTGGATTCACCGATCTGGGGAAAGATCACCTGCATGGCCATTGTCATTGATAAGAGTACCGCAAATTTTTTCTTCATAACTTTCTCCTGGTTATTGAACGTTTTCTTTCCCCCATTATACCCCCCCCAGCATTATATTGGAACATCTATTGCCGTTTATGAAACCGATCCTACAACTGCTTTATTGCTGAAATGTGGCCACTTGTGGCAGAGTAGATATAAAAATTATGTGATACAGAAGGATCTATACCTTATTAATTGTGCCACTTACATAGAAATGAACCCTGTGAGAGCAAAAATGTGCCAACACCCCGAAGATTATCCCTGGTGTAGCTACAGGGGAAGAATCATAGGTAAACCAGATGAAATATTAGACGGTTATGTGTTTTGAAGATACAAGTGTGAGATTAAGACCAGGTACAGGTGCGGAATTAAAATCAGGTACAGCTATGGGTTTAATTTGATAAACTAAAAAGTGTTACCTATTTACTGAGCATATACACCTGTCCCGGCCTGGCAAATATCTACTGAACTGCAAAAACTTTTAGATGATTTTAAATACTGGCTTGAACATAAAACATACAATAATGATGAAATAGCTGTACGTTTTCATCACCGGTTAGTTTCTGTCCACCCTTTTTCAAATGGTAATGGAAGACACGATAGAATGATGACTAATCTTATTCAAAAACAAATTTTGAATGAAAAGGAATTTAGTTGGGGGCGTACGGAATTATCACAAGCTGGAGATTGTAGAAAAAGATATATCAAAGTACTGCATGCGGCTGATAGCAATAATTACTCACCATTGCTTGAATTTGCCCGTTCTTAAAAATAGACCAAAATAGGGACAGATCTGGAATTGATTTGATAAACGGTACTGTATTTTCGTAAACTCAACCGTCTACCCTATCGTGCAGATCTTTTTTGTTAACGAATAGGGGATATTGAAAGTTGTTGTTTTGGGGAATCCGGGGAACATGTTCACATCTATGACATACGCTTTCTTTTTATACTTATCCAGCATCACATCGATACCAGCAAAGTTAAGGTTCAGCGCTTTCATCGCCAGTATGCACTGTTCTTCTATCTTCTTTATTGCGACGCTAGACAATCCTGCCCGGATGCGGGGAGATCCTTTCGCTCCCTGGGAGATATTTGTGGTTATTGCCCCTGATTTCCCTTTTCTTGGGTATATGTATAAAACCTTGTTTAGAAATACGTAAACTCTAAAATCCACGATACAACTGTTCATCTTTAAAGGATCAATCGCTTCTTCCGCTATGATATCCTTCTTAAGCAGTTCCCTCAGGAAAGATCTGTTCTCCGTAATATCCTTGAAAACCCATCCATAATCCGAATGCTTGCTCGTGATCTTATTGCGGCGTAACTCCAAGTTAGTCTGCCAGTTGCCTTTTTCAAGATACGTTATGCCCTTCCCCATGGATCCGCATCTTGGTTTTATAAAGATCCTGCCATCCCGTTCCAATATTCTCTTCATGCCTCCGATGCTCCTGGAACTTACATCACGGGGGATGTTTACACCATTTTTAGATAAAACTTTTTTCATTATGAATTTATCTCTGTATAATGCCGAGGTTTCCGGGTTATTCACAAAAATAATCTCGTCTGCAGAAACGGTTTCCTCCAATCTTTTCCGGATAGCCTTCCCGTATTTCATGAATTTTTTATGAAAAGTAAGATTACCGTACATCCCCCTGTAGGTTTTATGTTCGATCTGGTTATCCCAGTATTTAAACGGGAAGAAGATAAATACTATGACTCTCTCATTTTTTATTACAGGTACTCCTTCGGTAAACAACCTGTCAAAATCGATAGACCTGTAAACAAATCCACTGCTTCTTATGACATGTCTCTGCTTATGAAACTTTTCATAAGAATCAAAATCTTTTTTTTCCCCTACACTTAATATGGTAGTTCTTCTTCTCATGCGAAATATTGCTCCAGATACTTGTAACCTTCCGTAAGTTCTCCACCTTGCACAACTACGGCCTTTCTAATCTCAGCAGGAATAACAACATGCTCCGTAATATTAAGGGCCCCGTGCTCAGCCACTTGATAAACATATTCCCGTATGAGCCGGCTGAAACTCTCGGACGAATCTTTGGGAAGTTCTGTAGGCAAATTATCAATAGCAAGCATTGTAATCCCCGGCGCTTTATATCCTTTTTTATAAAGATCATGCGAGGGATCATATGTATAAACCGGTGATTTCTGGTCGGTAGTTTTATATGTCGCTTCTATTGACCCTCCAATATCGCATGCTATATCCGCGATAAATTTCATCCTGAACCTCTTTTTATTGTAATGCTCCTTCAGCATATGTTTGGAAACCATCCTCGGGTAATGTGCATCCCAGTAAGAGGCATTGACCAGAATATTAAGCTTGGATATATATTTATCCATGTTGGATTTAAATTTCTCCGGATGTTCAAGGTATTCTTCAAAATAGAATCTTTTCCCTGTTTTGGCCCTTATTTTTTCCTCCCGGTAAAAAATTATCATATATATTTTTTTCGCATCCCTCCGGCGTACCTGCACGAACCTGTCTATATCCCTCGGGTGTACTTCTTCCGCTCCCATAAGGCTTAAAACTTCCTGCACACCGGAACTCACGTTCCCCCTGCCTATTAAACCTGTGATAAAAGGCTTTATTTCGTTTGGCAAACCTTCTGTTGCTATTTTTTCTCTTACCTTTTCCAGCCCCTTGCGCATATCCTCTGCATCTTTATACTTCCAGCTTTGTTTAAGCGTCAAGAAAGGCGTAAATATACCATCATTCTTCAACTTCCGCGCATAGTAGTAAAGGCTGTCTACCATACCGCATATTCCGGCGTATTTGCCAAAATGAACCAACCTTTTGCCCCTCTGATCTTTTATCCTCTCATAATCTATCAGGGTCACGTTTTTCCTTATAAACTCCTTCAGCAGAGTTATATTATTCTTCTGCCCTTTGGCAGTATGTGAAAATATCATATACGTTTTACCGCCTATAATGTTCGGAGGATCCGGGGATTTCACCCCCACCAATAACGAGGCGGCTTTGATGTTTTTCACTATGACCGCCCCGGCTTTTTCATATTCACTGTCATTGAAAACCCTTTGAGTATTTGCTTCTACCTCAACTTTGACGTTCCTTTCAACCAGCCACTTAACATCCGGAGGGCTTAACGGAGCACGTTTTTCTCCCGTTATGCTTTTTTCTCTTAAAATCCCTACAATAAGTGGTTTTCTTGTTCTATCCATAATGTCTGTCCTTTACATGATCACGTGTAAATTTTATCAATGTTCCGATTAATTTCAATCCTTCGGATATCATTATAGCGTATGGACAGCTAAAAACCAATCCATTCCTCCTCTTCGTCTTAGCAGTCAGGTCTCCACACTTGACAATTCAATCTTTTTTCTACAGGAAGTATGATCTTAAGACAAAAAGATACAAGGAAAAAAGAAAAGACCGGATGATGATGAAAAAGAAAAACCTGAACCCAAAAAGAAAGGCGGCGAAGGCTGGTGGGCGTGATAGGATTCGAACCTATGACCTCTTCCTTGTAAGGGAAGCACTCTAAACCGCTGAGTTACACGCCCTCGCAGTTCCGACATTATATACTACACGTCTGTCTCTGTCAAACTAACCCGCTATTGCGGAAGGGCTGTCAGCATAAATACCATCACAAAAAGAGCCACGGTTTCGATAACACCCACAACCATGATGTAATTACTAAACCCTTTCCCTGTTTCAGCAAGGGCGTCTGCCGCGCTCGCGCCGGCCTTCCCCTGCATCCACGCCGACATGCCCATCGCGACGCCGGCAGCCAACCCCATTAGCATTAACGCGGCCTGATTTGAAGCGGCAAAGTTCGCCGATTTGATGGCGTTCCTTAGGATCATCCCGTAGATCGTCTGGGACAACGGTGCCCCGACAAACGCGATCAGTATAAAAGGAGCCGCTTTGTTCTGTATAAAAGACCTTTTCCACGCGCCGATCGCCGCCATCCCCGCCACACCCGTACCGAGGGCAGATCCGATAGCCGCGAATGTTAATGAAAACCCCGCGTCTCCTAATCCCTGAACCATGTCTTTCCTCCTATCTTAAATTATTGTCTGTTCACAATCCACTTTAAGGGCGGGGAAACCCCACCCTACTGATTAACCATCTTTTAGTTTCTGGTACTCCGTCAAGGCTCAAATGAGGGGCGTCATTTTATAGATTCCCGCTTTCGCGGGAATGACAGAATAGTATGACTGGCAAAATTACCCCTCAATTCATCGTTGACAGAGCACTAGTTTCTGGTTTCTGGTTTTTAGAGTATCTATTAAGCGCTAAAAACTAACAACCAACAACAATCTCATTTTTTGAACGGCGCGTACTCCTCGCCTGTCCATTGCATACCGAGATGGCCTGAAAATTCGAGTACATTAAGCCTTATCCCGTGTACAACCACTGCCATTATCGCAAGCGTGATATTCAATGTGTGCCCCATAAAAAGCACGGCTGCCGCTATTAAACCGCCCATAACGCTTTTGATGCCGCCCCCTATTGCCATACTGTTAAAACTCTCCGCCACAATAACGGTCGCGTATCCTACCGCGAACAACCTTAAATACGATACAATATCCGAAAAGGCGCTAATGACATTCAGCGGCAGGCTTGTAAGCGTTTGCGTGATGCCTTTCATAATGTTTTTCTGATAATTTTCGAACACCAGGACCATCATGATCCCCGCGCCAAGCATATACCCGGCGAATATCGGAAAGATTTTACCCACAACGAGCGTCCCTGCCGCAAAAAACATTCCCCAGAGTATAGAGATCCAACCTGCTTGCGCGATCGCCAGCGGAGAATTGATCACTCTTAAACATCTTTTCCCATGCGCGATGGTCAAGTGAACCACTCCTATTGTAAAACTGAGATACATCATGAAGTGTCGGTTGCTGGGTCCAAAGCTGCTTATCTTCTCAATGATGACGCTATTGAACACCGGGAGCCGCGCGATGCCGCTGGCGCCGAACCATGTTCCTGTCACCGCGCCCCACAGAATAGTCGCGCCGCTTAACAAATACATAAGAAAAAACGGTGCCGGCGGAGCGTTTTTCATCCTCTTTTTTGCAAAAAACGTCGCCGCGAGGAACAATACACCGTATCCGGCGTCCCCCACAAGCATCGCAAAAAATAAACTGAAAAAGACCAGAAAAACAAAACTGATATCAAATTCATCGTAACCGGGAACAGTATTCATGAATTTAAAAACGGGGTCTATTATGCTTATCCACCGCGGGTTCGTTATGAGCGTCGGCGCTTCAGACGGATCGTCCGGATCCTCGATAAAGTAGCCGGCTCCTTTTTCTTTGGATAGGGAAACAATTTTTTTCACGTCCTTGTCCGGACAGAATCCCCGCAAATAAGAAAACTTATTTTCTTCGGCCATCCCGAATTTTACCGAAAGGAATTCACAACGATTCTCCATAACTTTTTTTAGCTTTTTGAAATAACCGGATTCGGCGGCGGCTTCCCGGAGATGCTCTTCCTGTTTACGTACTTTCTCCTCAAAACGTTTTATCTCATTATTAAGCGCTTCAGGGTTCCCAGACGGCAAACTCATCTCTTCCAGGTTAAGGCCCGCGGGCATCTCGCAATTCACCAAACAACCGTAAACATACCGCTTATCTTTTCCGGTTACGGTGAATGAGCCAATATCCCGGGCCTTTTTGAACGCACCTTTCCCCAGGCGGTAAAGTCTGATATCAACGCCTTTATCCTTAAGCCTGGTTACGTCTTCCGGATCGAACGCCCCCCAATAGCTGAACCTTTCCTTTTCTCTTCGCATCGTCAGGATATCTTTTAAGAACTGTTCTTTTTCATAAAAAACGCTGATAATGTCTTCCGCTTTTTCGTTATACGCGTCTTCTGACCATTTTTTGTTCTCCGCGGGCTCTCCGCCCGCGTAATGAGACAATATCGTTATCACCTTGTCCGCTTTGTCAACTTTTTGTCTGGTCTCGTCCAGGCTTTGCGCCTCCGGCTCTTTCACGGGCTTAACATGAACCGCGCCGATATTCCGCAAAGCGGAAAGAAAATGATCTCTTTCCGGTTCGGTCACCAATAATGTTATCTTTTTCATTTTCGCTATCATGCGCTGACCAGGTCTTCTTTTTTCTGGATCTTCTCTTTCGCGATCTTGCCTGTAACCACTTCCGCTGTCTGCAGATCTCCCAGAAAAATGTTTATTTTTTTAATATTCCTCCGGGCCTCGGGTATTTTTACCTTTTCGAAAAGATTAACCCGTTGCGTTGTGGTTCTGAGCTCCTGCCTTAAAAGTTCCAGCTGCTTCTCATGGATCTGGACCTTAACATCCCTTGTCATGGTCTCCTTCGCCGCTTCTATCCCGGCATCCACCCACAAGGGCGTCAGTATCAGATCATACTTCGCGATATCAAACTCCATTTCCGTAAACACAGGTATATCGATTCCGGAAATATTTTCTTCTCCCGTACGGATGTTCTTTATGCGGATTATGTCCGTGATCATAACGTCTTCGCCGAAGACATCCACCCACTCAAAGATCTTTTGTATGTTTCTTTCCGCTTCCTCTTTTTCTTTTTCTAACACGTTTTGAACCCTGTTAACCTCCATCTGCAGCTGCTGTTTCTTAAGCTGCAGCGTGGGCAGATAGCGTCCATACATTTTCAGCGCTTCTCTTTGCTTCTTCAGTTCGCTTTTTGTAAGTCTTATTTTTGCCATCAAAAAATCTTCCTATTATTTTTTGCCGCCTGTCCCGAGCGAAGCCGAGGGGAGTCCCTCGACTGCGCTCGGGATAAACGAAGTCGAGGGATGCCCCTTATTTTATTTCGGCCAAAACTCTTCCACCAGATCTGTTCGAAAGTTCGTTTCTTCCGGATTGAAACATTCCCCGAGGATCTTCCATCCGTTATCAAGCGCTTCCTCCAACGACACATTAACCTTAAGATCCATCATGTGCGATTCGAACAAGCCTCCGTATCTCAAGAGCTTGTTGTCCCAATCGCTCATTCTGAAACCCATTGCTTTTTTCTCTTCTGTTTCTTTATATTGCGCGTAAAGTTGTATCATGCCGTCCATAATGGCCCGGTGGTCTCCCCGGGTATCCTTGTTTACCTGCTGCTTAAGGCGGCTTAACGAACCAAACGGTTCTATCCTTCCATTCCTAAGATAAAACTGTCCTTCGGTGATATATCCCGTATTGTCGGGTACCGGATGCGTTATGTCGTCCCCGGGCATCGTAGTCACAGCAAGAATAGTGATCGACCCGGCGTCAACAAAATCAACGGCTTTTTCATATCGCACGGCAAGCTGGCTGTAAAGATCACCCGGGTATCCTCTATTGGAAGGAACCTGCTCCATTGTAATGGCTATTTCCTTTAATCCATCGGCAAAATTTGTCATGTCCGTCAGAAGAACAAGGACTTTCTTTCCGTGCAGCGCGAACTTTTCGGCAACGGCAAGTGACAGATCCGGCACCATCCGTCCTTCAACGATCGGATCGGCGGCAGTGTGTATAAAAAATATGGATCTAGCCAACGCTCCTCCCGCTTCCAGCGTATCGCGGAAATACATAAACTGGTCGAACTTGAGGCCGATCCCGCCAAGAACGATCATGTCAACTTCCGCCTGAAGGGCGATCCGTGCCATTAGTTCATCGTATGGTTCTCCGGATACGGAAAATATCGGCAACTTCTGCGATTCAACAAGAGAATTAAACACATCTATCATCGGGATATTGGTCCTTATCATGTTCTTCGGTATGACGCGGTTCATCGGATTGACAGGAGGGCCGGCAACCTCGATAAGATTGTCTGTGATCGCGGGGCCGTTGTCCCTGGGAACTCCGCTGCCGGTAAATATCCTGCCCAGCATGTTATCCGAAAAACCCACTTGCATGGGATGCCCCATAAACCGGACTTCATCGCCTGTTGAAACGCCGCGCGCGCCGGCAAACACCTGCAAAGACACCATATCGCCGTCAAGGCGTATAACTTGCGCGAGCGATTTTCCGCGCGAGGTCAGTACCGTTGCCAGCTCTTCATTCGCGACCCCATCAGCTTTCACGCTTACCACATCACCCGCTATCTTCAGTATTTTTGTGCATACTTTTCTCATCGGCTCACCTTCCGGTATGGTCTTATCGCGGCGAGTCCTTCTTTTTCTCCGCCAATAAACTGTTGATCTCTTTTTCTTGTTCTTTAAATTCGGGAGATCCCCACTTCTTGTAATTCCAGTTTATAAATCTGTGTCTTAGATCGTAGAAAAATTTTCTCGCTTCGTCTTTACTGTCGACCGTGTATTCTCCCTTCAAAACTTCAACAACTTTATTGAACACGTACATCTGGCGTTCTGCGGACGTGGACGCGTCAACTTCGTCAAACCCGTTTTGTTGAAAATATACGCTGTCGAGAAAATCGCTTTTGAGATAGACCGTGTAGTCCGCTGTTGTCGTCCCTTCTTCTCCTACGACTTTCATCATCCGCGCAACTTCATCTCCCTTGACCATAATCGTCCTGGCACGATCGGTTAGATCCCTGCCTATAAAACTGTTGTATTTACTCCAGCTTTCAAGCGGGTCTACAGAGGGGAATTTGCGCGCGTCTGACCGTTCGCGCGAAAGCCCGTGAAAAGCACCCACCACTTTAAGCGTGCTTTGCGTCACAGGCTCTTCAAAGCTTCCGCCGGCGGGGCTTACCGTCCCCCCTATCGTAAGCGTTCCCGTCGTTCCGTCGTTAAGTGTAACAGCGCCGGCACGCTCGTAGAATTGTGCTATGCGCGATTCCAGATACGCGGGGTACGCTTCTTCCCCGGGGATCTCTTCGAGTCTCCCGGAAAGTTCTCTCATAGCCTGCGCCCATCTGGACGTAGAATCCGCCAAAAGAAGCACGTCAAGCCCCATTTGCCGATAATACTCCGCGATGGTCGCGGCGGTATATACGGAAGATTCCCTTGCCGCCACCGGCATAGACGAGGTGTTGCAAATGATGATCGTTCTTTCCATCAAAGGTTTTCCCGTGCGCGAATCTATTATCTTTGGAAATTCCTTCAGTGTTTCTACAACCTCTCCGGCCCTTTCTCCGCAAGCGGCAATGAGAACGATGTCCACCTCCGCGTGTCGGCTGGTAAGCTGCTGCAAAACTGTTTTTCCCGCGCCAAAAGGGCCGGGTATGCAATATGTCCCGCCCTTTGCCACAGGGAACATCGTATCAATTATCCGGATCCTTGTAATGAGCGCTTCTTTCGGCGGTATCTTTTCTTTATACGCGGTTATGGGTATCTTTACAGGCCATTCGAACATCATCGTAACGCCAGCTTTTTCGCCATCGGCATTGGACAGGGCGGCGATCTCCTCCGAAACCGAATAGCGCCCTTCTCCCTTGATCTCTTTTACTGAATATTCCCCACGCAAATGGAACGGCACCATGATCCTGTGTTTGAACATTCCTTCCGGAACGCTTCCCAGTGTATCCCCGGCCTTGACGATGTCTCCTTTTTTCGATTCCGGCGTGAACTCCCACTGTTTTTCCGGATCTATCGCGTCCAATTCTTCTCCGACAGGCAGGAAGATGCCGAATCTTTCGGCTATCTCAGGCAATGGGTTCTGCAGGCCATCGTAGATCTGGGCAAGAAGCCCGGGGCCTAATTGAACTGAAAGCATATGCCTCGCGAATTCCACATCATCACCGATTTTTACGCCTTTTGTATATTCGAAAACCTGCATGAACGCGGTGTTTCCGGTGATCTTAACAACTTCCGCTTTAAGCCTCAGATCCCCCTCAATGACATATGCCACTTCGTTCTGCAGGACGTCTCCCTCGAACTTAACGGCTATCATGTTAGCGTTGACAGATACGATCTTACCAGTTTTTTTGCTCATTCTTTACCTCGCAAAGCTTTTGAAATGTTTCTTTTCCTTTTTCTTTAGTAAATTGGGCGAGTCGTTCCAATATCTGGAGCTTAACGTAATACAGCATCAGCCAGTTCACGTCAAACATGTACTCTGGCTCCTCCCCTTCGACAAAATCCCATCTGGCTTTTGCTATCGCCTTTTCCGCCGAAAGGGGGTCGCGTCCTTCTATCTTTTCTTTGGAAAAATACAGGTTTTCCTTGAGCGCGGCACGGCTGTCCTTTGTTCGGATCCCGAAAAGGATCTCTCTTGTTTCCATATCGAACGCTTTCCACCGCCTTGCGATGTCCGGAACCCCGTCATTGATCCCGGGGTTCTCTGCATCCATCCCGGCGAGCCTTTTCATGTCTTCCGCGCTAAGCCATCTGCGGCACTCTTCCATAAACTTGTCTCTCGACAGAAAGTCTTCGCCGTCGAACGAGAGGCGCGGCAAAGACGCTACAAGGTAGTAGTACTTATTGCGCATCCTTGAGTCCTATGTCGATTATTTTTCGTAGTTTTTTATTCAGGTAAAAATTGAAGGCTTCCGAGATCGCGTCATCTGAAAAATCGTAATACTCATTCTCCCCTTTCTTCCCGATTCGAAACCCTTTCTTAAGCGCCGGTGAGGCTTTAATGACAACCCCTTTTTTTAACTCTCCCTGGAGTAGGGCCCCCAATGTCTCCCTTAAAGCCCGTTTATCGTTTTCCCCCAGAAGTATCTCGAGATCAACTTCTTCGCGTTCGATGCTGGTGGTGACCAGCTTGGTAATGATGTCTTTCAAGACATCAGGTGTAAGTTGCGCGGAAACTTCTTTTTTTATAATGCTGTCTAAGAGCGCTTCCATCTGCGCTCTAATCGCGATGATCACGTCCCGGGCGGCCTGTTTTATCGCTACTTCCACGTTTATCCTGAATTCTTCCGCCTCTTTTTCCGCTTTTTCCAGCATAACATCTTTTTGCCGCTTTGCGGAACTTACAATATTCGCGGCTTTCGTCTCCGCTTCTTTTATAATGGCGGAAGCCCGCTCTTCGGCTCTATTTACTCCTTCGGTCTGGAGCTTTTCTATAACACTGTCGAGATTCATTTCCATTCTCCGCTCCCGTGTTAATGATTTTTTGTATTAAAGTTCTTTTCGCGATCCCGGTTTCGTCATGGGGATCCCTTCGAGGCAAAACGGGCAATCTGCTTCTGTGAAAACCGGAACGTTTAATTTTATCAGGCTTTCGTGTTTGATACCATCAAAATCGATCATTTCCGTGCTTCTGTCGACGAGCGCCGCTATCCCGACGGGTGTTATCTCTTTCTTCTTCAGTAGCTCCAAAACTTCTTTAACCGACTTCCCTGTCGTTAATACGTCTTCAACTACAAGCACCCGGTCATTCGGCGAGACAATAAATCCTCTCCGGATGGCCATTTCTCCTTTATCATTCCTTTCGGCGAAAATGGCTTTTGCCCCCATCACCCGGGCAACTTCATACGCGATTATCACTCCGCCCATGGCCGGCCCGATCACGACATCCGGTCGATCTCGCGTGAACTTCTTAGCCAGCGCCTCTGAAAGCCGTGCCGCGATAACAGGGTCTTGCAGCACCAGCGCGCATTGCAAATAAAAAGCGGAATGCAATCCGCTGGAAAGCCTGAAATGCCCTTCTCTATATGCCCCGGTCTTCGTGAACAGATCCATGATCTCCATTTCCCGCATACCTATTCCTCCATCTCCTCTAATATTTTCTTCGCGGCTTCTAACGGATCCGCCGCCTGTATTATGGGCCTCCCTACAACAATATAATCGGAACCATCCTTGATCGCCTGGCGGGGAGTTATCACCCTTTTCTGGTCGCCGTGAGACGCCCATTCAGGCCGTATCCCCGGTGTTACAACAATAAATTCCCCGCCCAACATCTTTTTTATCATCTTTGTTTCCCCGGCGGAAGCTACAACCCCGTCCATCCCGGCCTGCCTGGCGCTCCCGGCAAGCGCCGCTACTTGTTCTTCCACTGTACCCTTAATCCCGATAGTGTTCATCTCCTCCTTATCCATGCTCGTAAGTATGGTCACCCCCAGAAGCAACGGGACATTTCCTCCAACGGCGGAAGCACCCTCCGTCGCTCCTTTTAACGCGTGCGCCATCATTCGGGTTCCTCCTAAACAATGAAAATTCATCATGAAAACCTTTTTTTTCGCGGCGGCGAACGCGGCGTTCTCCACGGTGTTAGGTATATCGTGAAATTTAAGATCCAGAAACACCTTTTTTCCGGCTTTCCCCAGTTCTTCAAGAACACTATTCCCGAAATCCGTGAACGGTGCTATCCCTATCTTGAATATGTCGACCTGCGGCGAAAGTATCTTCACCATTTCATAGCATCTCTTTTCATTCTCGATATCAAGCGCGACGATTAACTTGTCCCGTGCTGCCATGTTGTCCCTCATTTCGTCATTGAAACGTCATCTATGAAAAACGTCCGCATTTTTCACACCCATAGTTTTTTACACTTTTAGCTTTCCGACAAGATCTCTTATCCTTTTTATCTTTTTCCGGTTCAGGTATTCTTTCAGTTCTTTCAATACACCGGCGCATCGCCCCGGATCGATAAAATTGGCAGTGCCTACCTGTATCGCGCTTGCGCCTGCCAGAATAAATTCCGCCGCGTCCAGGCCGGTCATAATCCCTCCGATGCCTATGATCGGTATGCTTACCTCATTATACGCGCTCCACACCGCGGCAAGCGCCATGGGCTTTATCGCCGGCCCAGAAACCCCACCCGTTACATTCCCCAGAACCGGCCGCATCTCTTCCGCGTCAACGGCCATGCCAAAATACGTGTTTACCAAAGAGATCGCGTCCGCTCCGCCGTTTTCAGCGGCTCTGGCGATCTCTCCTATGTCCGTAACATTCGGTGTTAATTTTGTTATCACGGGGCATTTTATCTTTTTCTTCACCGCCTTCGTGATCTTTTCTGTGATCTTTGGGTCTTGCGCGAACAGCCGGCGGCGGGCGCCCTTATGGAACACGTTCGGACAAGACAGGTTTATCTCGATCGCGTCGGGCCTATTTTTCCCGGTCAATTTCCCGGCGCATTCCACAAATTCTTCCGGTGTTTCCCCGGCGATACTAACGATCGTTCCGACCCCGAGCTCCTTCAAAAAAGGCATTTGTTCTTTTTTGAACCATTCGACGCCTTTGTTTTCAAGCCCTATGGAATTCAATAACCCGGACGGTGTTTCCACGACACGCGGCACCGGATTCCCCCGGCGCGGGCTACGCGTAACTGTCTTAGTAACAACCGCTCCGATCTCCGTGATCTTTAAAAAGTCCGTAAACTCTTCTCCGTTCCCGAAGGTCCCCGAAGCGGCCCATACGGGGTTTTTAAAGATCGTCTTTCCTATTCTGACCTTAAGATCTATCATTTTTCAACCGTCTCTTTGTCCCACTTTAAGATCGCCGCGTTAAAGACCGGGCCGTCTGTGCACGCGAGCTTGACCCCTTCTGTCGTTTCCACGGCACAACCCCGGCACGCGCCGATGCCGCAAGCCATATATTCATCACGGGTCACTTGCGCGGGAATGCCTGTTGCCTTCGATACGTCCTGAACCGCCCTGATCATGGGCATCGGTCCGCACGCGTAGATCGTTCCATGTTCTGCGTCTTTTCCATCGCCACTCAAATACTCCATCACCATCTCCGTTACTCTCCCTCTTTCTCCGCGGGAACCGTCATCTGTCGATACACGCACCCCGGCGCCGATCTTTTTTAGTTCCTCAACGCATGTGATCTCTTCTCTTGTACAGGCACCTATAAAAAATTCCACTTTCCTCATTTTGTTTGTTAACTCTTCCGCTAACGCGAAGAGCGGTGCTATCCCATGCCCGCCGGCAATGAGAACCGCGACCGCCTTTTT
>Ga0180007_10000916_pt1 | contig 43641 bp, 47 predicted proteins | sample MM_PC_MetaG_FD_121122 | JGI IMG/M metagenome (GOLD analysis project Ga0180007, IMG submission 121122) | Groundwater microbial communities from the Aspo Hard Rock Laboratory (HRL) deep subsurface site, Sweden - MM_PC_MetaG | ecosystem: Environmental > Aquatic > Deep subsurface > Groundwater... | reverse complement strand
TCTACAAGAACATGCTGAACTTAGGAAGAGGCTTGGAGATAACGGAAGAATGTTAGTTGAGAAACGATATGAGTGGGAGGCAATACTTGAGAAGTATGAGAGGGTGGTGGAGGGAGTTTGGCATTAAGCAAGGAATAAAAGCTTTTTTTACCAGACCCTCTTAAACAATAGTTCCTGAACAAACCCTATCTTGAAACCAATGTCTCGTGCAAATTGAAATAAAAAACTCATCCAAGATTGCATTCCAAAGGCAAATTTTACAAAATTTTTTAGGACGCTCGAAAAAGCAAGCATCAATACAAATACCGCCGCTAACATAATTCCTATTCCCCAACTCTGTCCATACACCACTGCTATACTTCCAAAAAGACCAAGTATGATTGCATAGAAAATTTTCTTTCCGTGATTAATATGCATTGGTGATTTTTTGTTGTGCTTTGTGGCCACATGCCTGTGTGAGGCTGAGCGCTTGATCGCCCAAAAACAATGAGCTTTAAAAGACTTTGGGTCATCGTGAGAAATGTTTGCATCCTGGCAATAGTAAATTTTATATCCTGCTTTTTGTATTCGTATTGCCAAATCAGTATCTTCGCTGGTGCGTAAGTTTTCATCAAAAAACCCTATGTCTTCAAACACATCTTTACTGATCATACAATTCTTTGTATCGAGGACTCTAGAATAGGTACCCTGAGTGTTGTTTTTAACCCAGGAGCTGTATTGCTTATGAGTTTCCATTGCCCATTTTCTATGATCATATGAAACACATTTTCCAATGGAAACCTTTTCCACTTTGGCAATCTTAACAAAACTTTCAAGCCAGCGATCCGTAACAATACAATCAGAATCGGTAAAAACCAGGATATCTCCCTGAGACTTTCTTATCCCTACGTTTCTTGCATGGCTTGGCCCAACGTTTTCATCTAAAGATACTACTTTTACCCGCGGATCATAATTATATTTCTTTAACACAGTGCGTGTATTATCCGTAGAGCCGTCATCAACAATAATAAGCTCAAACTCCTGGAACGATCCAAATAGCACCGATTCAATACACACACCTATTTTTTGATCATCATTAAATACTGGAACAATAACAGAACAGTGTACATTGCAATTTTTTGGCTGAGTACTCATACTGCTACTTTTTTTATTAATCCTTATCATTTTAATACCCTCTCACACCCCACTTTTTAAGAACAAAGTCAAAAACATAAATTGCAAAAAAAGGCATTAATAGCGCCAATGCACCAATATAGAGAAGAGAAATCGGAATACCTAGGGGGATATTTGCTTCCATAAACGCACTCCGAAAAATATTCACCCCAATATACACCGGATTTATATAGGCGAGCCACCATAACCATTTTGGAATAATATCAATAGGAAAATAGACCGCTCCCAATATCAGAAAAGCACGAGGTAAGTAGTTCACGAGGATCGCGGCAATTCCTTCCTCACTTAATTCTATTGAGGAAATAACAAAGTCAAACGAAATAAAAATGATAAAAATAAACATAAGAGCAACAGTACCAAAGAAAAGATTTATCCAAATAATCGATGGAGTTAGAAAAAACATAAATGCGATAAAAATAAGGGTTACAATGATAATTTCAAAAAATGTCTTTACGCCCTTTCCTGCCAAAATATAGAGTCTACTTCTTGGAGAAAGCAAAATTCCATCAAGTGTCTGCATCATCTTTTCACTTTTTAGCTTTGTTTTTCCCCAAGTCATATGGAAATAACTATATGCCAAAAAACCGGTCAGAAGATACACTACATAGTTTTGTTTCTGGACAAAACCCAAGTCATCAACACCTGACTGCATAAACACAGAAGAGTACACCAGAAAGAAGCTAAACATAGTCAGCATTGGAGCAAAAACAAAATTAACGATATTAGTTTTAAACCTAAACATCTGTTTTAAATCCTTAACAACAAAAGCCCAAAGAACTGAAAGTCTTCTCCCACTTAGATCATTAATATAGCCCATGGCTCTCCTCATATTCTATCTCCTTTACGAAGTCATCTTTAAAAACGCCTCTTCTAATGTTGGTTTATTGACTCGTATATCTTGAATTTCCATATTGCCTTCATGTACTTTTTGTAACAATACATGCAGCAAGTGACTATTGCTCAGTGGAATAACAATTTTTTCTTTTCTCTGACTTACATCAAAAAGCTCGCTCATGACTGCGGCGTCCTTTTCATGAGTAAACTGGATACAAACATCTTTTGAACTATCAACCTTCCTTTTTAGCCCCTCTGCTGTATCAACCGCAACGGTCTTTCCTTTTCGTAATACGGCGATAGTATCACACAGCTCTTCGGCTTCTAGCAAATGATGCGTACACAGAATTATTGTTTTTCCTTCCTTATCTCTCATTTCCTTAATACGTTGCCGTAATTTATATCCCGTTCCCGGATCCAATCCAAAGGTGGGCTCATCAAGAAATACAATCGGCGGATCATGTATAAATGCCCTCATAACCGCCAGCTTTGTCTTCATCCCCATCGAATAATTCTCAACAAGATCATCTATTCTATCTTTAATGTCAAAGAACTCTGCAAGCTCATCAATCTTATTGTCAAGATTACGTACATCATATATTTTACCAAAAAAACGTAAGTTATCTCGTGCGGTCATTTTGTGATACACCATCTTGTTCCCAAGACATACCCCGATATTCTTTCTTATTTCCTTGGGATGTTTTTTAACATTATACCCCATAACACTCGCCTGCCCTCCATCAGGATAAATTAATGTTGAAAGTATCCGGACAATGGTTGTTTTCCCCGCACCGTTTGTACCTAACAGTCCAAAAATTTCCCCTTTTTGTATATCTAAACTGACCGCATCAAGAGCTTTGATCCACTCCCCTTTTTTTGTCTTATATCCTTTTGTTAATGCATCTGCTCGAATAATCACATCCATCTTTGTTGTTCAAAAAAAATAGTACCTTCTTTATTTATCTAAATCCTTTAGTATCATAGCATACTATTCCTTATTTATGTTTCATTAAGAAACTGTTATACTATAATTGTATATTATGCGTGTTTAAGCTTAAGAAGCAATAGTGTACAAAAAGTATGCAAAACTTTAGAAAAAACAAAAAACATTCTACTCGTTCTATGAAAAGAGGACATCTTTTTCATGAACAAAAAAATCAAAATGATGGCTTTAGATCCCGTACGAAAAAGTCAAGAATAAAAAAAGCGCACTCAGAAAACGAACCTTCTAAAATTGTAGGTTTTATTGGTCGTTTAAGTGCGCTCATATTATGGTTTCAGAAAAAAAATATACGCAGAATACTTGGTGTCTCACTTCTTATTTTTATCATTCTATCACTTGTTGGTATTTACTTTGACAGAAAAAAAGGATACGACTTCGTTCCGGAAAGAGCCATCTCATACGAATCAATTAACTGGGAAGAGAAGCAAAATAACGAGGGGTATGGCTATTACCGCAATGGTGAAAATTCCTTTTTATGGAAAGCAGACGTGTACGTTCCTGATACTTCGTTCTTTTTTATCGTTAAAGATATCGCAAGGCTTGAGTTCAAGATTAAAAACCTTGAAGGTGAAGTTCTTATTCCCAGTGAGGTTGAATTTTCCGATAGGCAAAACTTTCCTGAATCCAATGGTTTTAGAAAAGTTACCAGTAAAACCACAAAAGAGTTAACATTAATTCAAAACACACACTATGCATCTTTCATGGGATTGGATTTTGTTTCCGGAAATATGGAAATGACACTTCCCGTGGATGACAAATCGTTTAACACATTCACCATACATCTCCCCGCCTCCGCAAAGGTAATAAAAAAAGGAGATGGCGGTAATCCCGCAGATATGTACGACGTTGGTGAAAACAGTTATTTTTTTCACGACTTTATATTTCCGTCTATCGTCTACTACAAATTTGGGTACCACACGATTATGCAAGTGATGCTTATCATTGCAATCGTGCTTATCATGCTTTTTTCTATCAGTGCCCTAGGTCTTGTTAAGAATATCAAAATCACGCTGAACCCAAAAAAGCTTCTTGCCGCTATTGCACTTACCGCAGTATTAATGCTTCTCTTTTCTGCCCTTATTCCAAATCCAAAACCCATTATTCTAAATTGGGATAAAAATACCAACACACGATACAAAACCGACACACTTTTTGCTTCTGACTCCCAGGTACCAAATTATTTATGGTGGGTTTTAGGCATCACCAAATCAATAGATGGATTTATTGTGGGAAGTTCCTCTAATTGTGACCCGGGCGTGTACCAACATATGCACCTTTCTGCATGGAGTGCAAAAAAAATATTCATTATTGATGAATACCAAAATACGACGTGTGCTTCTTTTATGGAACAGATTGCACCCGACAAAACTGAGGTTGTCTCCAAGCAGTGGCTTATGGAAAATCTTGCCACTACATTCCCCGTTAAAAAATATCCTCCGCAATTATTATTTGAAATAAACGCTAAGATCGTAGTTCTTCTTTCAAATATCATTGTCGCACTATCTGTCGCGTACTTACTTTGGAAAGCACTTACGATAAAAAAAGTTAAAGATGCATTGTTAAGTATTTTGTATGGTTTTATTTGCTTTTTTGGACTTATGGGGCTCTATATTCTGTGCGGAATGCTGATTCACATGCCTATTACGTACCATGCGAAAAATACATATGGATTAATCCTTAACAATTATTTTCTTCCCGGTGTTATTGCAGGTGGTAATAACTTACGAACTCTCTTTGCACTCATTGGGCTCTTTGGCGTATTGCTTATTGTTACCAAACTCAGAAATAAAATAAACTATCTCTTAATCCCCATTATACTTATTGGTATCTTGCTCCTTATTGTTATCCCTCAAACTGAATATTTTTCTAAGAGAGTCATTCTTACTATGACCTCTGCTGAAGCATATCAATGGGATTACAAACAAGATAGTTTTAACCCGTTTGATTTGTATCGTTCTGTTCGAGACAATGAAGTTGTTCCGTACCTCAAAAAAGCATTTAGTAAAGAAGAAAGGGGCAGAAAAGAAAATATCTTTGCCCAGAGTTTAGCAAGTGAGCAAAGGCACGCGGAAGCGATTCTCGTATTTGAAGAATCTTTAACAAAATACAAAGAATTCCCAGCACTCTATGCTGCAAATACATATGGCCTTGCAGAAACGTATTTTAGTCTTAGACATAAAACCATTGTTCTTTCTGACTACTGGAAGACAAGTTTTAGCTCACCAACACAGTATTATAACTCAAAGGCCGTCGACTACTATACTAACTATATCCACAATGTTGATGATGCGGAAGTGCTCAGCGATCAACAAGGAAGATCCTTTAAGACAGACGATAAGACTTTAAACTTTAGAAAAACACGCAGCTTGTTTCACAGAGGCATGTCGTACATCGTACTGAGAGAATATGCAAAAGCGATCAAAAACCAAAGGGAAAATCTAGAAAACTTCCCAGATAGTCCCTATAAAAAAGAAACGCTCTTTTACCTTGGTGAAGCGTACCAGAAATCACATCAATATAGCGAAGCTATTCCACTATATACTGATTTTATACGTACCTTCCCAGATGATAGCATCACTCCATATGTACGGCTAAGGCTAGCTGACAGCTACTTACAGTCAGGTAAATACGAGATCGCGCTTGTTAAATATCTTGATTTATTTGCCCGTAGTCCAGAAAAAGATTTCATCCCTACTGCACGGTACGATGCGGCGTATGCATATGAAAGATTGCAAATAAATCACCAACAAGCTATAGCCAATTATGAAAGACTACTCTGGGATTTTTGTAACAACGAAAAAACAACAACGCAAGCACTACTACGTATAAGTGAGCTCACTCCCAAACACCAGAGAGGATTTTATGAAGAATATTTGAGTGCAATAAAAAAATCAAATGGTGCCGGCTATAGCCTGGCACAAGCAGAAATAGATTTTAACCATCTTCTGGAACAAACGTCCAACCCAAATTATAGGGTTAATATCGATTTTCGACTGATAGAGATTTACATGCGTTTTAATAAACTCGACAAAGCGAAAGAGTCGTATTCAAATATTGCTGAGCTCTACCCCGATTCTCTCCCAGCATTCTATGCAAAAAAAGAATTGGCCACATTTGATCAAAAACGAAATCTTGTTGTCTACTACGATAAAAAAATAGTTGAGGACCTACGAGAATATGGGATATTTACTAGTTCTCTTGATGAACGTTTTTTCAAAGATACGGACAATGACACTATCACCGATATAGAAGAAATCACCGTTTATAAGTCAAATCCAAATGATATTGATTCAGATGGTGACAATATCACTGATGAAAAAGAAATTAGCATGGGAACCAGTCCAGTTGTATACAATGCTACTGAGGAAGAAATAGAAAAAGGTCTGACTACTGATGAGACTGAGCGTACATTAAATAAGAAATATCAAACATTCTGGAGCAACATTTTTAATAACTACTTAAAATATGTAAAGCTCAGTAGAGGCATGACGCTGTTCTTTGTTGGTATTTTTTGTCTTACTATTGTCTTGCTCCTTAACAAGAGCCTGAGAACAATCACTCTCGTACTGTTGTTCTTCTTCATTTCACGAGGCATTACCCGTATTGGTGAGCAAGATCCATTTAGAGGACTTATGAGTATATACCCTGCAATAATGAGTAGTATCCAAATTATCCTTATTCTCCTTGCAATCAATGCAGTAATCTTCATTATAGTGAACATAAGTACCATAAGAAAACGAGGAAAGAAACTTGCTCGTCTCATGGCGCACTTTAAACGCACACGTCAGTTTAACCTAAAGAAGGTTATGGAGGTCATTTCTCTAAAGAATAAAAAAAGAGGTGAATAGTTCTATTATTTTCTTCAAAGAACGTACCGATGCAATGCTACTTAAGAACAAAGCAATCTACAGTGAAAACACCAATGATCATTACAGTTGTCGTTGTGACCTATAACGAAGAAAGAGACATTGACGCTTGTCTTACTTCTTTACTAAATCAGAGCAGAAAACCAAATGAAATAATTGTTGTTGACGATGGTTCTTCTGATAACACAGTAAAAAAAGTCACCTCATATCCTGTATCAGTAATCAGAGTAAGACATACTGGAAGATGTGAAGCTAGAAATATTGGATGGAAAAACGCAAAAGGAGATGTAATCTGCTTTGCTGAAGCGGATTCTGTTTTTGATAAAGACTGGGTTTTTGAAATTGAAAAGAGTTTCCTATGCGGAGCTGACACAGTTACCGATAGAAGAAGGTACTTTAGACCAAGGTCATTTCTGCAAAAAGTGATAGATGCTGATTTCATAATTAGGTATCAGAATTATACCCCTTTTAGCGCTTGGGCATTTAAAAAGAAGGTTCTGCAGGCTACGCAAGGATATAATAAGTATTTGGACCAATCTGAGGAGAAAGAGCTTCATAAGAGAGTACTAAGCAAAGGGTTTAAAACCATTTTTGCAAAAAAAGCTGTGCAATACCATAAAGGCGAACCAAAAAACTTCTTTGGTTTTATAAAAAGAGTTTTTGACAGTGAAAGGAAAAGAGCGAGTGGTTATTTGATCCTTTTTCCAGATGAGGTTGATTATACGAAAATTGCATTATTCTTTCTTAATGTTGCTTTGTTTGGAATTTCTATCTATAATTCACGGTACGTTTTTGTTTTTTTCATTTTTGTTTTCTTACAAATTGTAGCGTACTTTTTGAAGATTTACTTTGTAGAGAAAGGGTATTTAATTATTCCCCTGTATCAAAGTATTGGACTAACAATGCTCCGTTTTTTGCGCACATTTACCCTAGTCGCGGGATTTATTGCAGGTCTGCTAGATAGAAAAGGACTTCGTGTCAAGCTACTTAGAGCCATCAAAAAGACCTCTAATTAATTGTGTTTCACCTCAAACACAATAAACTCGACCACTCACGTATTGAAAGGAATTGACCGTTCGGAACTCTTCCGTTGATACACGCCAACCTCTCGAAAAAACAACCATGCATATAGTACGATTGATAGAATGCTTTGATCCAGAAAATAAGGGAGGACTTGTGCCCAACGCCCATTATATTTCAAAAGCACAAATACGTGAGGGGCACCTCGTAGATATCTTTTCTTTTACCAATGGAATTCCAAAAACTGAAACCTTCGATTCTATACGTGTCCATTATATTTCTCGTCCACGTGTGGTTAGAACCTTTGGAGGTGTGTCTTTTTTTAAGGCAATTACAAAGGCGAATATCAAACCGGATATCATCCATTGCATTGGCTCAATTCCTTTTGGATGGCTTTTGCCTCTTGCAAAGAGAAACACACAAGCAAAACTAATCCTTTCTATTCATGGCTCAGTTATGCCGCTCCAAAAGGAGCAAATACTTGATGTTCGCAGCACTCTTAATGCGTTTGAATACGCACAATTAATTACTTTTTTGGCGAAAAGAGTAGACCTAATTCTCCCCATAGCTGAATTTATTAAAGATGAGCTCATCTCTTTGCATATTCCCAAAGAAAAAATAGCAGTGATTCATACAGGTATTAACGTTGAACTCTTTAACAAAAAAGTGGCACAACCCGATTCTAAACATTTTACCTTACTGTATGTTGGACGCTTTGCCCAAAAAAAAGGGCTCCCTTATCTTCTGAGAGCACTTGCCAGTATTAACGATCAATCAATCAGACTGAAACTAGTTGGAGGTGCCCCACGCGATAATGACTTCCACAATGTTATTTCGCTTATAAAAAAGCTCTCTTTAGAAAAACGTGTTGATGTTATGCCTCCAATAAAGCATACTGAGCTTCCGTCCATATATCAATCTGCAAATATCTTTATCCTTCCTTCTGTCCTCGAGCCTATGGGTAAAGTAGTACTAGAAGCACTTGCATCATCTCTTCCTGTAATAGTTACCAAGCAAGGAGGTGTTACTGAAATCGTCGAGAACAAAGTAAATGGAACGATAGTGCCACCTCAAAATCCACAAGCACTTGCGGATGCCATAATTGCATTAAAAAATAACCCAACGCTTCAACAAAAACAAATAAAAAACGGTACTGAAACCGCAAAGAAACATGACTGGAGTATTATTGCTAACAACTACTCAAATGCCTTTTCTGCATTGCTGTAACACTGATTACCTTTTCTGCCCTAAAGCAACGTAATATCGTGGTATCCAAAACGTACTACTTTTTTTTGTCACCTTTGGCCCTGTCCCCTCTTCGAAGATTTTCTTTTTTATCCCAAGCGAGAATATTCTCTCAATTCCTGAAATCCCTTTTCTTACTTTTCGACGAGTAAAAAAAACTGGAGTAAACCGCTGACCAAAAAACACAATGCCTTTAAATTTACCAGAAAGAACAGAAAGTAACTCTTCTTTAGTAAATTCACAAAAGTGAAATGGATTTAGCGGTTTTCCTCCAAGAACAATATTTGGAGAAGTTATTGTCCGATTTGGGGAAGAAAGGATTAAGATACCTTTCTTTTTTAATACCCTATGCACTTCACTAATAAAGCTTTTGTACTGTGAAACATGTTCAATTGTCTCAAAAGAAACAACAACATCAAATGAATTGTTTGGAAAAGACAATTTTTCAGCATCGTCTTCAATAAAAGTTAACGCGTCATGTGAATATTTCCTCTGCGCATATTCAATTGCCTCTATAGAATTATCTACTCCAGTCACATATTCAGCACCACTCTTAGCAAGCATAGAGGTTCCGTAACCAGCTCCACAAGCAATATCAAGAACATTTTTCTTTTTTACATACTGGGCAGCAAAAGCATATCGTTCAATATGGTCTTGTACTATTCTTTTTGGCGTTTTATTGGGGACAACTCTCTCTCCGGTAAACTTCATAATTCTACTTTTTACATACTACCTTCATCATAAATTCTGGTATATGAAATGGCAAATCGTATGGAACTTTTTCTACCTCTTTAAAACCAGCTTTTATCAAATACGCTTTCATATTTTCAAAATCAAATATATTTTTATGCAGGTTGTGTGCATACTTCATATCAGCTCCTCTTCCATACAAATACTGATTTATCTGATCAAAAGAGATCACATTAGCTGTATACGCCTTACACAATTTCTCTAAATCAGGAACACCGATAGCTACCATGCCTCCGGGTTTCAGTACTCTAAAAAACTCTTTAAGCACACTTTTCAGTTCACTCATATTAAAATGCTCAAGTGTGCCACATGAAAACACTTCCGATACAGACTGGTCAGAAAATGGGATATTTTTACGTACATCTGCAATAACATCAACCTGGGGTAAATGACGCAAGTCAACATTAATATATCCTTTTCCAATAGGACAATGACCTCCACACACATCAAGCTTCATGTTTTCCGGATATCCTTTAATTCCTATTTGAGCCTTAAAGGAAAGCCGTTTTATTCTTCCCTTTATATTACGTGCTACTAAGAAAGGTTTTGTTTTGGCATATCGTTTTTTATACGTACCTATATTCATCTTTTTTTACTTTTGTTATGTATGATACATGTGGATCCCACCATCCTATTTTTCCTCTTTCCTAACACGAGACATAAGCATCTTACCAATTTCCTCTTCGTTAAAGTTTTGCTGAAAAAAGGCATATCCTCGTTTTGCAATACCCTCTCTTAATTGACTATCCTCTTTAAGACGTAGTATTGCGTTAGCGAGAGAATGCGTATCTGCACCAGAACATAATAGCACATGTTCTCTATCCTTTAAACCACTATCCTCTACTGCGTACGCCTTGGCAGTAATTAATGGTCTTGCAAGCGCCAATGCATCATATACTTTGTTTGGTACCACAGCTTGTGCTTTAGGCGTATCTCCAAAAATACCTAAGCAGATATCTGCACCCCCCATCATGCTCATAAGTTCAGGGTAGCTTACCACTTCACCTTTCATCTCTACATTGGTAAGTCCCAGCCGCTTTGCCAATACATGCATGTCTTCATATTTTGGCCCTCTTCCTACAATGGTAAAATGTATGTCCTTATACTTCTGAAGCATTCGTGCAGCGCGTAATATATATTCAATGCCATGAAGAGGGGAGAAGCTTCCATAAAAAAAAATTTCAAACTCCTTTGATTCCTGCTTTTCTTTAATTTGCTTCGTCAATGCAGCCATACTTCCAACCGGGAGAGCAAACATTTTTTTCTTACTAACAGAAAGTTTTTTAGAAATAAGATCAATATGGCTTTTTGTGTCAAGCAAAGTGACTGTTGCTAATCGCAACGGAATTTTGTCATACATTTTAAGAAGCATTGCTTTTGCCGATGTATCGGAATCACACTTAAACTCTTGGATAAGAGTAACGTATTTTGAAATAAAAAGATCGACGAACAACGGCTTCCTCTTAATCTTGGAAACAACCCAACATATAGGTACATCATAATACGCAGGAAAAGGAACAAGAAACACATCAGCATTTATAGAGAGTGCTCTATAAAAAAGTCTGCATGCACGCACTGTATTGCTTAGCATAAAAAAAGGCAATTCTTTAAATAGTACGGGATTATACCCTGAGGGAGGCACATAACATTCTACAACCTTCGCGTTCTGGCTTATAAATGCTCGTTTTAAAATAACACTTCTTGAATATTCTTTTGTCCACCCTCCCAAAAAGCAGATTGTTTTTTGTGCTTTGTCCATTTACGATTAGTATCCTCGTATTCCCCACTTCTTAAGAATAAAATCAAATATTTTCGCAGCAAAATACGGTACTGTAATACTGAGTAGCAATAAATAGAGCAATGAACCGAGTAATCCAAAATGTATATCGGCATCCATGAAGGCGCTTCTAAAAATATTGACTGCAATATATACAGGATTTATATATACTAAAAAACGTAAATACTCCGGGATAGCCTCTATAGAAAAATAAACAGCGCTTAGAATTAAAAACGCGCGGGGAAGATAATTAACTAATATCCCTGACAACCCTTCTTCGCTAAGCCCTATCGCCGACACAATAAAATCAAAAGAGATAAAGATTATAAACACTAACACGAGAGCAATAATTCCATATCCAAGCATTGTCCAGTTTACCTCCGGACGCATCAGAAAAAGCAAAACGGTAAAAATAAGTATTATGATTGATATTTCAAGAAGAGCTTTTATGCCTTTTCCCATCATCATATACAGTCTGCTTCTCGGGCTAAGAAGCATGCCCTCAAGAGTGAGCATAATCTTTTCATACCTTAAATTTGTCTTCCCCCAGGTAACATGAAAACAGCTATATGCCAGAAAGCCTGTAAGCAAATAAAGTACGTAATTACTTTTTTGAACATATCCTAAATCAGTAGTATCCGAGCTTAAGAATATAGCCGAATACACCATAAAAAAACTCATCATCGTCAATAATGGAGCAAAGGCAAATTTTAGAATTTCCAACTTAAATCTGAACAGTTCTTGCAATTCCTTTACACAAAATCCCCAAAGCACCCGGAGTCTTCCATTTAAAGCCTTATCCAATCTTCTTATTGCTGTCACCATGGTAATTATTTCTCTTTTTTGGCAAGTTCGATAAATATGTTTTCCAGGTCAGGTTGCACGTGTTTTATGTTTTTTATCAGAATGTTGTTTGTCACTAAATATTTTAGAAGCACATTTACATTCTCTTCCTTGGAGAGCATAACTATAGTTTCCCTGCTGTCACCTATTACTTTGAATCTTTTTTTTATTATCTCACTATCTCTATTGTCTACAATGTCAAGTGACACACAGTCATGAGATGTTATTCTCTTTTTAAGCCCCGAAGGTGTATCAGTCATAATCATTTTTCCCTTGTTCATGATACCAATACTATCGCTTAACTCTTCTGCTTCATGTAAATAGTGAGTACATAGAATGATTGTTTTTCCCTCATCGTCGCGCATTTGGGTAATCTTGTTTCTGAGCTTATGTGCAGTAGCAGGATCAAGACCAATTGTTGGTTCGTCTAAGAAGAGTATTTCCGGATCATGGATAAGAGCACGCATAATAGCAAGCTTAGACTGCGTCCCCAGTGAATATCCTTCTACAAGTTCATCCATTTTTTCTTCCATTTCAAAAAATGAAGCCAGCTCACTAATGCGCTTATCAATATTAGGAACGTTAAACATGCGTCCATAAAACTTCAAATTGTTCCGACCAGTGATACGATAATAAAGCATCCTGCTTCCAAAGCAAACACCGATTCTTTTTCTCACTTCATTAGGATTTTTTTTAACATTAATATGTGCAATACGCACATCTCCCTTGTCTGCTACAATAAGTGTCGAGAGGATCTTAATCAACGTCGTCTTCCCCGCACCATTAGTACCCAGTAAACCAAAAATGCTTTGCTGTGGCACTGAAATAGATACTTCATCTAACGCTCTGATAACTTTTTTCTTTTTTAATTTAAAGCTTTTTGAGATGTTATCTGCCCGAATCATAATAATTTCAATAAGATTTATCTTGTATTTTACCATTTCTTTGTCACGTACAGAAGAGAAGATAGCTCGGCTTACACATTTGATGTAAGATAATAATGATGTAACACTGTTTTTAGATAAATTCTGCTGATAAAAAAATTATACAACAATGCATCATAATAAAACAATCGGCATCCCCGCTTACAACGAGGGGAAAAGCATCGCTCGTGCTATTAACACTATTCTTCCTCAACTAGGAACCGAGGATGAGGTGTTAGTTGTTGCTTCAGGATGCACCGATAACACTACATCGATTGTTAATCGCATGAACGATCCTCGTATCAAAATAATTATCCAAAAGGAGAAAAGAGGTAAAGTTTCTGCAATTAATATCATTCTACGCAAAGCCGCCTATTCACATATTATTCTTGCAGACGCTGACGTTATTGTTGCACCTCATGCAATCGCCTTTCTACAAAATCAACTTACTCAAAAACACATTGGTGCTGTTTCTGCACGTGTTGTAAACTTTAAAGAAGACACTTTTTTCGATAAGGTTCAAGGATTTGGATGGAATGCTCTTCATGACCAAAAAGTTATGGAAAACAAGAGGGGCACGTTCTACGCCCTCAATGGATTCCTTGCCGGTGTAAAAAAAGATATTGTCGCTCCGCTCGACGAAGCATCTCTTGTTGATGATGCCATTTTAGGATGGGAAGTAAAGCAAAAAGGTTACCGTGTAGTATATGAACCTCGGTCCCACGTTTATGTTAAAGCAGCGCAAAACCTTAGTGACTATGTCCTCCAAAAAAAACGTGTTCGTATTGGCTGGTGGCAGATGACTGAAAAGGGCATGTCCATTAAAGAAAGACGTAATCTCTCACAACTCTCCTATCTACTCAAGGATATCTATGCTTGGCCATATATCACACTTGATCTTGCAATCTGGCTCCAAGCGAGAAACGACTTCAAAAAAAAGAAGCTTGCCTGGGAACAAGTGTCGTCATCTAAAATATAACTATCCACACAATTGTGATTTCACTTGTGGTATATTTAAGTGATAAGTTTAGTTCTTTTCCAATATAAATCAAAAAACTCACACGAAAAAAAATCGTTATGTCTGAAACGCAATTGCTTATAACTTGTGTATTTATCCTCTCGTTTGGCTTTTCTTGGTGGCTTTTCCCACTATTTATTAGGATGGCTCGCTCAAAAAAAGTATTGCTTGAAGACATGAACAAGTTCAAAAAGCCAAAAGTTCCTGGTTTGGGTGGGCTTGCTCTTGTTTCAGCCTTCGGTCTTGCAACAACATTCATGATTTCAACCAAGACTATTTTTGACCTAAACTCCCTTTCACTTGAGCTTCTTTACCCTGCCCTCCTTACCGTCTTCATAATGGCATTTGGTGGATTTGTTGATGATGTCCTTATACTTACGTTTAGGCCTGCAAAAATTATTTTGGCTATTGTGGCATCAGTTCCTATGATCAACACTTTTTATCATATTAAGCAGACTATCTTCCTTCCTTATCTTCCTGAAATTCACCTTGGTGGCTTTTACCCACTTCTTATCATTCCTCTTTTTATTGTCTTTGGATCAAATGCCATTAACATAATGGCAGACTTTGATGGACTTTCTCCAGGAAACAGTGTTATCATTACCGCCGGCTTATTTGTCTGTGCATGGCTATCAGGTAGTCCTACAGGAATGTTTATCTTCGCCACACTTGGAGGAACATTAATTGTACTGTATATCTTTAATAAGTATCCTGCAAAAATATTCACTGGGAATATAGGGACTCTTTTCATTGGTTCTGTACTTGCTGCAGGTGCACTTGTTAGCAATGTTAAACTCCCTTTTCTCATTATTATGATTCCATACGCTGTCCATTTTTTGCTGCAACAACGAAGATCTCTCAAGCACAAAACACTATTTAAAGAACGCCCCAGAGAACGAGGTCTTGTGTCCAAAAACGGCGAGCTAAAAAGTGAATATACTCAGTCATACGGTCTTACTCATTTTGTTATGATTTATTTTAGAAGATTTATGAAAGTGACCGAAAAACGCCTCGTGTACTCAATTATGTGTATTCAGCTGCTCTTTGCAATAGTCGCTGTTTTTGTTCATATCGGCCGAATTTATTAATGAAATTGTCATGAATATTAAACGTTCATTCCGTATTCTCTCTCGTGTTTCACGAGAGTTTACTTTTTACGTCCGCAACAATGAGTATGCAAAGGCAAAACACTATGCCTTAACCGCGCCAAAACAAGCTCTTTTTGATCTTCCAAAAACAATCACTATTGAACCGGCAAACATCTGTAACTGCCATTGTGATTTTTGCTCAGCACCTCCAGCGCTCTCGAACAGAGATCCGTATCTTATGCCATTTGATGACTATAAAAAAATTATAGATGACATAAAAAACAGTACACACCATCTATGGTTTTTTCTTGCTGGAGAACCTTTTTTGAATCCTGAATTTCCCAAAATGGTAGCATATGCCCAACACCACAACCTCGACACAACCACTAGTTCTAATGCTGGGGTGATGGACTCAACTCGAGCAAAGCAGATTGTAAGGTCGGGCCTTGATCGTCTTATTATCTCGCTTGATGGTGTATCCAAGGAAACACATGAACGTATGAGAAAAGGAATTGATCATGAACAAACCATGAAAAATATTGCCTTCCTAGTCGACGAAAAAAGAAGAACTGGCTCTCTAAAGCCATACATTGAACTGCAATTTATTGAGACAAAGGTTAACCAGCACGAAAAAGAAGCGTTTATAGCTTTTGCCAAAGATCTTGGAGTCATATATGCTATAAAATCATTTGGTGTTCCCACATGGGTTCTCTCTGAAAAGGAAGCCAAAGAAGTTGAAGATACTTTCTTGCCGGAAACAGGAAAAAGACGCTACGACGCAAATAAAAAATTAAAACGGTTAAAAAATTGTATCAATGTTAACCGTCCGGTTATCTACTCAAACGGGACTGTTGCTCTCTGCTGCTATGATTTTGCAGGGAAATACATATTAGGCAACGCATTTAATGAGCCTTTTACACATATATGGCGAAGTGAAAAACATAGGAAAATGAGAGAGGCTGGTGCAAATCGTCATTTACCTCTCTGCAAAAAGTGTGGGGAAAGTTATGAATTATAAATCGATGTATTAGAAAGATCAGTATTAAGTGAAATGAAAAAAACAGTTTCATATAAAGCTCCTATTTTTATTGTTCAAATGGGAAAGGTTGGGTCAAAATCATTGTACGCCTCTCTTCTCAAGCTAGACTTAAAAAACCCGATTTACAGTACTCATACTATCAATCAAAACAATAGGAGACAAAGAAGAGAAAGGCTACAAGAAAGTTATCATGTTTCAAAGCGGAAACTAAAAAAAATGTTCCCCGTTTTGGCTCATGAAAAAAAAGTATCTAAGCTCTTTGCTAAAAATGTACAGAAAAACCCAGTATGTATGATTAGCTTATCAAGAGATCCTGTAGCTAGAAATGTTTCTGCTTTTTTCAATCGATAGAAAGAAGGTTTCCACATTTCTTTGAAAGTTTTGAAAATGGCTCACTGACTCTTGATGACATTATTCAGATATTTTTTGATAAAGAAGAACATACTTTTCCACTTGAGTGGTTTGATAGTGAAATAAAAGATACAATAGGAATAGATATTTTAAATATTCCCTTTCCAAAGACAAGGGGTTACGAGATCTACCATTGCAACAACGTTCACATCCTTGTCATTAGATTAGAAAACATGACACAATGTGCACATGAAGCCATTAAGAAATTCTTAGATATTGACAATTTTACCCTACACCAAGCGAACGCCGCATGTACCAAAGCTTACGACACTCTTTATAAAGAATTTAAAAAGAAAATTATCTTTCCAAAACAATACCTTGATATGATGTACAATTCAAAATATGCTCAGCATTTTTACACAAAAAAAGAGCTTCAAAAATTTAGGGCTCAGTGGGAAAGTAACGACAAGAGCAAATGATGTTTTTAACTCCTCTTAAAAACATCTTGCTGCCAAAAGAAGGGCTTAGAAAAATGTACAACAACCATCACACTATCAAATAATGACCATTGGCTTTGTAGTACCACAATTTTATCCCGATCTCGTTGGTGGCTCAGAATACTATACGTGGCATATGGCAAACGAGCTCACCAAGCTTGGTCACACCGTCTATGCCTTCACTGAGTATGGTCCAAAGGCGCGCACTCAACAAGAGCAATACGGATCAATCCATGTTTTAAGGCATGGGAGTACTGGTTTTTGGTATCGCTTAAAATGGCTCAAAAATCTTCAAGCATCTTTAAAGGAATATCCGGTAGATATCTTCATTGTTGTTGACTACGCACAAAATTATACTTTTCAAACACTGGCCTTTGCGCGTAAAAATCACACGCCCGTCGCACTTATGATTAATGATATCCATGCCCTTAAAACGGGAAGGAACAAGATAAAACAATCACTCCTTAGTCTGTACGACCGTCATGTAGCTGCGCGAGTATTTGACCATGCACAGGCGCTTTTTGTAAGAACTGCATGGACCAAAGAATATTTACTAAAAAACTACCCCCTTGATGCTTCACCAATTTTTGTAACCCCTTCTGGAATTACTTCTGATGACCTTGAACTTGGAAACTCAGATTGGCTAAAAACGAACCATACTCGGAAAGACACAAATATCCTCTTTTTTGGTAGAATTAGAAAACAAAAAGGCGTTTTTACTCTCCTTAATGCTTTTGAAAAAGTTAAAAGCGTTATCCCCCATACAGCACTCGTTTACGTCGGTCCCGATGAAAAAGAATATGATGGCCTCGAATATACTCCTAAACTTAAAAAACTCGTACAAGAAAAAGGTCTCACAGACGTTCACTTCTTGGGCCCTCTTTACGGAAAAGACAAGTACGATGCGCTTGCTAGCGCATCGGTCATGTGTCTCCCTTCAACGTTTGAAAACTTTGGTCAGTCCTACTCACAAGCACTTGCCCAAAAAACGCCCGTTATTGGCACGAACGCGGGAGGTATTCCAGAAATAATTGATCATGGCAAAGATGGGTACTTAATTCCACTCGGAAACGTTCAGAAGCTCGCCGATCATCTTATTACCTTACTAAACAACCCTTCTCTTCAAAAAACCATGGGCGAATACGGACGAGAAAAAGTGCTGTCATACCAGTATTCCAATCTTGCAAAAGACTTGTCAGGCTATTGCTCGCATCTTACGTAACGTTAACGTATCATTTATGACTATTTTTTATATCACTACCACCGTTCATATTAGCAAATCACTCAGAGAATCAGTTGGCTCAACTACTCACACCTACTCAATTGCTAATGAGCTTCAAAAATGCGGTCACACCGTTCATGTCTTTTCAGAAAAAGACAGTGATGATGCCTCATATGAGAATATCCATGGTATTCATGTTCACAGACTAAAGAGAGCTGTTGTTGCCCCTTCCAGTACCATTAAAAAATCACGTTCTAGACACTTTTTAAAATATTTACGTTTTATTCCAAACACAGTTCTTGCATCCCAGATTGCATCCCTTGCAAAAAAAGAAGGATGTGACGTGCTTTTTGAGAGAGGCCATTCACGCGGAGTTGCAGGTCTTGTGTCTACTATGACCAACATACCTATGGTTTTAGAAACGGTTGATCACATCTATTCACCACTTTCTTTAAAAAAAGCAAAGACTGTTTTCTCCTACACAAATGCGTATTTTCCTGAGAAACACCATCATAAGTACTCATATTACGCTGACACTATTGACCCTTCTCTTTTTCACCCAGTAACCACTGAAAAAAAGTATGACGTAGTGTACTGCGGTTCTTTTAAAGAATGGGACGGGCTTTTTGATATTGTTAGTGCTGCACAAGAAATCATACAAAGGAACTCCCGTGCGCAATTTCTTATGGTTGGAGATGGTAGGCTTAAAGAGGAAATGGAGCACTTTGTTACAAAAAAAGGCCTTGCGAAACACTTTACATTCACTGGGAAAGTGCCGCTTCAAGAAGTTAAAACGTATCTTTCTCAGGCACGTATTGGCGTCGCTCCCTTTAATACACAAAATCTTAATGCACCACATTTTAAAAAGTATGGATTTCACTTTCCGCCGCTTAAAATCTTTGAATATATGGCATGTGGACTTCCGGTTATTACCATAGACGCACCACAAATAAAAAAACGAGTGACAAGTGACTCAGGATTTTTTATTAATGAAGGCGATGCGCACGCACTCGCCCAAAACATTCTCCACCTTCTTGAAGACACTGTCTTACAAGAGCAAATGGCAGACTTTAACGTCAAAAAGGCAAACGAGCATACATGGCACGATGTTGCATTAGAGATTGAATCAGCGCTAAAAAGCGCAGTAATATAAACTACACGGGACGTTTTGGTGTAATTGGCGGCTTATCTTTAAGAGACCGCTCAATTTTTTGTTGTTGTCTTTGCTTTTCTTGAATCACGTGCTGCTTTTTTTCTTTCTTGAATTTTGATTCCATAACCTTCTCCTTTTTTGCACGGACTAGGTCAGAGGGAACTTCTGGATTTGCCATATAATTTTTTAGCTTAAAAAAGTGCATAAATAAACGGAGAAAGTGCACTACTTTGTCCAAAGATAAGTAAGAGACCAACAAGCACAATCATAATAATAACCGGTGTCATCCACCATGCTTTTTTTATTCTTAAGAAATCCCAAATTTCTCCAATTAATGATTTGTTATTCGCCATGTATTAAGTCTAATGATTTTTTAATTTCCTCTGCTAACATTCTATGCGCTTCTGGATTTGGATGCCCATCGTAGGGATAAATCTTGAATTTTTTGATATCTTTTTCTTCACCACTAAACCCCTTCCCAGTATCAATGACAGGTACGTTATAAGCTCGTGCGTAGCGTGTAAATTCTTGAAATTCTGCACTATTCTTTTCTGGATGTATTCGTAATGTTACAATTGTCATCGGTATCTTACTCTCTACGCTAACACTTTTATACTCAGAAAGTATAGAATCGAGCGCATTTAAATCATAGTCAGTGCTTTTTTCTGGTTTTTTAGTAACACCCGTTTTTTTCCCGACAAGCTGCCATCCCCAAGATTGTACATACGGGTTTGCCCTTTTCTTAACCTTGTAGCTATCACAACTTTTTTTCTTTTCATTTTTGACTGGGATGTCATTTCCTAAAAACGCCCCAAGCAAAATATGGTCCGGTTGATATTCCAACGCTTTATTCCTTAACGTAGCAAGTGACTGCTCTAGTGAGTATCCGCCTACTCCAAAATTAATAAACTCGTACGTGTGTGCCTTGTCTTCCTCATTATACCACTTTTCAAGAAGCCCATGATATGACTCATCAATCGTTACACCGGATGGCATAGTAAGCGAATCTCCAAGGACCGCAACACGTATTGTGTTTTCTTTTTTATCGAGATCATATTCTTTATCTCTTAGTCCCTTTGAGTTAGTACGAAATCTGGCAAGTTTATAGAAATCATCAACGTTCGGTTTTAGTTCATACAGTATCTCACAGTCATCTGATTTTTGTACTAATCCAGAAACCCCCATATGTTCCACACTATTGCCATATTTCGGAATAAGTCCCTTGGGCGTAAAGAAGTATACCCGCGCAAAAATTTCAAAAATAAGAATACAAAACAGTGTCGAAACACCAAGGAGAAACAATTCCTTTTTTCTCGTTTGGATCCATCCTGTAAATTTTGACCACCGTGAGGTGCTAGTCTTGTGCATACTGTTCACTATCCCACATATGTCGCGGATTATCCTTTCGCTTAATAAGAAATGAGCCTAATACCAGATAATCGATTCCCGTACCCATCATACACTTGTACGCATGAAAAGGTATGCAAACTATTGGCTCGCCGCGAATGTTAAACGACGTATTTATAAGTACTGGTACATCTGTTTTTTTACCAAACTCCTTTATGATGTCATAGTACAATGGATTTTGCTCCCTCTTCACCGTTTGAAGTCTTCCCGATCCATCAACATGGGTAACCGAAGGTATGACCTTGTGCCATTTTTTCTTTATCGGATACACCATAAGCATAAAGTCGGTAGGATCAGGAACGGGGGTATCGCACTCAAAAAACTTCTCCGCATCCTCACTACACACCACCGGTGCAAACGGTCTAAATCGTTCTCTGTGTTTGACCTTGCTGTTAAGTAGCTCTTGTGCCTTTGGATTGCAAGGATTTGCAAGTATGCTTCTATTGCCAAGAGCTCGAGGTCCCCACTCCATTCTCCCTTGAAACCACCCGATAACTTTATTACTACTCAGAAGCTCCACAGTTTTTGAGACTATCTCATCATGATCAGAAAGCTCTATATATGTTATTTCTGATGAGTCAAGATAGTCCTTTATTTCCTTTCTTGAAAATTCCGGGCCTAAATATGCATGCTGCGTACTAATAGTCCTGGGCTTCTTCTCAAGTACATTGTACGTAAACAATGCCGCACCAATGCTTCCTCCGCCATCCGATGCATTGGGTTGGATCCATATATTTTCAAATGGTGTTTTGGAAAGTACCTTTCCATTTGCCACGCTATTTAACGCACAACCGCCAGCAAGCACGAGGTTTTTTAACTTCGCTTCTGCATATACGCTCTTCAAAAGTTCAAAAAATGTCTCTTCATAGACCATTTGAACCGCTGCAGCAATATCTTTATGCCGCTTATTTATGTCCTCACTTTCTTTACGCACAGGTCCCCCAAGTAATGCACAAAGCCTCTCTGAAGGCATTCTATCTTTGAAGTGGAACGTGAAATACCGAAGATCAAGTGCAAAACTGCCATCATCTCTCGTGTGTATCACTTCTTTGAGTTTTGAATAATACTTATTTGTTGCTTTGTTTAGGTCACCATACGCGGCAAGTCCCATCACTTTATACTCAGAATTGTTAACGCTAAATCCCAAGTATGCCGTTACGGTTGAATAAAGCAATCCCAGAGAGTATGGAAAATGAATTTCCTTCAACAACTGTAAATCACTTCCCTTACCATAACCATACGACGTTGTTGCCCATTCACCCACGCCATCAATAGTTACTATCGCTGCTTCTTCAAAAGGGCTTGTGAGAAAAGAACTCGCTGCATGCGCCATGTGATGCTCAACAAATAACACATCACCGCGATATTTTAATTTCTTTCGAATCACTTTTATGATTCTGAGTTTTTCAGTTGTCCACGTTGGAATACTTTGTAAAAACGTTTTATAGCTTTTGGGAAAACATGCGAGATGCTGAGAAAGGAGTCGCTCGAATTTTAAAAATGGCTTTTCATAAAAACTGATGTAGTCGATATCTTGAACGGATAATTCTTGATCTTTAAGACAAAACGCAACTGCGTGTAGAGGAAACGATGAGTCGTGCTTAATTCTTGAAAACCGTTCTTCTTCGGCTGCTGCAACCACCTTGCCATCACGTATCAGCGCTGCCGCAGAATCATGATAATAACAACTGATACCTAGAATAATCATATTAAAACTGTCTCAAATACTCTTCTTTGGTCTTTTCCCTGCTGTCAACTTCCTTCCAAAATGTCTTCTTATCTAAATTATAATCAATAAATCGTTTTCTCGCTACACGAGCAACAACAGCGGTACAGCCAACGCCTACAATATAAACAAACGTTAGTAACACAGATGAAACAATCGCTGAGATACTTTCTCCAAAAAAGTGTAATCCCTTTTTGTAATTTTTAAAAAACTCAACGTTCATTTTAGAACCTTTATTATGATCCTACCTAAGACAACAAGACACAAGGAAAAAATTACTACAGCAACAAATGGAAAGGATACATGGAACTTATAAAACAACACTCCGTACAGTATGGTCGAAAACAACGTAAATCCCGTAGCAAAGCCTAAGAACATGCTAAGTTGTCTCAATATCTTTATTTGTCTGACTATATCTTCGCCTCGATGTATGATGGTAGCTTTCATTTTCACTACTATAGTAAGCTTCTAGGTAATACTATCCATAAACGACTTTATCCGCGCAGATGAGACATCGTTCATACAATTGCCCTCTTTCTTAAACGTACTTCCCACAATACACCCATCGGACTGAGTAAGCATCTCGGCATTGTTTTCCCTAGTTGTCCCGCTCCCAACAATAACTGGAAGCGACGTTGCTTTCTTGACGGTTAGTATATCATCCACGTCTGTTTCCCCTCCCGTATGCGTACCGGACACAATAAGCGCATCGACAAGCCCTCTCTCTTCAAGATCATGCGCCTGCTCTTCTAAACTATAATCGGCAAGCGGCGCTGCATGTTTAACACCAACGTCAGCAAAAACGAGTACTGGTGATTTAAGCGTTGCTTTTAGCCGCATTGTGTCATATGCCTTTCCTTCAATAATGCCTTGATCGGTAAGTGCTCCATGCATGTGCACATTAACCCGAATAAAATCGGCATTAATTGCCGTTGCAATCGCAAGAGCAGCATGAGCGTCGTTTCTTAACACGTTGATTCCTACGGGGATAGAAACATTATTAACCACTTCCCGAGATACTGCCGCCATAGTAGCAATGGTTTCAGCAGGAACTACGTCTTTATAAAATGGCATATCTCTAAAATTTTCAATAATCAGGCCATCGACACCATTTTTTTCTAACATACTCGCTTCTTTGAGTGCCGTACTATATACCTGTTCAAGCCCTCCAGTGTACAATGGAGCACCGGGAAGAGGATATAAATGAATACAGCCAATAATTGGTTTTTTGTTTTTAAAAAGAGTAGAAAAAGCCATGCCGTATGATTAATTCTCTTACTAGTAGTGTACCCGACTACAGCCCCTTTTGACAAGCAACAAAAATAACCAAGGAAACGTGCTACTATAGTAAATAGCATATTTTCTACAAATCCTATCATGCCACAAAAACAACCTATACCAGAGTACTATAGAAACGAATTTGAAGGACGTCTTGGCACATACTACGACACGTTATTTGCGCTCACTACGCTTGGTTTTCAAAAACGTATGCGCGACCATGTCATTTCATGCCTTCCCAAGAACCCGCTCACAATTCTAGATATGGCTTGTGGCACCGGATCTGAGACTATACTAATTAAGAAGCACTTCCCTAATGCACACGTCACCGGTATCGATCTGTCAAAAACAATGCTTAAAAAAGCACAGGATAAGGCTCACAGACAAGCACCGGGCATTACTTTTTCAAAAGAAGATATTGAGCATACGTCTTTTGCAGGCAACACCTTTGATGCAATTACCGTCTGTTTTGCCCTTCATGAAATGCCCCCAGAAAATATTTTGGGGACACTTAAAGAAATGGAGAGGCTTCTCTTGCCAAACGGTTCATTAATCATTTTAGAACTCGCTCGTCCTCGCTTTTTCTTTCTTAAAAAAGGATTTGATTTGTATTGCGCATTAAATGAGCCTTTCTACAAGCAATTTGAGACACTGTCACTTACAGATGAGCTCCAAAAAGAAAGTCTGACCGTCACCACACATCATTTTTTTTATAACGGACTCATTCAACTCATTCAAGCAAAAAAGAATACCCCCTGTAGTCATTAAAAATACATTTGACTTTTTTGTCAATATATGATATCATGTTTGTAGGTGGAGGAAGTTTATTAAAAAACAAAAACAAAATTATGAGTGAAACAAAACCATATGAGGTACGTCATTTTGGCAAGTTGCTTTATGATGCATGGATAGCATACAAGAAGAGCTTTTGGCGTTTTTTAGGTGTTGCTGCTATTTTCTTGGTCATTAATGCAGCCTTTATGCTTCTTTTTGGCCTGCTTGGTAATATGCTTGGATTCAATACCGTTGAGTTTGGCTTGAACCAGGCAAAGGGGTTTACGTTTGAAACAAGTGTCTATGAAGGCATTGGATGGAAGTCATTTACCTTTGCCGGTATGCTCTACAACTTTGGTATGTTCCTTATATTTAACCTTATTGTCAGTTACCAACTTGCAACCCTTATCTTTACTGCTAAGTCTGCAGTACAGAAAACTGAAGGCACTGTTGGATCATTCCTCAAAGAAGGCTCACCTTTTGTAGTGAAGCTGTTCTTTGCAAACCTTGTTGTTGTATTCCTTACACTTCTTGGACTTCCTTTCCTTCTTGTCGGTGCAATTGTTGTTGCAGTGTACTTAGTTTTTGTTCCCTACGTTATCGTCCTTGAGAAAAAGGCGGTATTTGAGTCTATTTCAAGAGGATACCGCGTAGTTAAGAGTGATTTCTGGCGAGTGCTGTGGTATACCCTTTTGTTCAACGTTATATTCGGTATTCTTCTTTTGATTCCGTTTATAAACATTGTTACACTCATCATTATCATTGGTCTTGGACCAACATTTATGTACTCTCTGTATCATGATCTTGCGAAAAAGAAAAAAGAGGCATAGGTCTTTACATTTAGACAAAATAAAACCCCGTCCACTTGGACGGGGTTTTTGGTATTTTTCTTTTAGGCAAACTCAAGTGTTGCATCTTCTGACGCCTCTTTGTATGACTGCCACAGATGCGCAAAGTATTCGTTTGTCTTTTTGAGACTCTCAAACGAGCCATGCCCCATTATCTTTCCATTTTTGAAAAGATAAATGGTATCAAAGTAGGTAAGCAAATGTAACCTATGTACCGATGCCACGATTGTTTTATCCTCGTACTGATTAAACAATCTATCAAAAATAGTGAGTTCAATCTGCGAATCAACACTGCTTGTTGGCTCATCAAGACATAAAATATCTTTACCTTCGGCAAACAAAAGACCACGTGCAACTGAAAGTCGTTGTTTTTCACCCCCACTAAGTGACACGCCTTTTTCAGCGATATTAAGAGACGTGTCCTTTTTAAGCCGCTTAAGCACTTCGTCAAAACGACTGACACGTAACACCTCGTCAATTTTCTGATTGCTGATATTCTTACCAAGCGCGATGTTGTATTTAACGGTGTTTTGAAAGATTTCTGGATCTTGAGGAATAAGAGCAACAGAGTTTGCGAGTGTTTTAAACGACTCTTTTCTTTCATCAACAATAACACTCCCTAGTTGAGGGTTGTAAAGTCCCTTCATGATAGAAAGCATAGTGCTCTTACCACTTCCACTGGTGCCAACCAAGGCGATTTTCTCCCCTCGATTCAGAGCAAAATCAATATCATGAAGACCTGCCGTTTGCTTCTTCTGATCTTTCTTATTCGCGCTTTTATACACAAATGTAACCTTCTTAAGTGCGATTTTCTCCCAACTTCCGAGCAATTGTGTTTCTTTGGTGTCAGTATCAATGTATCGTTTTGCATTCTTTATACTACTTGCAGCGGTAACTTCCGCATATTCTTCTACCATAGTGCTGTAGCGCCATGCCGTCGTGTAAAACACATCGCCTACCTGTCTTAAATACTCGTACAACATAACAAAGGTACCCAAGAGCAATATCTCTCCACGTTTAAGTACGCTGTACGCATAAACAATAAGAACACCCACGGCCATAATCTTAACCAAATGATCTACAACCGCCCATTTTCCCTCTGATATTTTCTTCTCTCTCTTGTACAGAGTAAAGGGTTTACGTAACCTTTTTCCTACCTCGGTAAGTGCATATTTTTGAAGTTTTAACGAAATAACCGTGGTAATGTTCGATACAAAATCATGCACAGCAGAGGCTGTCTTGTTATCATACGCATAAATACGTTTGAGAATTTTTGTAATCACTTGGTCAACCAGCACCACAAGGGCAATGGCAATAACGCTTACCAGCAAAGCAATACCACCAGAAAAGATATCAATAAGTGCAAGAGCAATAAACGCTGCCAAAAGACGAATCACTGATTCAACTATTTCAAATAAACTGGACGAAAAACTCTGCAAAGCGCTTGCTGCACGATTTATTTTTGCAATGCTCTTTCCCGAATGATTTTCTTGATGCCACCACAGTGGTAGATTAAGGATAATGCCAAGCATGTCCAACACATACGTGTTTTTTATATGAAACGCGGTAACATTCTCAATAACCCGTGCAATACCCCAAAAACACCAGGTCAACGTCGTCATAAGTACCAGGGTAGAAAGATACAACGCAAGCACCTTAAACACGTCATACGTGTACGACTCTGCCGTTTGAACATAGTTAAACGCACGACCGATAATATATGGCTGAACCATCATAATAGCCGTTGCGATACCTTGCAAGACAATAGTCAAAACAACCAATCTGCGTCGGCCTTTTGCGTAGTGCCACATTGTACGGAATAACCCGGTTATGGGATTTTTCATGGTTTTTGCCTTTTCTTAAGCTTAGAGTATAGCTTGAATGTGTGTTTTAGTCAAATGCGTGTATAGACACGAAGGCATTCAAAAAACACCGCTTGTACAGTGTTTTTTGGCTTAAAAAGCTTAACGTAGAAGATTCTATTCTTCTTCATACATTACTTCTTTCATTTTAACTTCCATCCCTGCTTTTTCTTCATCTGACATAGCTTCCATTGCCTCTGCATGAACTTCCATGCCATGGCCTTTGATATCATTTAATACCTCTTCATCGGTTTCTGCAATTGCAATATAGGGGCACTCCATACCCATATCGCTACATTTTATTTTTTTCATTTGTTTTCACCTCCCTTCTTTATGTATTTTCTTTTCCTTTATACATCATATCAAGAAACTAAAAAAAGCAGAACCCTGTACCAACTCTCCATTAATCAGTTGTTAACTTTCAACAGTCTATTTTTTTACCTTTTAGTTCACATCTGGAAAAATGTCCTTGACAGTTTTTTTTGATTTGATAAACTTCCAACTGATGAATAAAAAGAACTGCTTAACAACTGCATTTTTCTTTAGCTTCTTTAACCGACTTGGTCGGCCAGTTTAGTTTTGATCATCATTTCAACTAATAAACTGGCCACTGGCCGGTTTTTTTGTTTTGTCTTTTTTGACTTAACAGATGAAGAGAACCTTTTTTACTATGTTTAGCTTCTCCGGCGCGGGGATGAGGATTAACTTCTTCGTCCTTCCGCCGGGCCAGCTAAAAACAGTTGGTTCAAATGTCCTTTTTTCTGGAGGAAAGAATGAAAATATCATTTTTAAGGATTACTGCAAATTATGAAGCTATCGCTGGCATTCTTAGCAAACTTCCTGGAAAAATTCTGGTTTTAGCGACCCCTACTATTGAGGCTATTTCTTTGTGCCAAGAAATTATTAGTAACTCTCCCGCCGTAGAAATTCTGGCTACCAAAGAGTTACGCATTTCTCAAGAAAGTTCAAAGCTCCCACCCCGCAAGCCAAACAATGGCTGGATATTACCTGAACATACTGATGAAGCAGCGATTTGGGATGAAATCGTTACTATTCGTCGATACATCCTCCAAAAAGCTAGAACGCACGGCGAGGATACGATCGTTATATTGCCAGAATGTATTATTGATCTTGTGTCTGCTTCTTTAAGAAACAACGTACAAAATTTGCAAATGCTCCTCTTAGTTCCGCAGCTCCATCTTGATAGGATTGGTGTCGTTTTGACTGTTGAAGGCCACCAGGTTGCAGTTGAAGAGGTAAGAGTCGAGCGCTGGCCCGGGGAACATAACCCCTGCATGTAAATCCATCTTCTACCTTGACATAAAAACGTGATTAAAAACACAATTCACACAAACTGACTCACCATAGTCAGTTTTTTTTATTTAAAATTTTGACCACAAAAAAAGCGGGTAACGGGAATCGAACCCGTATCCTCAGCTTGGAAAGCTGATATACTAACCGTTGTACTATACCCGCGCTAAACGTTATTCCTCCTTGGTGACATCACCGAATGTAAAAATACTATACACTAACCCTACTCTCTTCTCAAGAGCATTTTATATTCAGTTTTGGCAGTCTGTCCCAAGGCTCTTAATGTATGGCACAACGTGATTCAAACTATGGATCGTAAGAAAGCAAAGAGGCTTCTTTCCGAAATCCTCTCTTAATACACCACCATTTCTTGATCGGATAGCACAAATCTGCTATCCTTTTTTTGAACCAAAAAAACATGACGCTTGAGACCACCTTAAAAACTCATTCATTTTAAAACGCTTTCTAGAGATACAAAAGGAAACAAGAACGCGCTTTTGTGGCTCAAAGATGTGAAAAAAAAGTATCCTGCTTATTTAGTCAAACGATTATCTATCACTTCTTATCATTACATGGGAAATACACGACTTGTCAAAACTTTTATTGACCTTGCAGAAATAGACAGTCCTTCTGGCAAAGAAGAGAAAGTGTCTTTGTATATTGAACAGTGGTTTAACAAACATTCAGTGCTATACAAAAAGGATTCGTATGGAAATCTCATTGCCACTATCCGTGGTGCTGGGAAACCGTTATTGCTCAGCGCCCACATGGATACTGTGGATCCGTGTCGAGGCATCAAGGCAGCTATCAAAAACGATACGATTGTAAGTAGCGGTAATACCATTTTGGGAGCAGATGATAAAGCTGGCATTGCAGAAATTCTTGAAGCAATGCTTGTCATGAAGGAAAAAAAGGTAAGCCACCGCCCGCTTAAGATAGTTTTTACACGCGAGGAAGAAACGGGGGTTTACGGTGCTATGGCCCTTAGTGACAAAGATATTATCGTCACTGATGGACTGGGACTTGACGGCACCGAAGGGCTCGGGGTGATTACCCTTGCCTCCCCGCACTACCACATTATGGATATCATAATAACCGGCCAGGGAGCCCATGCTGGCTCTGCTCAAAAGAAAGGTATTAATGCCCTTTCCGTTGCAGTAGACGCTATCTCAAATCTATCAATCGGCATCATTGACCGCGAAACATCAACAAACATTGGTGTTTTGCAAAGTGGATATGCCAGGAATGGTGTTCCTGAGTCAGCACTCATTAAAGCTGAAGTAAGAAGTCATGTTAATGAGAAAGCAAAAAAACAAGTTTCCCTTTTTAAAGATACTTTTCAAGCTGCTGTAAAAAAGTATGGAGCCACGCTTGATTTTACCGTCAGTCGCGTATGTGTTGGATACAAGTATTCTAAAAAAGATCCTCATATCAAAAAGGTTATTAATGCACTAAAAAAAGTCGGTGTAACACCAACTTTTAACAAGTCTATGGGTGGAAGTGATGTAAACGCGTTTGTCGGTAAGGGAATTCGTGCAGTAGATATTTCCTATGGCGCCTACAACTTCCATACTACCAAAGAAAAGGCAAGCATCCCTGAGATGGAAAAAATGGTTGCGTTTTTGATTGAATACTGCAGAGCTTAATGCATTAACACAACTCTAGCCGGTGCACCATCAAGCTCCCTAAACTTTACCGGAAGCGCAATAAGCTCCCACGCTCCTGGTTCAATATCTTTTAGAGAAATCCCTTCAATAATGGGGATTTCTTTTTTTAGCAGTGAATCATGAGGACGAGTATCGTCTCCGCCTCTCTTTTTTACTGAGAATGAATCGATACCAAAAAGGACAATACCTACATGAGCTAAATACTCTGCAGCATCACCATCTAGATATACGTAGTCATCATAAAATGAATCAAAGCCCCTATTCGAGTTTGCTGTTTTACAAAGAATGCGTTCACCTTCTTGCACGTTTTCTTTTTCAAGATCTCCTTGTCTCACGCATTCTTTGACATGCGTCATATCAAGCACACGACACGGCCCAATGAGTTTTGATAACTCGAGATCATCAATACCCTTGCCCTCTTCAAACACATGCCGCGGTGCATCAATGTGAGTTCCGGCATGAGTCCCAAGACAAATCTTAGAATGAGTTGATGTTGCTCCGCTCTCTTCCGTCACGGTGACTTCTGGGTTCCCGGGATACACCGGCATACCTTCATAAAACGGCAGTGAAATGTCCTTGATTTCTTTGTTCATTACTTTTGAATTAACGCGTTCCAATCGTCTGCAAACTTCTTAAGTCCTTTTTGGGTAAGCTCATGATCAATATCAAATGTTTGCCACTCTTTTGAAAGGTCATATTGTTTAAACGCCATATTAGCTAAATCACTTTCCTTCTCTGGACTCAAGAGGGGAAATCCTTTCTTTGCCCATTCAATAAGCACTGTTTTTGGTGCCGTTACGATATCAACGTTTTGAGAAATAACCTGAAGAAAGTGGTCAAGATTCCTAACACTTGCTGCAAGTACTTGGACGGGGCTCTTACCCTCCAAATAGAGCTTCTGCATAGCCTCTACTAAGCTCACACCGCTTAACCCTGTATCATCAAGTCTCCCAATAAACGGAGAGATGTAGATCTGCTCCTCTTTTGCACCGCGTGTTGCCGCATGTACTGCCGCTGCCTGCTCTTCCGTAAAACAGAGAGTGAAGTTTAGATGCATACCTTTTTTTGATAGTTTTTCTCCCGCACTCAGTCCTGCTTGTGTAATAGGAATCTTCACGTGTGCATGTGGTACCCACGTGTTCATTGCCTCAGCCTGAGCAATAATCTCTTCTGCTGTTGAGCTTTCATCAGCATAGACCTCAACTGACAGTGAACCATGGGGAATAATGCTGTCTATTTCATGAAGTACTTCCTTATAAAACGCATACACTTCCTCACGAGTGAATTTTCCTCCAGCATCTATGTGTTTTTTGACGTCAGGATTTTTTGCAATGAGCGATGGATTGGTGGTTTGACCATCCAAAAACCCAAGTGTTTCATACACTTCTTTAGTCTCTGATGGATCACCACTATCAAGAAAAATTCTGGTGTTAAGGCCCTCTGGTTTCATGCTTTATTCCTTCTTTTTCTTTACTTCGTGGCCACCAAATTGATTTCTGAGCGCAGATACTACTTGACCCGTATAACTTGGGTTCTCTTGAGACTCTTCTCTGAACTTCAAAGACCCTTCAATGATGGGGACCGGAATACCCATTTCTTTTGCCGTTTCAACAGTCCATAATCCCTCACCACTATGAGATACTTTCCCTGATATCGCCTCAAGATCTTCTCCATACTCGTCATATCCTTGTTTAAGCCATCCTACTAATCTGGATTCAATAACACTTTTATGGTTATACAAATCGGCTACTTTAGTAAGGTTGAGAGTATACTCAGACTTCTTAAGAATCTCAAAGCCCTCACCAATCGCCTGCATCATTCCGTATTCAATGCCATTGTGAACCATTTTTACAAAATGCCCCGCGCCTGATGCACCAAAATGTCCATACGCATTAGTGTCTGCTATTGCCTTAAAAAGATCCTCATACGTGCTATATGTATCTGCATCTCCCCCAACCATGACACATGCGCCACTACGCGCTCCGCCTGGACCGCCACTTACTCCAGCATCTAAATAGTGAATACCTTTTTCTTCTACTTTTTCCGCACGGTTTATTGTTTTCTTAAAGTTTGAGTTGCCTCCATCAACAATAGTATCCCCTTTTTCAAGCTGGGGTACTATCTCATCTAGCACGCTGTCTACTACTTGATGAGGAACCATGAGCCAGACAAGTCGCGGATGCTCCAATTTTGACACAACATCTGCTGCAGAGGCTGCAGCCTCTGCTCCTGCTTTTTGCGCTTCTTTTAGACTTTCTTCGCTTGGATCAAACGCCACAATATCAAATGACTTCTCACGAAGACGTGACACCATGCCAAGTCCCATTTTTCCAAGGCCAATGTATCCTATTTTCATATGCTAGAATGTTAATCGTTTAGATGGTCCATAAGAACCTTGCTTATACAAAAGTGGTGGTTCAGTGTTCCACTTTTTAATTATTGGTGAAATAAACTTCCACGATGCCTCAACTTCTCTAGTACTTGCAAAGAGCGTTTGATCACCCCGCAAACAATCGTACAGCACCTTTTCATAGGCATCCGGAAGTTTTAATAGTGGCTCAGTTTCATGGTAATAAAACGTGAGCTTCTTTTCCTCAAGCTCCATGGTAAACCCTGGTTTTTTAACCCAGAACACAACAGAGATTCCCTCGTTTGGTTGAATACGAAACACGATTCTATTTTGATGCGGTTTCTCAAACTCAGGCGCACACAAACACTGCGCTTTTTTTAAATATATCGTAATCTTTGTTTTTGTTTCGCCAAGTCGTTTACCACTCTCTAAATAAAACGGTATGCCCTTCCACCGCTCATCGTTTATAAATGTTTTAATCTTAAAATACGTCTCAGTGGTTGAGTCCTGTGGCACTCCTCTCTTTCCTCTATACCCAATGTATTGCCCTTGAATTGAGTTTTGTGAAATAGTCTTTCCTGTAAGTGGTGTAAGCGCCTCGAGTATCGCAGCTCTCTTCTTCCGAACAGTATCTGCCTCGAGCTTCCCTGGATATTCCATTGCGACAAGCGCAAGGAGTTGCAGCATATGATTTTGACCAACGTCCCTAAACGCACCCACGTCATCATAGAATCGCTCTCTTCCTTCAATGCCCTTTTTCTCTCTAAGTTTTATCTCTACTCGTTCAATATAGTCCTTGTCCCATGCCGATTCAAAAAGAGTGTTGGAAAATCTAAAACTTAAGAGATTTTGCACTGTTTCCTTGGCAAGGTAGTGATCAATTCTAAATATCTGTTCTTCAATAAAAAGTGTTTTTAATTTAGTATTAAGCTCTCTAGCTGTCTTTAAATCACGACCAAAGGGCTTCTCGACAAGTACTCGCATCCAGCTCTTTCCTCCAACACACGAGACGGTCAGTTTTGATTTCTTAAGATTTTTGAGAACTATGGCATACACCTTGGGAGGGACCGCAAGGTACAAAAAGATATTCGCACATGCGTTGTACTCCTTCTCTATCCCTGAAATACGCGCAGTAAGGTTAGTATATGCCTCAACATTTTCGAACAATCCTTGCTCGTAGTGTATGTTTTTTAAAAAGGCCTTAACTTTTGCGCGCAAGTGGCCATGCTTATTATTCGCAATAGCTCTTCGTACAAATTTACGATATGTCGCATCAGAATAATCATCGAGCGCAAATCCAACAATCCGAAACTTTTTTGGAAGCAAATTTCTTACATACAAATCCAAGAGAGCCGGAAGAAGTTTCTTCTTTGCAAGGTCCCCGCTTGCACCAAAAATGGTAAAAATTGTCGGTGTTTTTATTTTAATATCGTTTGCCATTCCTCTATTTTATCAAAAACAAACCCGCTACATACTCCCAATTTACCACGTTCCACCACGCATCAATGTGCTCCGGTCTTCTATTTTGATACTTGAGATAATATGCATGTTCCCAAACATCAATTACTAAAAGTGGTGTTTTACCCTCAGCAAGTGGGGTATCGTGATTTGGCGTTGATAGTATACCGAGATTTCCTTCTTTATCTTTAAAAAGCCATGCCCAACCGCTTCCAAATTGCCCGGCTGCTACCTCTGTCATCTTTTCTTTTAAAGATAAAGCGCTACCAAATTCGTCATTAATTGCATCAAGGAATGCTCCCTCTGATACCATTCCTCCGTCTGTCTTCATGCACTGCCAGTACAGAGAATGTGCAAAGTGCCCTCCGGCATTGTTCCACACCGCATCCCTGACTGCTTCCGGTAGTGCCTCTTTGTCAGAAATCAGCTGCTCAAGTGATGTGTCTGCAAGTTCCGGTGCTTTTGACAGTGCATCGTTTAGTTTATCAATATATGCCTGATGGTGTATGGTATAGTGAATTTCAACCGTTCTTGCATCTATGTGTGGCTCAAGGGCATCAAATGCGTATGGTAGCTTGGGTAAAGTATAGTTCATATGTTTTATATTACGTCCTACTAATTTTTTTCATCTGGTTTGAGATCGACTTTTATGTCTCTCATGCCAAATAGACCGTAGTGAAGTCCATCTACACAGTCGCATTCTTTAAGCACCTTCCCTTTAAGTTTGCATGTCTCACTCACGCATACCTCTTCAGTATCTGACTCCCCCTGGCACCCTCCGAGACAAATGTAATGGGTCATTCGTTTTATGTTAATGAGTTGATTATAGTCTTACAAAAAGCCGGCAAATCGTCTGGGGTGCGTGACGAAATAAGGTTTTTATCTTGCACAACCTGCTCATCAACGTAGTTAGCACCTGCATGGATTATATCGTCTTTTATCGGCCAAAAACAGGTCATCTTCTTACCCTCAACAACTTCCGCTGACGCGGCAATCCACGCACCGTGACAGATTGTTGCAATGACTTTTTCATCAGCATTCAGTTCTTTCACAAAATCAATGAACGCCTTTGTCCTTCGCATATAATCTGGGGCAAATCCACCAGGAATTATAACCGCATCAAAATCTGCCGCCGTTAAATCTTCTATACTTTTATCTGCCTTTGCAGGATACCCTTCTTTGCTGAGATATACTTCGCCTTGTTTTGGGCCAACAAGAAATACGTCTGCTCCTTCTTCGGTTAATCGGTAATACGGATACCATACCTCCAGCACTTGATACATCTGCTCTACAAAAATGGCAACAGTTTTGTTTTTTAGTAGCATAGTTTTGTATTAAAACATCTATGAGTTAACGCACTCCACGCTTCTCGAACATCGCGCTTATCATGAACAATTGAATAGAGCATTAAAAAAAGCGGCACTGAGGACAAATTATCAATATCTATCTTGTGTGCTAAAGAAACCAGCGAATGCACCCCTTCACATTTCACATCAGTTTTGCCTTTTTGCGCAATCTCAACACCAAACGCATAATTGCTTGAAAAAGAACTAAATCCTGTTGCAATAAAATCACCAAGCCCTGCAGATCCATACACCGTCTCTTGTCTACCACCAAAGTGGATAACGATTTGATTCATTTCTTTAAGGGCTTGTTTTACTGCCCACCCTATTTCATTATCCCCTAAGCCAAGGCCTTTAGCAACACCAAGGGAAATAGCGTATACATTTTTTACCACCCCACATAGAGCTGCTCCAGCAACATCATTAGTATACTCGAGTGAGATGCATGATTTTTTAAACAATGTTTGAAGGTCAGTAAATATTCCTTTATTTTTTGATGCCAAAACGCCAATACCATTTTTATCACCCATTATTTCTTCTGCAAGCAGTGGCCCCCCAAGAAGTCCAAAAGGATGCGATGCCACGACTTCTTGCAGTATCGCATCGAGTGTCATATGCGTTTTTTTGTCGATCCCTTTTGAGAGAGAGACAAATGCAGTATTTTTAGGTACGTGCTTTAGTGCTTGCAGAAGCGCATCACGCGCAGCCCATGAGGGAACACACAAAAGCACGATGTCGGCGTGTGGGAGAATCGTTTCTAAATTTTTCTTTTCAGGTAATTTTGACTCGTCAATATCCCAGATGTCAACCGGGCCATCGTACTTTTTTAGCGCATAGCTAAGAGCCGTTCCGATTTCACCTGCCCCTAAAATAACAACATGTTTATTCATAAGGTTAAAAAACTAACGCTTCTGGCTTAAATAATAAAAGCAAACCAAGCAGTATCATGAGGACTCCTCCTATGAGTGTTGACCATTTACTATACTTGTGGGTAAGACCTATTTTATCAAAACCCCAAAGAGCCAATCCAAAAATGAGAATATCATCAATCATGTAGGCACCAATGTAGATAAACATATACCATTGCCGTACCCACCAAGAGAGATCGTTTAGTTCCAAAATCTTGGTATATGTTTGTGGAATCCCAATAGAACAGGCAAATTCAAATATATTGACCGAGAATGCAACGCCCAATATGCCAATAAACACCCCAATGCTAAAGGGCTTCTTTGCGATTGCTTTAACTTTTTCAGTTATTTTGGATCTCTTTTCAGCGCCAATGACACTACACTCCGGCTTGTATGTTGCAAACTTGTATATGAAATAGACGCCACTTCCAACCGCAAGCACGCCAATCAGGGGAGTCACGATTTCATTGAGCCCAATAAAATCCCACGCACTAAACCATACCGTGAGTATGAAGTAGTACATAATGGCTTCAGCAAGAATAAAGATCCCTGCGTACTGCCACATCTTCTTCTTTGACCCAACTTGCGTCAAAATAACCAAAAACATGATAAGCACCCACAGCGCGCACGGATTAAACCCATCTATAAACCCAAGCACAAATGAGAGAATTGAGAGAGAGAAATCGCTGACATCAATTTGTGTCCCAACAATAGGAATAGTCACCACATATTCAGATTCTGGCACGTAACAGCCTGACTCGTCGCATACTGTCTCTGGATTGTAAACGTCGTATACCGCAGCTTCTCCATTTATTATGTCTTCAAACTGAGTGTTGCTTTTTTCTTGTTTTAAAGTGAGCTGTCTGATTGTCTCACCCGTGGTATCGGCTGTGCCGAATCCGGAGAGGATCGTGTTATTAACAAGGGTAATTGGCGTCCCCTTTGAGATGTTGTACTGATCTGTTATTTGTTCAAAGAGCTCACTATTTTTTGGTTCTTCTAAATCGTAATACATAACGGAAAGCGAAGGCATTTCTTGTGTGAGTGAATCTAGAAATTCCTTTTCATCTTCACAATGCGCACAGCCCTCACGAACAAATACTGAGATGGTGGTTTTATCTTGTTCTGCAAATACGGTAATAAGCGGCATTGCAAAAAAAGCCAGCCCGCAAACGAGCGCTATACCTTTTTTAATCCACTGTTTCATGTAAGTTTGAGTTTAGTCACGTAAAGTTACTATACCTGATCTATAGGTTTGTTTCAAACTGGGCAGAAAACAAAAAACCACCGGTTTTGGATATGGTGGCTTTGTTGTTATAAAGAAACATATTTATTTCCTTTTGCCAAAGAACTACTCCCCTTTCTTTTCTTCCCAATACTTTTCTGCCTCTACTTCCATCTCGTCAAGTCGATCATAATAATCCTCAAACTCATTTAGATGTGCTAACGCAATCTTTCCGGTCATTACCGGATCATCGTTTGTCACGTTTGTCTTTTCATCTTCTGTGCCATGCTCAAGTTCAATGTCCATGCCATGACGAAATTGTTCTAGATCGTATTCAACATCACTAAAATGTATACCGAGCGTATCTGCAACTTCTTGCGCTTGTTCTGAGGTGAAATGTTGTTTTGCAGTCATTTTTTTGTACGCTTAATTATTTCTGTATGAATGATACCAGTTTTTACCGCTTGTGTCACTTTTTGATACTACATTCCAACACTTTAAACTCCAAAACAAACTATTTCTTTCAATTCGTTTCAAGCATACATACTTAGTTATTCTTGAATTACATTTTTGATGAGTTTGATCATCATCTCTTTATCGCTTGGATCACTCCCCGCAACAAGCAGAGCAAGTGCGGTAAGTGCATTGTCATTGATTTTTCTCTCGCCAGACTCTTTAAAAAGAAAGTTTGACGTATCCAAAAAATACACAAACAAAAATGAGCCAATCCTTTTATTGCCGTCGGAAAACGGATGATCCTTAATGATAAGATAGAGCAAATGTGACGCCTTGTCTTCTAGAGTCTTATACAGTTCTTTTTGCGCAAAAGTCTGATATAGTCCTTTAACGACTCCTTCAAAAGATCCATCTCTTTCCTTCCCAAATAGATCACTTGCTTCTTTCTTGACGTTCAATTCTTTCTTAAGTTTCCCAATTATTTCTACACAGGATTTATACCGTAAGACATATTTTGTTTTTTACCTTTCTTTTCCGTTAATGTGCCCGAGTCGTACTGCTCAAGTACTGAGAGTGTTTTGGAATAATCGGCAAGTAAATTTAAGATCTCCGTTCCTTGTCCCTGTAATAACTCTTTTTGAGATTGCTTCTGCAGAAACAAAACCGTCTCCTGCAAATCATGAAATTTATTTTGCACTTCTGATAATCTTTTTTTGTTTATTGCATAGCCTTGGATTAAATACTGTTTGAGTGTTTTAGTTGCCCATTTACGAAAATGAATTGCCCTAGATGAATTGGCGCGATAACCGACCGCTAAAATAACATCCAGACTATAAAATTCCACTGGTTTGTCAGATTTTGCAATGTGCATTTTTTGCACATTGCTTTTTTCATTAACTTCCTTGTCGGTAAAGATCTTATTAATATGTTTGGTGATGACTGATCTTTCTTTACCAAAGAGTAAGGCAATTTCATTTTGTCTTAACCATACAGACTCTTCTTTAAAATGCACTTTCAATTCCACCTCATTCTTTGAGGTTTTATAGATCACTACTTCTCCTCTTTTCACATTTTTTTGACTCATACTATTTATTACTATTAATTTTTTACAAATAAAAAGCGGGGTTCTTCCGCTTGGATTTATTATACTCTTTTTAGGATAAAATGTAAGAAATTTTTCCCTACTATTTTCTCCTCCAAAGGTACACAACTACTCCCGTCGCACTCACCCCAACTAAAATAAGAATTATTGGGAATGCCACTAACCAGAGTATGTTTTTATTTTGAACACTCGTTTTTGTTGTAATAACCTGATCACTTTCATCGCTGACTTCCTCCTCCTGATTATCAGCTTCAACTGCTTCATTTGTTGACTCAGCAAGCCCCATTCTTTGCTCTTCATTATTACTTAACCCACAAACCCCATCAGCCCACAGTCCTTTTCCATTTTCCTTTGCCTCAGATTGGTCCTGTTTAAACTGCTCAAGAAACGTGAAGGGAAATGAGGTATACGCATACGCATACCCTTCTTTAACCATAACTTCATTAACAAAGGTTCCATCCTCTAAATATACATACCGAAGCAACCGTTGATATTTATCTCTATCTGCCCCTAGCGCATCTTTTTCAAGCCTCACTTTTTTATCTTGAACCAATTCTTTCATTTTATTGCTCGCTTCCTTTCCAAAACATTCAACTGGTTTTGTTGGATGCACGGTTTCTGGTGTGTCGATTCCAATAAGCCGGACTGACTCAGCTTTGCCGTTTATATCAACTTTGATGGTATCGCCGTCAACGACTCTGGCAACAGGATAGAGGTTTTCTGGCTGAGTGGCGTTAGATAGTGAGGGAATAGTTAGAAATAGTGAGACAATGGAAAGTGATAGTATATAAAGGAGAGAAGTTTTTTTGTGTTTGGTTTTCATTTTGTTGTTTTTTGATTTGGTTCATATTTATTACAACTAATGACTAAGTCCTTTCAATCCAAGGATAATGGAATATCTCTTTCCAATTAAATTGCACAGTGATATCCGAACTCATATTTCTTGCTGTTAAGAGTAAGTAGTATTTTTTCCCTAACTCGTCTAAAAGTTCAATGGTATCATCAACGTCCGAAAGAAAAGGGATTTCTTTTAATTCTTTTACATTGTAATGTGCTAACTTATTATGACGGATTTCTTTATGAACTTGTCTTCTTTTTTCAAGTTTTTTTAAATCATTCCTAACTTTTGATGAGCTAATTGAATCATCCCCTTTTTTGTCACAAAACTGGTTGAACTCACCATCAGCTACTAAGCTTGCAAGAATTTTATCTTGCCACATTTTTATATAATTCCCTCTTGTAATTGAATCAGGGGCCTCGCTAATCTCTTCTAACAGTTTAGCCAAGGATGTGCAATCTTTATGCTTATCAAGTTGTCTGTAAGCGGCTATTTGAATAGAACTCAAGTAGCTCCAATTGATTAAATCATAAAAAACACTTGGTTTTTGGATTTTTGGATTTTTTTTTATAATATCTCTAACTTCACCATGTATTTTTCTCCAAAAGACAAACATCAAAATTTCTTTTTCATAAATCTCTTTTATCCAATCTTGCCATCTTTCAAAATCATTTTTTGAAGCCATAGTTATAGTGCAATAAAAAATGAAATTAATTCAAACAATACGCTCAAAAAAAACATAGGAACAAGTGTCCAAAGTGAATAATAAGCCAGAGTATATTTAATCTTTGACTTACCGCCTTTGTCAAAATCCGTAATGACTTTTCCCATCAAAAGTCCAGATCTACCAAAAATCATACTATGATCATCGCTTTCATTTCTCCTCACAATGTTTGCATAACCCCGAACCTCAAGATTATTCATGGCAGGGATAATTTCATCTGTATTGTTGCTTTTTATATACCTATTTTCATTGAGCATTGCTGCCGTGACCTCTGTTCCAAGATGCTGATGATGTTTGCTGCTTGCCCAAAGTAGAATATCTCTTTCTATTTTCCACGCATGACTTTCTTCTTTTTCAAAAAGTAGTAAATCTTGGAAAAGAGCCAGTCTTTGAAAAAAATTTAAATTTGATGATATTTCCATTTATTCTTTTACTTAAGGTATAAACTAAGAATTGCATATTTTTGAATTTTCGTCAATCATAGAAAAAACATCAACTACCCACTTTTGCTTCAAATACTAAAACCCACTCAAAAAGAGCAGGATTTTATTTTTCTTCATGGCTCCAGTCAAAAGGCTGGAGCCAGCATTTCATAATTTTTGTTTCTAAAACAGATACCGCTCAATCACCGCCCATTCACCACTTTCAGCCTCACTTCATCCCCCCGCATTATTCCAAATCGCACTCTTAATCCCAAAATGTAACCTTTCCCTTCTTACGAGCACCATAAACCTCCTGATACACGCCTTAACCCCAAACAAAAAACTGCGTACACTTTTTATGTCATACGCAGTCTACTTTTTTAATCATCTTTAATTTAGATAAAATATTCACTTATCTTTTTTGACGCAACAAATTTTTCTCTTTTTTCTCTTTTGGAAGGCTCCCCAATCCCAAAGTCGCCCATGGGGCTTTCTTTTCCCCTGATAAACACATGCATGACAACTTTGTATTCCCATAGATGGTCTGCTTTCATGGGAATAACCGCAACGTATTCAAGCTCCTCGTCCGAATTGAGAGGAATCCCTATGGCTTGCCAACCCCTAGCCTTATCCAAGTAAATGAGCGCATCTTCTCCAAACCTTTTGACCCGATACGTTCTAGTGCCAGTATGACTAGCAAATTCGGTGTGTTTTTCCTCATAGCTCAGTAGAATGTTAAAGCTTTTTCCTTCACCTTTGAAGGCTACAATCATTTTCTTTGTAATGATGAAGGTTTTTCCCTTAAAATCTTGAGTGTCAACCCAGGCACCTTTAAGCTGTAAAGGTTTACCACCTGAATCGGTATACTGGCTGCCTCCCAAGAGTCCAGGAAACCAGCCTCTATGCTCATGAATCACACCCTTTGAAGTCTGTCGTTTAATGTTCTTAGGGAAAACTTCAATCGGGAGAATAGCGCCAATTAATAACAGCAGCATCCCGATTATACACAAACCTAAGAGAAAACTACCAATGGCTTGTAAGAATTTTGTCAGTTTCGTGTTTTTCATTTGTTCCTCCTGCAAAAAATTCTGCCTTTAAAGTATCAAGAATATTTTAATAAGGCAACTCAAAAGCCACTTTCCAAATGGAAAAGTACGAATTTCTATCTTTGTTTTACTGTCAACTTCACGAGCAACTAGGTCGAACTTTATAAATACACAATAAATCTTCTTTTCCTAAAACGCAATCCCACCCACAATCACCAAAGCAAAAAAAGCATGTCCAATAAATAACGTGACGCTAGCAAGAAGATTTATGATCACATTAATACCCGCTTCACCCTTGAGTTTTCCACTCAAAAGCCCATACACCCAAAACACCACAAGATACACAAAGTAATAAACACTAGAAATAATAAAGAGAGTCACATAATACCTCACATCTTCCGAAGTACCAATCAAATCACCGGTTTTAGTTGCAAAGTGAATAACAATCACCGCCTCAATAAGCGCGGCAATACATGACACAACAAGATTTATTTGAGTTAATTTCTTCATTTTATAACAAAAAACAAGCCTTCTTAGCTTGCAGTATATCATACCTATGTTATTGAAACATGGACTTGGAGGGAATCGAACCCTCGACCTCTGCAATGCGAATGCAGCGCTCTACCACCTGAGCTACAAGCCCATTGCACTGTCATTAATTGAAATCTTAGGGAGCCCCCGGAAAATTCCTATTTTTTGGGGAAGAGGAAGAAACATTCTGGAAGCTGGAGCGGACTCCGTAGGCTTTGCGAAGGAGTACGCGTAAGCTGGAAGGATGTTTCGAACTCGGGACGGTGGGATTTGAACCCACGATCTCCTGCTCCCAAAGCAGGCGCCTTGCCGCTAGGCCACGTCCCGTATATTGTAAAGAGCTTTCCATTTACCACAGATAACACTTATTGTAGCTGCTTTTTTAGAAATGTCAATTTTTCTTTGTTCTATTTAATAGTTGCTAATGTAAATCCAAAAGAATGTCAAACCAATTTAGAAATGTCCTACTTTCTCCAAAATAGAAATGTCCTACCCGGAAATTAATTAAGTACTGTTTTTAGACTTTCTTCTTCGCTTTGTGAACATGTAGTGTTGCTTTCCTC